>OCTW013383314.1_pt1 | contig 13487 bp, 14 predicted proteins | sample 1539671 | NCBI WGS metagenome assembly OCTW01 (sample SAMN02144230, study PRJEB22623) | gut metagenome | biome: sheep rumen | host: Ovis aries | place: New Zealand | reverse complement strand
GTAAGCAGAACTTCGATTTCGAGGGACTGTGTAAGGGGCTTTTGGACAGCCCTTTGAGAATAAGGATATCCTGACAGCTAACTCCTTTGGGATAGGTTGTCAGGCGTTAGTCCATGTATCAAACTTCTCAAGAATCTCCCGCTTCTATAAGCGGGAGAGGTTCAATTTTGCGACAATTCCTTACAGTTTGTGGCCGCGTTGGCCAGTTCAGAAAAAGCGCTTATGAATCTTTGTTGCCTCCGCTGACCCAATCGGACAAGGCTTTTAATCACAAATTATACATTGAAGATGGTCAAATTGGCGAAGAACGGGACTTGAAAGATGTGGACTTGAAACGAACGATAGAAGCGGCCCGTACCGCTGCTATTTGGCGCATTACTCAAGGCAATGCATTGCCTTGAATAGATAGGAGATGACTGATGATGTACTATAAAATGATGTATGAGTCGCCGTTAGGCTCGATGATTCTGGCGGCCAGTGACACGGCGCTGGTCGGGGCCTGGTTTGACGGGCAGAAGTATTGTTATGGTTCTTTGCAGGGCGAAGTGATGCGGAACGAAGAGACGCCAATCCTGCGTAAGGCTGCGCGCTGGCTGGATGATTATTTTGCCGGCCGTATGCCGGCTATCATGACGTTGCCTTTGGCACCGCAAGGCAGTGATTTTCGCCGCCTTGTCTGGTATCTGCTCTGTCAGATTCCCTATGGCCAGACGACGACGTATGGCGACCTGGCCAAACAAATTGAAGAGCGGACGGGGAAGGCCATGTCGGCCCAGGCCATCGGCGGGGCTGTGGGACATAATCCCATTTCCATCATCATCCCTTGTCACCGCGTTTTAGGGGCGAATGGCAGGGCGACGGGCTATGCCGGCGGCATTGACAAGAAAATAGCGCTCCTCCATCTGGAAGGTATCGCCGTAAAAGCATAGTGAATCGAGGCTGTTGCAGGAAGACAGCCTCTTTTTTGTCGGTACAGTACTGGCTAGGTCCGCACCGATGTTGTATAATAAAGACTGGATTTGTAAAGAAAGGATAGAACATACATGATTACACGTAACCAGATTATTCATTATACATCGGATGAGCTCATCCGGGTATCTATTGCCTTGACGACGGGCATCGTTGAAAAGGCCCGGCAGCGCCATAATTTGTCGCCTGTGGCCAGTGCGGCCCTGGGTCGGACGATGACCGGCGCAGCCCTGCTGGCCGGGGACTACAAGAACCACGAAGGCGTTTCCCTGAAGGTCGCCGGTGACGGGCCTTTAGGCGCTGTCCATGCTGACTGCTTCGATACGAATAAGCTCCGCGGCTATGTAGATAATCCCCAGGTCGACCTGCCGCTGAAGGCCAATGGCAAGCTCGATGTCGCTGCCGGTGTCGGTCAGCACGGCCAACTGACAGTGACGCGTTTCACGCCGGAAAAGACGACGTATACGAGCCAGGCCGATTTGGTATCCGGTGAAATCGCTGAAGACATCGCTTATTATCTGTTCACATCGGAACAGGTGCCGTCGACGATCAGCCTGGGCGTCCTGGTCAGTCAGGATTATACCATTGCCGCAGCCGGCGGCTTCCTCGTCCAGGCATTGCCGGGCGCGAAGGATGAAGACCTGGCTCGTGTCGAAGCCAATATCACCCAGGTCGGTGCCTTGACGACGTATTTGCAGGACCATCCGAATGGGGAAGGCCTCATCGATATCATCCTCAGCGGCATGCATTTCAAGGAACTCTACCGTCAAAATTTGTACTGGCGTTGCACGTGCTCGCGCCAGCGCTTTGAAAATGCCCTGTTGTCCCTGCGCCAGGAAGATAAGGAAGCCCTTTTGAAGGACCCGCAGGTAGAAATGACCTGCCAGTATTGCGGGGCTAAATACGTCTTGTCTCACGACGAACTGGCAGCGCTGTATGAAGCGGCTGCCCAGCGCCATAAGCAGAATTAGATCCTTGAAGGAGGTTTTACCATGGGACTCATTGCCATCATCGGCGGTACCGGTGTCTGTGACCCGAAGATTTTATCCAATGTCCATGAAGACTATATGGATACCTTTTACGGGACCATCCATTATTGGCAGGGGACGTATAAAGACCGGGAACTCGTCTTCTTGCCCCGCCACGGCCGGACACATTCCATTCCGCCGCATCTCATCAATTACCGGGCCAATATCCTGGGCTTGAAGCGCCTGGGCGTCACGGCTATCTTGTCGACGACGGCTGTAGGCTCCCTGAACCGCGACGATAAGCCTGGCGATTTCGTCCTGCCCGACCAGTTCCTGGATTTCACCAAATGCCGCCATACGTCGTTCTTCGACGGCGGTGAAAATGGCGTCGTCCACGTCGATATGACCGAACCGTACTGCCCGAACCTGCGCCGGACTGTGGCAGCTGCGGCCCAGGCTCTCGGCGGTTATACGCTCCACGACAAGGGCACCTATGTCTGCACGGAAGGTCCCCGTTTCGAGACGCCCGCCGAAATCCGGATGTACGAAAAGCTCGGCGGCGACCTGGTCGGCATGACCAACGTACCCGAAGTCTGCCTGGCCAGGGAAGCGGAAATCTGCTATGCCACGATTTCCATGGTCACTAATTTTGCCGCCGGCATTTCTCCGGCGCCGCTGACCCATGAAGAAGTCGTCGAAGCCATGGCGGAAAATTCCCAGCGCCTGCAGCAGCTCATCTTGAAGAGCATCGAATTATATGACAATGGCGACTGCGCCTGCCGTCATACCTTACAGGCTTACGGAGGGTTCACGGTATAATGGATACATTGCGTTGGCAGGCAGGTACGCTGTTCCTCCTGGACCAGACGAAGCTGCCTTTTGAAGAAATCTATCTGCCCTGCCATTCTTGGCAGGACGTGCGCCAGGCGATTTCTGTCCTGGCCGTCCGCGGGGCTCCGGCTATCGGTGTCGCTGCGGCTTATGCCGTCGTCCTGGCGGCGCGGTCTTTGTGCCAGAAGGGCGGGGATACGCCTTTTTTGACAGCTCTCGAAGCCATCTGCCAGGACCTGGATGCGGCCCGCCCGACGGCGGTCAACCTGCACTGGGCCTTGACCCAGATGATGGTCTGTGCCCGCCAGCATGAAGCAGACGGAGCAGAAGCGGTGACGGCGGTCTTGGAAGAAAAGGCCATTGCCATCCATGAAGCCGATGTGGCCATCAATACGGCCATGGCCCGGTTCGGCGCCGATGAGCTGGAAAAGCTCGGCCGCCCTTTGACACTGCTCACGCACTGCAATGCCGGGGCCCTGGCTACGGCTGGCGTCGGCACCGCCCTGGGCGTCATCCGCGAGCTCCATCGCCGGGGCCTGGTGTCCATGGTCTATGCCGATGAAACGCGCCCCCTTTTGCAGGGCGCCCGACTGACAGCCTTCGAACTCATGGCCGACCACATTCCCGTGACCCTCATTACCGACAATATGGCCGCCTGGACCCTCAAGACGAAAGGTGTCGATGCCATCATCGTCGGCGCCGACCGCATTGCTGCCAACGGCGATACGGCCAATAAGATTGGGACCTACGGCCTGTCCCTGATGGCGCGGGAACTGGCGGTTCCCCTGTATATTGCCGCACCGGTTTCGACTTTCGATTTGTCGATAACTGACGGCAGTCAGATACCCATTGAAGAACGGAATCACGACGAAGTCCGTTCTTTCCGGGGTGTGGCGGCAGCCCTCCCCGAAACGCCCGTCTTCAATCCCGCCTTCGATGTGACGCCTCATGAAAATATCCGCGCCATCGTGACGGAAAAGGGCATTATCCACCGGCCGGATGCCGTATCCGTACCGGCATTTTTCCAACATTAATTCATTATAGAAAGAGGTCTTATTTGTATGGAATCTATTATTCGCGATATCAAGTTAGCTAAAAGCGGTCATGAAAAAATCAGCTGGGTCGATCGTCATATGCCGGCCCTCAATGCCATTGGCGACAAACTGAAAGCCGACCAGACTTTTAAAGGCAAAACGATTTGCGTCAGCGTCCATCTCGAAGCCAAGACGGCTTATTTGGCCGAAGTCCTTCACCGGGCCGGCGCCAACGTCATCGTGACCGGCAGTAATCCTTTGTCCACACAGGACGACGTCGCAGCGGCTCTCGTCGAAGATGGTCTGACCGTCTATGCCTGGTATGGCGCAACCGATGAAGAATACTTCGATTTCCTCAATAAATCCCTGGACCATCACCCGGACATCATCATCGATGACGGCGGCGACCAGGTCCATCTTCTGCACACGACGCGGGCCGATGCCATGGAAAACCTCCTCGGCGGCACGGAAGAAACGACGACTGGCGTCAACCGTCTCCACGGTCTCGACAAAGCCGGCGAATTGAAGTTCCCCATGGTCGCAGCCAACGATTCGTACTGCAAATACCTCTTCGATAACCGTTATGGCACAGGCCAGTCCACGTGGGACGGCATCATGCGAACGACGAACCTGACCGTCGTCGGCAAGAAAGTCGTCGTCGCCGGCTATGGCTGGTGCGGCAAGGGCTGCGCTATGCGCGCGAAAGGCTTGGGCGCTCATGTCATCGTCACGGAAGTTGACCCGATTAAAGCCATCGAAGCCGTTTTCGACGGTTTTGAAGTCATGCCCATGGCCGAAGCGGCTAAGGTCGGCGATATCTTCGTCACCCTCACCGGCGACAAGGACGTCATCCGCGGCGAACACATGAAGAACATGAAAGACGGCGTCGTCCTGGCCAATGCCGGTCATTTCGACGTAGAAATCAATAAACCTGAACTGGAAGCCCTGGCCGTCCGCCACTTTGAAGCCCGCCACAACATCGAAGGCTATGAACTCCCGAACGGCCATGTCATCAACCTCCTGGCTGAAGGCCGTCTGGTCAACCTGGCTGCCGGCGACGGTCATCCGGCTGAAATCATGGACCTGTCCTTCGCCGTCCAGGCCCTGGCTGCCAAATACATCCTCGAACACCATGCAGAACTTGGCAACCACGTCTATGTCCTGCCTCATGAAATCGACACGGAAATCGCCAAGATCAAACTGGCTTCCATGGGTTATGCCATCGATACGCTCAGCGAAGAACAGCGCAAATACTTGAATCTCGACTAAGGACCAGGAGGGGAAACGATGAAAAAACTGATTCAGCACGTAGCCCTCTACCAGGACCACCGCGTCTTAGAAGGACAGAATATCGCCATCGACGGCTCGCGCATCACGGGTTTTCCCGAAGCGCCGAAAGCCTCGGAATACGATGAAGTCATCGACGGCAAGGGCATGCTGGCCCTGCCGGGCTTCGTCAATACCCATAACCATGTAGCCATGACGGTCTTCCGCAGTTATGCCGACGACATGCAGCTCATGGACTGGCTGGAAAAGAAAATCTGGCCGGCTGAAGCCAAATTGACGGATGATGTCATCTACGCCCAGTCCATGCTGGGCATTGCCGAAATGATCCGCTGTGGTACGACGGCTTATGCCGACATGTACGACCACATGGACCAGGAAGCCCGCGCCGTCGAAGAATCGGGGATCCGCGCCTGCTTATGCCGCGGCAGTATCGGCATCGGACCGAATGCCCAGGCCGGCCTCGATGAAAACCGCCAGCTCTTCCTCGACTGGCACGGCAAAGCCGATGGCCGCATTACCGTCATGATGGGGCCTCACGCTCCCTATACGTGCCCGCCCGATTATCTCCATAAATTCGTCGACCAGGCCCGGGAATTGGGAGCAGAAATCCACATCCATCTTAGCGAAACCAAAGGGGAAGTGGAAAACATCAAGCAGCAATACGGCAAATCGCCGATCGCCTTGATGGATGAAATCGGCGTACTGGACTGCGGCTGCCTGGCCGCCCACTGCGTCTGGGTCGATGACGACGATATGGACATCATGGCAGAAAAACACGTCCGCATCGCCCACAATCCGGGCAGCAACTTGAAGCTTGCCAGCGGCGTCGCACCGGTGCCCAAGATGCTGGCTAAAGGCATCACTGTCGGTCTCGGCACCGACGGGGCATCGAGCAACAATAACCTGGACATCGTCGAAGAAATGCGTCTGGCTACGCTCATCCACAAGGCCCATACCCTGGATCCCTTGGTCATTCCGGCCGAAACAGCCCTCAACATGCTGACCGAAGGCGGCGCCAAGTGCCTGGGATACACAGACGTAGGCAAATTGGAAACAGGCTATAAAGCCGACATTACCCTCGTCGACCGCGAAGGCCTGCACTGGTATCCTAAGAACGACACTTTGAGCCTCATGGCTTACAGTGCCAACAGCATGGACGTCGATACGGTCCTGGTCAACGGCGAAGTCCTCTTGCGCCATAAAGAATTTACCAAACTGGACATCGAAAAGATCAAAGCCGAAGCCGAACGGACCCGGAAGAAACTCTTTGCACAGATTTAATGTTTGAGGTTTGATGTATGATGTTTGAGGCAATGGCTTTTAAATTTTGTCCCATCCACATCAAACTTTCAACTTCAAACTTCAAACTCAAAAAGGCGCTGTCGCATGAAGACAGCGCCTTTTTTTTGCCCATACCTGTAATAAATTACAGTGTATCTATTTTTTATATTTAGTAGAATGATAGTAAGGATAAATGCTTATGGATTTTTGAACATGGAAAATAAGGAGGCCAGCGTCATGAAAGGGAAAAAGGGTTGGAAGCAGAGGGCCTGTCTGTGTCTGATGGTTTTTCTCATCGGCCTGTCCGGACTGGCTGGCGCTTCCGGCAGAGATGATATCTATAGGGAGGAACTGGATATCCTGTATGCCATGGTCCAAAGTGGCAGCAGCTATATTCTCTTCGGTGAGGAACGGGACGACCTGATGGCCGTCTGGGAAGGCGTGCGGGATCTGTCCCCGGAACAGGGGCTGGAAGCGGTGAAGTACCAGCTGCTGGACTGCAACGGAGACGGGAAGCCGGAACTGCTGATCGGTCAGGATAACCGGCTCACTAACCTGTTCACCATCCGGGACGGCCAGCTCCATCAGGTGTTCAGCGGCTTTTACCGGAACGCTTGGTACTATCTGGGAAACGGACGGTTCCTGAACCAGGGATCCGGGGGTGCCAGCCTTTCCATACTGGGAGAATACCATCTGGACGGGAATGGGAACCTGGTGTGTGAAAGCTATTATTTTACCCATTGGGATCCGGCTGTAGAGAAAATGGAAGTGTACTGGAATACCTTTGGAGTCCCGGACATCACCTTGTCGGAGAAAAAAGATATGACGATGGATCAGTTCGGTAAACTCCAAGAGAAGCTGAGGAACAAGGTGAAAAAACTGTCCTGGAAGTCCTTGGCCCGTTACGGCAAAGGTCGTGTGGATGTAGAAGGGAAGGCACGGGTCACGGCCGCAGGGAAGGTCAAGCGTTAGCTATTCATAGGCATGGTATTCTCGGAGGTGACAGATGATGAAACAATTTGGCAAGACGAAATGGACGGGGCTGCTGCGATGTGCTCTTCTGACCCTGCTGCTGGTCATGATGATGGCCCCAACGGCGCTGGGGGCCCGGAGAACTGTCCTGGTCCACAATGTAAGGGAAATGATGGAGGCTCTTGGTGACCATACGGAAATCATCCTGGCACCGGGCCAGTACAACCTGTCTGCCTGGCTGCGGGGACCCTTTGCGGACCCGGTGATTCACAACTTCGCCTGGAATCCCATCAGTCCTCCGGGGCTGTACCAGGTCTATCATGAACTGGAACTGGCCGGATTCCAGGATTTGACCATCCGGGGACAGGATACCGAGGCCATCACGGCAGAAATCGTCACGGAGGACCCCTATTCCTCGGTGTTTAAATTCCTGAACTGCCAGCAAATCCGGCTGGCTCATCTCCGGTTCGGGCATATCCAGCAAGAAGGCCACTGTACCGGAGCTGTGCTGAATCTGGAACAGGTGAAAGATGCCAGTCTGGATCACCTGGATCTGTACGGTTGCGGGACTTATGGGTACGAAGCCCGGAGATGCAAAAACATCCTCCTTAGGGACAGCGTAATCCGCGGCTGTACCTATGGTCTGGTCAGTGCCGCAGAGTGCCAGAATCTAAAGATCGTCCGGACCACTTTCAAAGACACCAGCACGAATCTCTCACTTTTTGAAGTGAATCATTCCCGGTTGGAACTACTCGACTGCACCTTCCAGAATGTACTGGGAAAGATCAACAGCCTGGATATGACAGAGGGAAAGGTAATCCAAATTTACGAGATTTAAATCAATTAAACGTTTGACACTTTACATATTAAATATAAAATAGTACAATTCCTAACCTCATCAGTCTCATTTGGCTGAAGAAAAAGTCGTCGTCCGCGAAAAGAAGGGCGAAGAAGTCGACTACGAAGAATTGACGGCTCATTAGGCTTTGCAAGTCCACCCTTTCCTTGTATAATGAAAGTATAGATTTCCGTTACAGGGGAAGGGTGATTTTTATGAACATGAAGAAAAAAGCAGCTGCTGCCTGTGTGGCAGTCATGGCCGCAGTTTCACTGCCTATGGGTATCGTGCCGGTCCAGCCGGTCCAGGCAGATCTCATTACCGACGTCATCGGCGGCCTCCAGGTGAAGTCGGCCCTGAGCAAGCAGATCAAGCACTACGATACGACCAAGGAAGGGCAGAACGAGATTTACCAGGCCGTCACCAAGCGGACCGGCGTCCTCGATAATGAGTATTATAATGAACGGTTGGCGTCCATCATGAACCGCCTCAGCCACAGCATCGCCCAGACGGACTCCAGTATCAAGACCTTGCCCTACCGCTGGTATGTCAGCCCGGACAAGACGTTCAACGCGGCCTGCACCATGGGCCACGTCATGATCGTCAACAAGGGCATGTTCGACCTGGTCAGCAACGATGATGAAATTGCCGTCGTCTTGGGCCACGAAATGGGCCATGGCCAGAAACACCACGTCGCCAATTCGACGCAGAAGAAGGTCAATGTCGAAATCGGCAAGATGGTCCTGGCCGACACGATTGGCGGCTCCGGCCTGAACAACCTCATCCTCAATACGATCAGCAACCAGATCGAGACGGTCCACATCGACCGGGCTGCCGAATGGGAAGCGGACAACCTGTCCTTCGGCTATATCACCCGGGCCGGCTATAATCCCGGCGCGACGGCCGCCATCTGGCAGCGGGTCATGGAAAAATATGGCGACAACACGAGCGACTTCGTCGGGGAAATCTTTTCGCCGTCGGACCATCCGTCCCATCAGGAACGGCGCGACAGTTACGCCAAGAAGCTCTATGAAATGAGCGGCAAGCATGCCAGCGTCAAAGACGGTACAGTCTACGTCAATGGCAAGAAATTCATCAAGCCTGCCGCCACGTACAGCATGAGCAGTGCCGAACGGTCCTATTTCGTCCTGGGCAACCTGGCTGCCGCGTATCAGAACGGCCACAGCAAGCAGCCGGCTACGGCATCTGGCGGTACGCTCTACTTAGGGCCCCAGAACATCATGACGCCTGTCAACGGCGACCCGTCGGCAGAAGAACTGGCAGCGCAGCTCAATAAAATCAAATAATGATTGAACAGCATAACTAAAGGCAAAATGGCCGTGTGCTATGTATATTTTATATCTATCACCTGTAGTAAAATACAGGTGATTTTTTTTTGAAATAAGCTATCCTATAAGCAAGAAAAGAATTTTACAAGAATCGTCACGAAAAGGAGGTAATCTTATGGGTTTGATCAAAGCGGCAATGGGAGCAGCCGGCGGTGTCCTGGCTGACCAGTGGAAGGAATTTTTCTATTGTGACAGCATGCCCCCTGAAATCCTCATGATGAAAGGGCAGAAGCAGACGAGTTCGCGCGGCCGCAGTTCCAATACGAGCGGCGAAGACAATATCATTTCCAACGGCTCGAAGATTGCCGTCAACAACGGCCAGTGCATGATGATCGTCGAATCGGGCAAGGTCGTCGACGTCTGCAACGAACCGGGCGAATATATCTACGATATGTCGACGGAACCGTCCATCTTTACGGGAGGCCTCGAACAGGGGCTCCGGGATATGTGGGGCCAGATGAAGGAACGCTTCACCTTTGGCGGCGATACGGGCAAGGACCAGCGGGTCTACTACTTCAACATGAAAGAGCTCATCGGCAATAAGTACGGCACGCCGCAGGAAGTCCCGTTCAAGATGAAAGACCCCGATACGGGTCAGATTCTCTTGATCCGCCTGCGCTGTTTCGGCGAATACAGCTATCGCATCGTCGACCCGGTCCTGTTCTATACCAACGTAGCGAGCAACGTCGCCGACCGGTATGAACGCAGCCAGATCGACAGCCAGCTGAAATCGGAACTGCTCAACGCCCTGCAGCCGGCCTTCGCCAAGCTCAGTGCCCAGCGTATCGACTACGTCGAACTGCCGGGGCGGACCTTTGAAATCGCCGACGCCCTGAATGAAGTCCTGTCCAAGCGCTGGCGGGAACTGCGCGGTCTGGAAATCGTATCCTTCGGCATCAACAGCATCAAGGCCAATGAAGAAGATGAAGCGAAGATCCAGAAAGTACAGATGGGCAAGACCCTGTCGGATCCGTCGCTGGCCATGGGTGCCATGGCCGATGCCACCAGCGATTCCCTGCGCATGGCGGCCCAGAATGAAGGCGGTGGCGGTGCGGCTTTCGGCTTCATGAATATGAATATGGCCGGCAATGCCGGTGCCGGCATGTATCAGCAGATGGCTCAGCAGCAGGAGCTGATGGAACGGCGGCAACGACTGATGGACCATCAGCAGTTAGAAGCTGAAATGGCCCGAGTGAAGGCCGAAGCAGAACGGGGCGTAGCTGCGCAGGCAGGCAGCTGGACCTGCCCGCAATGCGGCACGGCAAACCTGGGCAAATTCTGCCTGAACTGCGGCACGAAGAAACCGGAACCCAAGCCGGCCGATACGTGGGACTGCGACTGCGGCCAGACTGGCAATACGGGGAAATTCTGTATGAACTGCGGTAAGGCCAAGCCCGAAGGGAAAGCGCCGGAAGCGGGTTGGACCTGTCCCAAGTGCGGCGCTGTCAATCAGGGCAAGTTCTGCATGGAATGTGGGACTCAGAAGCCGGCTGACGCACCGCTCTTCAAGTGCGACAAGTGCGGCTGGCAGCCGCCGGATCCGCATCATCCGCCGAAATTCTGCCCTCAGTGCGGCGATCCTTTCGACGAGCACGATCAACAATAGCGTAAGAAATGAGGTGAGCTTATGGCCAATACTTCCGTAGGCTATAAATGCCCGAACTGTGGCGGCCCCCTGGCCTTTGCGCCGGGGTCGGAAAAAGTGACCTGTCCGTACTGCGATACGGAATTTGAAGTCGCCAAGATCGAAGAACTCTTTGCCAAACAGGAAAAATTGGCTGCCGAAGCCCAGGCGGCGAAAGAAGCCAAGTGGGATACGGCCGATGCCGGCAGTGAATGGGGCGAAGACGAAGCAGCCCAGATGCAGACCTTCACTTGTTCCTCCTGTGGCGCTGAGCTGGTCAGCGATGGCAATACGATGGCGACGGAATGTTGCTACTGCGGCAACCCGACCATGATCCCCAGCCGTTTTTCGGGGATGCTCAAGCCGGATTTCGTCATCCCCTTTAAAAAGACGAAAGACGAGGCCGTAGCCGCTTTGAAAGAATTTTATAAGGGCAAACGGCTTCTGCCCAAGGCCTTCACGGCCAATAACCGCGTCGAAGCCATCCAGGCCATGTACGTGCCTTTCTGGCTCTTCGATTCTGATGTGACAGCGTCGGCCGAATTCCGGGCTGAGACCGATACGGTCTATGAAACGAATGATGAAACCGTGACCGAAACCAGCGTCTACCGCTGCGACCGCCAGGGGACCATGCGCTTCCAGCGTATTCCCGTCGACGGCAGCCAGAAGATGGACGATACCTATATGGAAAGCATCGAGCCTTACGATTATCACGACCTGGTTCCCTTCAGCAGCGCCTATCTGACGGGTTATCTGGCCGATAAATACGACGTCGATGCCGAAGCCGCCGTGCCCCGTGCGGACGAACGGGTCCGCCAGAGCGCCCTCGGCGTCCTCGAAGATACCGTCGAAGGCTATGACCGGGTAGAACTCAAAGAAGATGTCATCAGCAAAGATGAAGGGGCTGTGTCCTATGCCATGGCGCCCGTGTGGATTCTGACGACGCGTTACCAGGACCAGCCGTATACGTTCATGATGAACGGCCAGACCGGCAAGATGGTCGGCAGCCTGCCTTATGACAAGGCCAGGGCCAACCTGTACTGGGCCGGCAGTGCCTTAATCTTGACGACGATTTTCTACTTCATTGCCAAGTGGTTCGTGTAAGGAGGGATAGCCATGAAAGGATATGTAACCAAGAGTCTGCTGTTCCTGGCCTGTCTGTTCTTCCTGGCGATGAATGTCTTGGCCGCCAATCCGTCCAGCCTGGCTGACGGGGCCCAGCTCCTGAAGGGCAGTGAACGCATTGCCGTGCTGAATGAACTCGGCAACATTGAAAGGAAATACGGCGTGCGCCTGGCTGTCGTCACCGTCAAGACGACGAATAAAGTAAAAATCGGCGACTATGCCAATCAGCTCCTGGACAGCACCTATACAGACGGGAAGAACGGCAATATGGTCCTGGTCCTGGCGATGGATACGCGGGACTATTACGTAGCCACCGATAAAGCCATACGCCAGCGCATCAGCGATAAAGGCAGCCTTCCCGTCTTGGAAGAGAAATTCCTGCCCTTGCTGAAAGAAAAGAAATATGCCGAGGCTTTCAAAGCCTATGCCTTGGAGTCCGGTGAACTGCTGGCCTATTATGAAGCCAATGGCAAGGCCTATGATCCGCATGACGCCTTCAGTTGGACGGCGCTGCTCATCGCCCTGGCCCTCGGCATCGGCGGCGGCTTCCTCATCCGGCGCTATCTCATCAGCACCATGAGCAATGTCGCACCGGCCCTGGCGGCGTCGGCCTACCTCGATGAGAACAGCTTCGACCTTACGGAAAAGGAAGATACGTTCCTGTTCATGAATGTATCCCGCGTAGCCAAAGCGAAAAAATCGGGTCGCAACGACAGTACCGACGAGAATCACGGCGGTGGCGGCGGGAAGTTCTAAGCCGGCTTATGAGGAGGGTTCGTTATGAGATATGGGAAAAAAATACTGCTCATGCTGATGGCAGCCTGCCTGATCGGCACCAGTGCCTCAGCCTGTGAAGGTGCCCCTTACCGGTCCGTGCGCCTGGAGTCTGATGAGGCCCAGCAGATTCACGTTTTTACACAATGCTGGGATACCATTTACCCGATGGACGGGAACCCCTTAAAGGAATTTGCCGTCACCGACCTCGACAGTAACGGCCTGCTGGAAATCCTGACGCGGGCCCAGAAGGGGGAAACCGTTCCCGTCGTCTATGAAGTAGACCCGCAGTGCCGGGGGATAACCTTGAAAAGCAAGCAATGGTATTACCGGCACGTCTTCCAACATAACATCGCCTGGTTCACCATGCATCCTGAAACGGCAGCCGGCCCCTGGGTAGGCCGTACGGAAATCGTCGAATGGATGCTCCAGGAC
>OCTW011558880.1_pt1 | contig 13489 bp, 15 predicted proteins | sample 1539671 | NCBI WGS metagenome assembly OCTW01 (sample SAMN02144230, study PRJEB22623) | gut metagenome | biome: sheep rumen | host: Ovis aries | place: New Zealand | reverse complement strand
GAGCGCCGTCAGGAGCGCTGCGCGGGGGGTGGGGGAGGGGCGGAGGCGGGGAGGAAAAGCATCATGTCCTTTACAGCCGCAAAAGATGCCGCAGAGTGGCCCTTTCGGGGATGAAAAAGGGTCTTATTTTTGTCATCTATTTGGTGGGATAAAGCATAAAAACGGTATTTTTATCCCTAAAACCACCTATTTTGGCACCAAAACGGCGTATTATGTCATTTTGTGAAACGATACAAGTAATTGTTTCTGCTGTGACGAAAATTAGGCGTAATTTTGCCTCCAGAAACCCGATAAAGAAGAGTAGCACGATGAAACAAAAGGAGAAACCGACACGGCTGTTCGACATTGTCGACATTCGCAAACACCAAGGACGACGCCCCTGTTTCCGATTTGCGGACGGCGCCATCGGAGCCGATGAATATATACGCCGCTCGATGCTGCTGAGCGTGGCGCTCGTGAAGCGGGGATTGAGACGCGGCGAGGCGGTGGCCTTGATTTCCGACAACCGACCCGAGTGGAACATCGTCGACGTCGGAGTGCTCCAGGCTGGCGGGGTCCTGCTGCCGCTCTGCAAGGGCCTCTCGGCGGAGGAGTATGTGGAATCGCTCGCGCACGTGCGTACTTTAATAATAGAAGACGCTGAGATACTTTCGCGGTTCCGTATACTGATGCCGCAGTTGGGGACGCTCGAGACGGTGGTGACCATAGAAAAGGTGGACGGTGTGCTTTCGATAGACGAGATGATGGCTGAAGGTGAGAGCGATACGGCGGCGGCGACGGTGCAGCAGCGCCGCAATATGGTCACGACGGACGACGTCTGTACGCTTGTTTACTACGGAGGCGGCACCTATGCCAGGCTGACCCATCGCATGATACTCAAAGACATAGACGACATACTTGCCGCCGAGACCGACGGCCGTCGAACGTCGCGGGGCGATATGGCGCTCTGCACCCGGTATGGGCGCGCCAGCAACTATGCGAGCCAGCTGGCCGGCGGTACGGTCTGCTATACAGAAGATTAAGGTTTTACGCGACGAGCGGTGAGCAGCAGGTGGCTGTAGGACTGAGTGCGCTCGACAAGGATGCCGTGGGTGTTGAGTTTGTCTATGCGCACCTGGCCGGAAGCGTGGATGATGCGGCCGTCGCCGAGTGCGATGCCGACATGGGTCACCTTGGCCGGCTGCGTGGCGTCGGCGTTGGAGGCCGAGGCGAAGAAGACCAGGTCGTCGCGCCGCAGGTCGCAGGCGCACACTTCGATGCCGGCGGTGGCCTGCTGCGAGGCGTCGCGCGGGAGCCAAATGCCACAGGCTTTGAAACATAGCTGGGTGAGTCCCGAGCAGTCTATGCCGCCGGTGGAGCGTCCGCCCCAGAGGTAGGGCACGCCGAGAAAGAGCCGTTCGGCCAGGTCGGCGGCGTCGTCGAAGGCGACGAACTGTTTGTTGTCGACCCAGCCCTCGTAGCCGTCGTAGTGTGAGCGGAGGAGGCTCCACTTGGCGTCGGCTTGGACGATGTCGGCCGTGTCGCCGAGCACGAGCTGGTTGACCATCTCGGCGCGGTCCGAGGGGGTGGCTCGCATGGGGACGGCGGAAAGCTGGCAGTAGGCGTTCATGACGTGAGGAAGAGTGGGTTAGATTTGGCCGCGCTCGATGGAGATGCAGATGCGGTCGATGAGATCGTCTTTCTTGTTGTGTTTGGGGTCGAAGGTGTCTTTCAGATTGTATCCGAAGAGCTTGGCGATGGCCTGGTAGAGGCCGGCGCGGATGGAGCCCCGCAGTTCGCCCACGATGTTGTAGGCCGTGCGGTTGGTTTCGCGGTCGATAAGCTTGATAAGCACGAGACCCTGTGAGAAGGTGTACTTGGAAATCTCGCCCTTGTAGTCGGCCATCAGCTGCTGCTCGGCCTGCTTGATGGCAGCTTTGCGCTGGCGCTTGGGCAGGGCTCCGATTTCGAGCTCGAGAGCGTCGAGGCGTCGGCGTCCTTCCTGAGCGTAGGGGAGCATCAGGCGCACGTTGCGGATGAGCTTGGCGTTCTGCTTTATCTCCTTCTGTGTCAGGAGCATGCCGCTGGCGTAGATAGTCACCTCGCGCAGGGTGTAGTAGGGCACGGTGTCGCCGTCGAGGATGGTGCCGAAGGTGTAGTGCCCTTTGACGGGGCTTTTCTGCCCGGAGGATGGCGTGATTGATGTGACGGTGAATTTGGCGTCCTGTGCTGGTTTAAGTTCCAGTGAGACAGGCTGCTTGCTCTGGGCGGCGGCACCCAGCGACAGGGCCACCAGCGGCAGGAGTATGTGCATTTTTCTATTCATCGTTGCAATAATAACACGTTATTTATCTATTTAGTATGCCACGGCACCGAAAACATGCAATTTTGTTAAAAAACATCTTTTGAACGATTTTTCTTGCCGGAATTAAAAATAGTCGTATATTTGCACTTGAAATGATATTGAAACAATATCAATAGACAGTTGTTAAAATGCACAATAACAATAAATAAACAAAAACAATTTGCTATGAAAAATGAAGAGAAAATCAAAGGGATGACGATGCTGAACAACGGGTTTCTGCATCTGCTTTTGAATTTGGCGCTGTTGGTGCTGGCCATCTGGCTGTGCTCGGCGGGCATCGCCGGTGAGTCGGCCCTGAGCGGGGCTTTGGGCGGCATCTGCTGGGTGCTGTGGGGTTTCCATCTGCCTGGTTTTATGACCATTCAGCCCAACCAGTGCCGAGTGCTGACCTTCTTCGGCCGCTATAGCGGCACGGTGACAGACAACGGGTTCTTCTGGACCAACCCCTTCTATGTCAAGAAGAAACTCTCGCTGCGTGCGCGCAACATGGACGTGCCGCCCATCAAGGTCAACGACAAGGGCGGCAACCCGATAATGATTGGCTTGGTGCTGGTGTGGCGCATCAAGGACACCTACAAGGCCTGCTTCAATATCGATGTGGAGAGCCAGTCCTCGGCATCCGTATCGGCCAACAAGCAGCAGATCAGTGTCAATACCACGACGACCACCCAGCAGCTGAAGGGGTACGACAGCTTCGTGTCGGTGCAGAGCGACTCAGCGCTGCGCAAGGTGGCGAGCCTCTACGCCTACGACAACCTGGAAGACAAGGCCGAGGTGACGCTGCGCAACGGTGGCGACGAGGTCAACCGCCGTCTGGAACAGGAGATTAGCAAACATCTCGACATCGCCGGCATCGAGGTGGTGGAGGCGAGAATCAACTACCTGGCTTACGCACAGGAGATTGCCAGCGTGATGCTCAAACGCCAGCAGGCCGAGGCCATCATCGCTGCCCGCGAGAAGATTGTGGAAGGTGCTGTGAGCATGGTAGATATGGCGCTGAAGAAGCTGTCCGCGGACAAGGTGGTGGAGATGGACGAAGAGCGCAAGGCCGCCATGGTGAGCAACCTCATGGTGGTGCTTTGCGGCGACGACGGTGCCAGTCCCGTGATAAATACCGGCAGTATATATTAATTGATTCACAGCCTCTTGTGGATTTGGGGTAGAGAAGGGGTAGAGAGGGGGTAGAGAGGGGGTAGAGAGGCTGCCTGGTTGGGGTTGAGAATCAGCTGTTTGGTGGAAGATGCTGGGAGAGAGGGTCTTGGACTGGAGGTCGCTGGCAGCTTTTCGCACCCTTGGAACTGGAAACCAATGTTTAAACATTAAGATGGAAGAAATACTGAAAGTGGAAGGGCTCAGCAAGACGTTCGCGCTGAGCCGGAAGCAGCAGAAGATTGAACGCACGCAGGCCAAGAAGAAAGTGGCCGTGGACGACCTGACGTTCAGCGCCTACCGCGGCGAGATATTCGGTCTGCTCGGCCCCAACGGCGCCGGCAAGACCACTACGCTGCGCATGCTGAGCACCCTGATAAAGCCGGACAGCGGCGATGCAGTGCTCGACGGCTGCAGTGTGGTGCGCGAGCCGGAGGGGGTGCGGACGAAGATAGGGTTCCTCACCAGCGAGCTGAAGCTGGAGGACTTCTTCACGCCCAACTACCTGTTCGACTTCTTCAGCGAGCTGCACGGCGTGGACCCGCAGACCTGCAAGGAGCGCAAACAGAGGATGTTCGAGCGCTTCGGCATAGACAAGTTCGCCGAGGTCAAGGTGGCCAACCTCTCGACAGGCATGAAGCAGAAGCTGAGCCTTGTCATATCGTTGGTGCACGACCCCGAGGTCATCATCTTCGACGAGCCCACCAACGGCCTCGACGTGCTCACGGCGCGCACGGTGACCGACTACCTGCAGGAGCTGCGTGCCGAGGGCAAGACCATCATCCTGAGCACGCACATCTTCTCGCTGGTGGAGCGCCTGTGCGACCGCGTGGGTATAATAATAGACGGCCGTCTCATCACGTGCGGCAGCCTCGACGAGGTGTGCAACGGCATGAGCATTGAGGACCGTTTCTTCGAGATATACAAAGAAGTGAAAGGAGGTGAAGAATGAAAAGCAACACATGGACAATAATCAAGAAAGAGTTTGCGCGCTTCTTCGGCGACCGGCAGCTGCTGTTCACCACGGTTATCATGCCGGGCCTGCTGATATACATCATCTACAGCCTCATGGGCAGTGGCATACAGAAGATGGTCACCGAGGGGGCCAACGAGGTGGTGACGATGCGCGTGGAGAACATGCCGGCAAGCTTGGCGCCGATGTTCAGCGCCATGGATAGCAGTCTGGTAGTGTTGGAACAGCCTGTGGCTGAGGAGGACATTGCGATGCTCGAGGACAAGGAGCTCAATGTGGTGCTGGTGCGCTTCCCGGAGCGGTTCGAGGAAGCTATGGCCGGCATGCAGGTGGCCGACAGCGGCGTGCTGCCCAACGTGGAGATATACTACAACAGCACCAACAATGCCGCCAGTCGCGTCTACATGACCGTCAGCACGGCGCTTGGCAATATCGGACGCACCTTTACGGTCAACGTGCCGCAGGAGGAAGGACAGCGGTTCGACCAAGCCAGCGACGAGAGCATTGGCGCCATGATATGGGGCAAGATACTGCCGATGCTGATAATCATGATGCTCTTCAGTGGCGTGATGGCCATAGCGCCCAGCAGCATTGCCGGCGAAAAGGAGCGCGGCACCATAGCCACGCTGCTGGTGACGCCGATGAAGCGCAACGAGCTTGCACTGGGCAAGATTGTGTCGCTCAGTGCCATCGCGCTGCTCAGCGGCATCTCGAGTTTCGTAGGCATAGCCCTCTCGCTGCCCAAGATGGTGGGCATGGATGAAGGGGTGGATCTGGGATTCCACTATACCACGAGCGACTATGTGGCCTTGCTGCTGGTTATCCTCGCCTCGGTGCTCATCATGGCCTCGGCGGTGAGTCTGCTGTCGGCGCTGGCCAAGGACGTGAAGAACGCCGGTACCATGGTGACGCCATTCATGCTGGTGGTGATGCTTGCGGGCTTGCTGCCGATGTTCCAGAACGGCGCCTCCGAGAACCTTGTTGTGTACCTTATACCATTCTATAACAGCATAGAGGTGATGACGGCGGTCTTCTCGCACGAGCTGGAATGGGGTGCTGTGATAGTCACTTTGGTCTCCGATGTGGTTTATACCGGTATAGCGGTGTGGGGCCTCACCCGGATGTTCAACAGCGAGAAAGTGATGTTTGCCCGATGAAGAAGAATTTTGCACTGCGGATTGACTCTGAGGTCTACGACGCCATTGAGAAATGGGCCGCGGACGAGTTCCGCAGTGCCAACGGGCAGATAGAATGGATTATAGCCGAGGCCTTGAAGAAGGCCAAACGATATCCCAAGAAGAATGTGGCGGAGAAGACAGACGGCCACAATGTAACAAAAGAGACAGAGTTATGAAACGATTTGCGATGATTGGATTGCTCCTGTGTGCCGTTTTTGCCGCGCACGGGCAGTGGTATACCGGCTGGAGCCGACAGACAGGGCTGGCGCTGAGTCTGCACCTGACCGACAGCATGCCGGTGCTCTACAGTCCTATGCAGAGCACCGACCCCCTTGTCACCAGCTTCTCCAGCCGTCGTGGCGACACGCTGAACGTCGAGTGTGCCTCGGTGGGCTTCCGCATGTGGCTTGTGCCAGATGGTGAGTGCCTCCGTGGTGTATGGCGCCAAGGAGTGCTGAAAGAGGACATCACCTTCTGTCCTGCCGACACACTCTTCCAGTTGCGTCGTCCGCAGACCCCCCAGCCACCATTCTCCTTTGATGAGGAAGCAGTTGAGGTAGACTATACCGACAGCCAGGGCAATGCCGTCCACCTCAGCGGCACTCTGGCCCTCCCACGCAATGCCGGCCGTCGCTTCCCTACGGTGGTCATGGTGAGCGGCAGTGGTCAGCAGAACCGCGACGAGGAGCTGATGTTCCACAAGCCCTTTCTCGTCTTGGCCGACTACCTGGCTTCGCGTGGCATCGCCTCGGTGCGCTACGACGACCGTGGGGTGGGGCAGAGCACGGGGCCTCTTGATAGCGCCGATACGCGACTCTTCGCCGAAGATGCCGAAGCAATCCTTTCTGCTGTCATGAAAGACAAGCGGGTGGACCGTCGGCAGGTGGGCCTCTTGGGTCACAGCGAGGGTGGCGCTATAGCGGCCATGGTGGCGGCACGCAACCGCGATGTGGCTTTCGTAGTGATGATGGCTGGCGCTGGATGTGCCGGCAAGGACATCCTCCTCCAGCAGAACGAGGCCATATATGCTGCAGCCGGTGTTGCAGACAGTCTGGTGGCGGTACGCATGGCCTGCATGCGCGAGGCTTTCGATATGCCACCTGGTAGCAGTCAGAAAGACTATAAAGCCCTCATCGACCGCCACACCGTCAGTCTCGATAAAGAGCAGAAAGAGAGCATCGGCCTCGGCCGTGGCGCCGCCTCGGCCCTCAGGCAGCAGATAGAAAGCCGATGGATGCGTACCTTCCTCGTCTTGGACCCTGCCGAGTACCTCACCAAGTTGCGCTGTCCGTTGCTGGCCTTGAACGGTAGCCGAGACTGCCAGGTCGTCGCCGCGCCTAATCTGGACCGCATACGTGAGGTTACAAAGCATCGCGCCCAGTGCTACGAACTGCAGGGCCTCAACCACCTCTTCCAGCACTGTACTACAGGTGCGCCTGACGAATATGTGAAGATAGAGGAAACCATGGCACCAGAGGCCATGGCGGCGGTGGCTGAGTGGGTGCTCAGCCTTCGAAAGTGAAACTCAGCAGGAAAGTGCGCGATTTCAGCCCATCGAACGAGCTGATGTAGACATCAGGGTCTTCCACCTTTAGGTCCACCAAGCCGAAGGTGGCCTTCAGTTCGATGGCAAATTTGACGTAGCGCAGGAAGACGTCGAAACCCACGCCGAACGAGTAGCGCAGGTCGCTGGGCTCGAGACGCACTATAGACTGGTTGGTCTGGTTTCGGTTCTTGCGCAGCGAGGCGAAATCGAAGCCGTAGCTGGCTCCCGCTGTCAGGTACGGCCTGAAGTTGGTCCACCGGACAGCACGGAATTTAAGTTCGATAGGTATGTCGCCGTAGACGGATTCCACGTTGCGACTGCGCTCTGCAATGACGTGGCTTTCGAGGTATCCTTTCTCCCACGAGTAGCTGATTTCGCGTGTTACGAGGGTCACGCCGGGAAGAATGCGCAAGTTGAACCATCGGCCCAGCCTCATGTCGCCGATGACGGCTATGTGAAACCCAGGTGCATAGTACGAGGTGACCCCTTGCAGAGTCCGCCGTAGGCTGTCGTCTTGGCTGAAGCCAAGGTCGAACTTGGATTGAGTGTAGCCAACCTGGATGCCGTAGTGCAGCAGACGGCTGTCGAACTGGCCGAGGTTGCCAATCTGGCACACCCCCTTCGCCGGACATATAAGTCCTATAAGCACACCAAGTCCTATAAGCCCTATATGCTTCATGCCACGGTGTTTTATTCTGTAATCTCGCCGCGAAGCGACTGGCTGAGACGCAGTTTTACGTGTTCCTTGTCTGAGGGGTAGTTCCCGAGCAGGTACATCATCTTTGTGATGGCGGCTTCTATTGTTATGTCGCCAGCCCCGATGACGCCTATGCGGTCCATATCACAGCTGGCTTCATACTGGCGCATTTTCACGGCTCCAGCCTTGCACTGTGTGACATTCATCACGATGATGCCGTCGTGTATGGCTTTTTCGAGGGCTGAGATGAACCACTTGTCGGTCGGGGCGTTGCCCGAGCCGTAGGTCTCTATGACGAGGCCTTGCAGACCGGGGGTGCCAATGACTGCGTTCACCACCTCGGGTCCTATGCCAGGGAAGAGCTTCAGTACGGCGACGTGCTGGTCGAAGTGTGTGCGCACAGACAGCGGTCCAGTGGGCATAGGAAGGAAAAGGTGGGTACGGAACGAGATATTGATGCCTACCTTTGCCAGCGATGGGTAGTTGTAGCTCTCGAAAGCATCGAAGTTTTCGGCGTTGATTTTTGTGCTGCGGTTGCCGCGGTAGAGGTGGCTCTCGAAGAAGATGCACACCTCCGGTATCACGGCCAGGCGTGTCGAGGCTATTTCGAGGGCGCAGATGATGTTTTCGCGACCGTCGGAGCGCAGCATGCCAAGCGGGAGCTGGCTGCCGGTGAGGACGATGGGTTTGCCAAGGTTTTTGAACATAAAGCTCAGGGCCGAGGCTGTGTAGGCCATCGTGTCGGTGCCGTGCAGGACCACGAAGCCGTCGTAGTTGTCGTACTCGCGCTCTATGATGGCAGCAATGTCAGCCCACTGTGCGGGCGTCATGTTGCTCGAGTCGATGATGTTGTCCAGCGTCACAGAGTCGATGCGGTAGCTGCAGTGTTTCAGTTGAGGTACGGCGTCGTAGATGCGGTCCAGCGCAAAGGGGTGGAGCGAGCCGTTCTCGTCCTGCACCATACCGATGGTGCCGCCCGTATAGACAATAAGGACTTTGTTTGTCATTGTGTTGGAATAAAGCCATTAGGAGTCAGAAAGACTCTATGGAATATAAAGCCCTTTCTGACTCCAATGTCCTTCAAGACCTTACTTGGTCGAAATCACAAGGTAGTCTGTATATTTCCAGAACTGCGTCGGGTTGAGGATGCGCAGGTAGGCCGTGATGGCGGGATTTGTCTCGTCGGCCACCAGTTCGTAGCTGTCCTCCGGATGCTGCGATACGACGCGGGCCTTCTTCTTGTCTATCGTGATGGTGGTTACCTTGGTGCGGTCTATTGCCGTGAAGAGCTCGGTGTTCATGTTGGCCACGGTGCCCAGCTTGCGGCCGATGCCAATGAATCCGCCGGTCTTGTTCACAATGCCCGACTCTTTCAGTTCGTCGTACGAACCCACTATGAACCAAGCGCGGTTAGCGTCGGCGATCTGGCGGGCTATGTATTCGTCTTTCTGCTGGTTGGCGGCCGTCAGGTCGCTGACGTTCTGGTTGAGGTTGCGGATGACAACCTTGCTGTTCTCAAGCTCGTTCATCAGCTGGCTGATTTGCTGCTCCTGTTCGGCGCTGCGCTCTTCCAGACGAGTGATGAAGGCCTGCAGCTCTTCGTTCTTCTTGTTGGAGTTGCTGATGCGGCTGTTCAGCTCGGCCAGTTTCTTCTTGTTGGCGGCCATGATGCTCTCTATCGAGCTCATCTGGTCGGCTATCGACTGCTTCTGGTTCACCGCACCCTCGGTGGTGTTGCGGCGCATTTCCTGCACGGTGGAATACTTCGAGTTGATCATCGAGAGGTTGCTCTCGATCTCGTTCAGCATCTGGAATAAGTCGTCAATCTCGGCGTCTTTGTCGTTCACGATGGTCTGCAGCGAGTCGATGGTGGTCTGCTTGCCCTCGAGTTCCTTTTGATTGCAGCTGGAGAACACGGTCACCGTGGCTGCCAAGACTGTGATTAAAATAACTTTCTTCATATTTACCGTTTTTGTTATCACGCCTTTTATAACGGGGGGCGTGTGCCCTATATTGCCCCAAAGTGGCGCAAAGAATGTTAAATAATCATAAACCGGAGTGGGCGGAATGTAAAAATATGTGCAGCGTAAACGGTTGAGGTATAGATGAAAAGGACTTTTAGAGAAATAAATTATTTTGTTATTCAAAAAAAGTGTGTTACCTTTGCACCCGTCCAACAAAAAAACAAAGCAGAGCTATGCAAGAACCGACCCGATTGTTCGATCTGCTCGAATGGCGCAAGGCGTTGCACCCTGAGCGACCCGTTTTTAAGTACAAGGAAGATGGCCAGTGGAAAGAGCACTACATCGACGAGTACATCGAGAAATCCAACCTCATCAGTTATGCCTTGATGCATCTTGGAGTGCGCAAGGGAGAGAATATCGGCCTCATCAGTGCCGGCCGCCCAGAGTGGAACTATGTGGACTTCGGAGTACAGCAGACCGGAGCGGTCCTGTTGCCCATCTATCCCACCATCAGTGAGGAGGACTACGAATACATCCTCAACGATGCCGAGGTGCGTCTGCTTGTGGTGGAGACGCCGGCCCTGTACAAGAAAATCAGCACCATCCGTGAGCGGCTCCCGAAGCTGGAGAACCTCTGCACTATCGTGCCGATGGAGGGCGTGAAGAGTCTGGACGACATCTACGAACTGGGGCGTCGCTATGTGGCCGAACATCCTGATGCGCCGGCACGTCTGCAGACGATGAAGGACGCCCTCACGACCGACGATGTGTGCACGATGATATACACCAGCGGTACAACCGGTGTGCCGAAGGGTGCCATGTTGGCACACAGGGGTTTGATTATGAATGTGCAGGAGATTAAAGGCAGCCCGCATCCCAGCTGGACGCGTGCGTTGAGTTGGCTGCCGATGTGCCACATCTACGAGCGCATGATGGGGTACCTGTACCAGTGGCTGTGCTATGAGATAGCCTATGCGGAGAGCATCGCCAAGGTGGGAGACAACTGCAAGGAGATACACCCTCACATGCTGGCCTGTGTGCCGCGGTTTATCGAAAAGGTCTACGACAAGATTTACCGCAAGGGCGAGAAGATGACCGGTGTGAAGAAGAAAATATTCGATTGGGCTTTGGACCTGGCCTTCGAGTATGACCTTGACGAGAGCAAACTCTCGCTCTGGTACAAGATGCAGAAAGCCGTGGCCGACAAGTTGGTCTACAAAGAAATACGCGAGAGTATGGGTGGCTGTCTGGGCATGCTGGTCAGCGGAGGCGCCATCATACAGCCGCGTCTGACGCGCTTTTTCTCGTGTGTGGGCCTCAACCTCTTTGAAGGCTATGGCCTGACGGAGTGCTCGCCCCTGATAGCCGTCACCAATTCGAACAAGAAAGGACGCAAGATTGGCTCCGTGGGCTTCGCCATGCGCGAGATAGAGGTGCGTATCGATCCTGACACCAACGAGATACAATGCCGCGGCGGTAATGTTATGAAAGGCTACTACAAGAAGCCAGAGCTGACGGCAGAGGCGATAGACGCCGACGGCTGGTTCCATACGGGCGACACGGGCTACTTCGACCCCGACGGATACCTGTTCATAACCGGCCGCACCAAGAGCATGTTCAAAACTTCGATGGGCAAATACATCAATCCCGAGGTGATAGAAGAGAAGATGAAGCAGTCGCCGTTCATCATGGATATGATGGTGGTGGGCGACGGCGAGAAGTTCGCCGCCGCGCTGATAGCGCCCGATTTCGACATGCTTAAAGACTGGTGCAAACGCCACGGTGTCGGAGCTACGACGCCGGCCGAGATGGTGGCCGACAAGACTGTCTTGGCCCGCTATCAGAAAGTAGTGGACAAATACAACGCCGAGTTGGGCGTCACGGAGCAGGTGAAACGTTTCGCGCTGGTCGCCGAACCGTGGACGGAAGCCAACAAGATGCTCACGCCCACCCAGAAGCTCATACGCCGCAATGTTGCCGCCGCCTATAAAGAGCAGATAGAGGCGTTGTTCAAATAGTAGCGTGTAAAGAAGGGAACCATCGACAAGCCCGTAACAGTAAACGTATGGCTGTTATGGACCTTCGAATCGGGCCTATGGAAATACAACATAATATGAAAGCGACATTCCGTTTACTCCTTCCCGCCCTGTTGCTGGCTGTGTTGGCCGGATGCGGCGGTAAGAAACAGGACAACCAGACTCAGGACACAATGGCGAATACAGAACTAAAGCCCTTCGACGTGCAGAAGGACTTCTCGGACAACGGCTTCACTTTTTTCACCAAGAACCTCATACTCTGCGTAGGCGACAGCAGCGAGAGCAATGCTATGACTATCGGCTGGGGTGCCGTAGGCAACTACCTGGGCCATGAACGTCCGGCGGTGACCGTCTATGTGGCGCCCGGACGCTACACCTACGAGTTTATGGAGCGGCACAAACGTTTCACCATCATGGAATTTGACGACCCGGCGGTGTGGCAGTTCTTCGGCAAGCGTAGCGGCCGCGAGTTTGCCGACAGCAATGCGGCCGACCCCAAGGCTGCCGCGATGGGTCTGCATGTGGCCTATACAGAGAATGGCACGCCCTACTACGAGGAGGCCAGTCTAGTCATCGAGTGCGAGACGATGACAGCTTGGCATCAGACCGAGAGCGACTTCCGCAGCCAGACCCCCAAGGAGTGGTACGACGGCTTCGCAGCCGGCATCCACACAGTCTATATCGGTGAGGTGCTTGGTGCCTGGAGAAGGTAGCAGAAACCCGTGTCCCCCTATATTGCGCCATCGCCGCCGAGCGCTCCGCCCACGGTCTGCCGCAACAAGAGGAAACGGTATATACCAACTTCATCCGATAAAACCCACCCCACCGCCGCACCCCGAATGGAGCGCAGGCTGCCAGCCTGCGAAAGCGGATGCAAACCCGCAGAATCCTACCGGACCATCCTGCCCCATCACAGCGACAGCGCAGCAGAGCGACCACTCTGCTGCGCTGTCGTTGTCCCTGTGTGAAAAATAAATTTGGCGGAATGGAATGATTTTGTAATTTTGCACCGACGAATTAAAACGATAATATATATATGGCATAAACTTCGCTTCTCTTTTTCTGATGGGATAATTACAATAAGAATGCTCTATTGTTAAAAATTAGTTAAATATTATGCGTTTAACATTTAAATCGAAATTTATACACATATTTGCGCATTCATTTTAAAATTTGGTAATATGGCAGAACTAAACATCAATGGCCGAATGATGGTCAAGAACTTCATGAAACAGTTCAAGGAATAGTTGAGTATAAAAATAGGAGGAAACCGAAAATCCAGAAAGAGAGTAGGCGGAATTTAAAAACAAATAATATTATGGCTTACGTTCACAAAATCAGATTTAAAAACAGTGCAGGATGTGTTCCTAAAGGTTACGAAACACAGATTGTTACTAATTCGGCTATCAAACCGGGTTGGAATGAAGTGAAAAAGAAATTAATCGAGGAAGGGTTTGATGAGAAAAAGCTGATTTATAATTATTCAGGAGCTTATGATGATGTGAAATGATTTCTTCCGGCAATTGAGAGATAGTTAAATGAACCTTTCTAAATCGCGGTACACGGCTTATTGCCAGTGTCCGAAGAACCTGTGGCTCGGGG
>OCTW011382251.1_pt1 | contig 13490 bp, 12 predicted proteins | sample 1539671 | NCBI WGS metagenome assembly OCTW01 (sample SAMN02144230, study PRJEB22623) | gut metagenome | biome: sheep rumen | host: Ovis aries | place: New Zealand | reverse complement strand
CGCCACATCCTTCCACGAAGGACATTATCTGCTGATTCTTATTGCTATTCTGATCCCGGTCATTTCAGCCGCGACACAGTTTATCAATATTCGCCTGATGCCGACCAGCGCAGGAGCGGGAGCCGGCGGAATGGGCGGACAGATGAAGGCCATGAATTACATGATGCCCATCTATTCTTTCATTCTGGTATTCTTCCTTCCGGTTGGTGTCGGTGTATACTGGATTGCCGGCGCGCTGATCCGATCCTTCCAGCAGTGGTTCTTCAACCGCCGTCTGGATCGGATGGATATGGATGAAATGATCAAAAAGAACCGGGCAAAAGCAGAAGAAAAAGAGAAAAAAAGACTGGAAAAGAAAAGCGGTGTAAGCGGACAGACCATTTCCAAATCCGCCAATATTTCCACGAAAAAGATCGACACTTCTTCTGCGAATATCAAGAAGAATTCCATGGCTGCCAAGGCAAACGCTGTAAAACACAGCAATAAGACTGATTCCCCGGAGACAGAGACGCAGCAGGATGCGCCTGTTACCTATAAGAAGGGCAGTCTGACTTCCAAAGCGAATCTTGTAAAAGATTTTAATAACCGCAACACGAAAAAGTAGGAGGTAGTCGATATGGATTATATCGAAGTTTCCGGCAAGACTGTTGAAGAAGCTTTGACTGAGGCTACTGTTCAACTTGGAACAACCAGCGACCAGATTGAGTATGAGGTCCTGGACAAGGGAGCTTCAGGATTCCTTGGATTTAATTCCAAGCCTGCTGTAATCAGAGCCCGCAGAAAGTTTTCCCCGGAAGACCGGATCAGAGATTTCCTGAGCCAGGTATTTGCGGCCATGCACCTGGACGTGGAAATCATTTTCCACAATACGGAAGATGACTGCATTGATGTGGAGTTAAAGGGCGATGATATGGGCATTTTGATCGGAAAGCGCGGACAGACGCTGGATGCGCTTCAGTATCTGACCAATCTGTCTTTAAATAAACATTCGGACCATTATACAAAGGTGCGTATTGACACAGAGGATTATCGCCACCGCAGACAGCAGACACTGGAAAATCTGGCAAAGAATATTGCCTATAAGGTAAAAAGAACCAGAAAAGATGTATCGTTAGAGCCGATGAATCCATTTGAAAGACGTATTATCCACTGCGCGCTGCAGGATGATAAATACGTGGAGACACACAGTGAAGGGGAAGAACCGTACCGTTTCGTTGTAGTCACATTAAAAAAATAATAACGATACCATGTAACAGGCTTTTTCAAATGACTCTTTTGGAAAAGCCTGTTTTTTACAGAATTCGGATGACAGATAAAGGGTCATTCCGGATTGAGTTTCGGAAAGAAGCAAGAGGGCAGAGAGATGAAGACAGATACAATTGCAGCGATTGCCACAGCCATGGCGCCTGCGGGGATCGGGATTATCCGGATCAGTGGGGAGGAATCCCTGGAAGTGGCAGACCGCATTTTCCGTCCGATCAAATCAAAGAAAAAGGTCAGCCAGATGGATTCGCATACTGTGCATTACGGGTATATCTGCGACGGGGAAGAAATTGTGGATGAAGTGCTGCTTCTTGTAATGCGCGGTCCCCATACTTATACCAGAGAGGACACGGTGGAAATTGATACCCACGGGGGCGTCATTGTCATGAAGCGCATCCTGGAAGTGGTATTAAAAAACGGCGCCAGACCGGCGGAACCGGGGGAATATACAAAACGCGCCTTTTTAAACGGCCGGATTGACCTGACACAGGCAGAATCGGTCATTGACATCATCAATGCCAAAAGCGACAATGCGCTGAAATCTTCGGTGCGGCAGCTGCAGGGCAGTATCCGGGATAAAATCACAGATATCCGCGGCCGCCTGCTGTATGAACTGGCCTTTATTGAATCTGCCCTGGATGATCCGGAACATTATACCCTGGACGGTTATCTGCCGGAACTGAAGCAGAAAATGCAGAAAATTCACAGTGAACTGAAGCACCTGCTGGACCGGGCAGATGATGGGAGAATCCTGAAAGAAGGCATCAATACTGTGATCGTGGGCAAGCCGAATGCCGGAAAATCTTCTCTCCTGAACGCGCTGACCGGCGAAGAACGGGCGATTGTGACGGATATTGCCGGAACCACCAGAGACACACTGCAGGAGTCCATACAGCTGGACGGCATCGGCCTGAATATTGTGGATACTGCAGGGATCCGCGATACGGAGGATACGGTGGAGCGGATCGGTGTGGAACGTTCCCGTCAGGCCATGGAAGATGCGGATCTGATTCTGTACGTAGCGGATTCCTCGACACCGCTGGATGAAAATGATTCTGAGATTCTGCAGCGCATCGCCGGACGCAGAGTCATCGTTCTGCTGAATAAATCGGATCTGAAAGAGGAGACCTCGGCGGAAGAGCTCCGTGCGCATCTGGATCCGGATCAGGAGGTGATCCCGGTGTCCATGGTGGACGGAACCGGCCTGCAGCAGTTCAGAGACCGGGTAAAGGACATGTTTTTCCACGGGAATCTGTCCTTTAATGACGAAGTCTATCTTACCAATGCCCGCCAGAAAAATACGCTGACCCTTGCCTGGGAAAGTATCGGTCAGGTATTGCAGAGTATGGAAAATCAGATGCCGGAAGACTTTCTGACCATTGATATGATGGATGCCTATCAGGAACTGGGAAAAATGATCGGCGAAGCGGTGGAAGATGATCTTGTGGATGAGATCTTCTCCGAATTCTGTATGGGCAAGTAGAGACAGACTTATCCATACATTTATCCACAAAACAGTACACTTATCCACATATGTAACGAAAAACCAGGAGAGATGGAATGTTTCCGTTCTGGAAAAAAGAAAAGTTAATGGTGGAAAAAGTGGAAAACCGAAGAACGCATTGACAGAAGAAGGGAATAATCATGCCTGTACTAGAAGAAAATTATGATGTGGTGGTGGTGGGAGCCGGTCATGCCGGCTGTGAAGCGGCACTGGCCTGCGCCAGACTGGGACTGGAGACCATACTGTTTACCGTAAGCGTGGAAGCGATTGCCATGATGCCCTGCAACCCTAATATCGGCGGCAGCTCCAAAGGGCATCTGGTGCGTGAAATCGATGCCCTGGGCGGAGAAATGGGAGTGAATATTGACCATACCTTTATTCAGTCCAAGATGCTGAACCGCTCCAAAGGACCGGCAGTACACTCTCTGCGTGCCCAGGCGGACAAGGCTGCTTATAGCGCCCGTATGCGTAGGACGCTGCAGAATACGGATCATCTGACCATTCGCCAGAGCGAGGTCTGCGAGCTGATAGTGGAAGATCATACTGTCCGCGGTGTAAAGACAATCTCCGGCGCCACGTATCATGCGCGGGCGGTGGTTCTGTGTACCGGAACCTATCTGAACGCCAGATGTCTCTTCGGAGAAGTGATCAATCAGACCGGACCCAACGGACTGATGGCAGCCACACATCTGACGGATTCCCTGAAGGACAATGGTGTGGAGATGTACCGGTTTAAGACCGGTACACCGGCCAGAATTGATAAAAGAAGCATGGATTTTTCAAAAATGGAGGAGCAGAAGGGGGATGAACGGGTGGTTCCCTTCTCCTTTACGACTGATCCGGAATCTGTCCAGATCGATCAGGTAAGCTGTTGGCTGACTTATACCAATGAGGAAACCCATCGGATTATCCGGGAAAATCTGGACCGTTCCCCCATGTATTCCGGCGTAATCGAGGGTACCGGTCCCAGATACTGTCCGTCTATCGAGGACAAAGTGGTGAAATTTGCCGATAAAAAACGGCATCAGATCTTCATCGAACCGGAAGGTCTGGATACCAACGAAATGTATTTAAGCGGGATGTCTTCCTCTCTTCCGGAAGATGTGCAGTATGCTATGTATCATTCGGTGCCGGGATTGGAGTATGCCAAAATTGTGCGGAATGCCTATGCCATCGAGTATGACTGTATCAATCCCAGACAGCTGCGTCCGTCCCTGGAATTCAAAAACATTCACGGGCTTTTTTCCGGCGGGCAGTTTAACGGAAGTTCCGGATATGAAGAAGCAGCCTGTCAGGGGCTGATTGCCGGTATAAACGCAGCCATGCAGATCCTCGGGAAGGATCCACTGGTTCTGGACCGTTCCGAATCCTATATCGGTGTTCTGATCGATGATCTGGTGACCAAGGAAAATCATGAACCTTACCGCATGATGACCTCCCGGGCGGAATATCGTCTCCTGCTGCGCCAGGATAATGCGGATCTCCGTCTCACACCAAAAGGATATAAGGTTGGCCTGATTTCCAGAGAACGGTATGAAAAGGTGAAGGAAAAGGAGCGTTTCATCCGGGAAGAGATTGCGCGGATGGAAACCATAAAAGTGGGTGCCGGCAGACAGATCGGAGAATTTCTTTCCCGGTTAGGGAGCCAGCCCCTGCATACCAGTACCAGTCTGGCAGAACTGATTCGCCGGCCGGAACTGGATTATGATAAAATCGCCCCGCTGGATCCGGATCGAAAGCCGCTGCCCCGGGATGTGATCGAGCAGGTTACAATTAATATCAAGTATGACGGTTATATCCGACGGCAGATGAAACAGGTCAAACAGTTCAAACGGCTGGAAGGGAAAAAACTTCCCGCAGAGTTCGACTACAGTACGATCAGCGGACTCAGAATCGAGGCCCAGCAGAAACTGAATCTGTACCAGCCGGAATCCATCGGACAGGCTTCCCGAATCTCCGGTGTGTCACCTGCAGATATTTCTGTACTTCTGGTATACATGGAACAGCTTCATCAGCAAGAATAGACGAAATAGAAGTATCAGAAGAAAAGAAATCATAGAAGAAATTAAAGAAACGGACGCATTAGAAGAAACCGGAAGGGTAAAATGCGGAAGAACATCTGATCGCGCGAAAATCCGAATAGCATCTGAACAGAATTAGAGCATATTAAGGAAAAAGAGAAAAGCAGCCGGACGTTGTGGTTGTCTTTGATTTTGGTTTCAAAACACGGAAACAAAATCAAAACAAATTCACAAATCGTCCGACTGTTTTTTGAATAAAAATAAAATAAACAGACAAAACGGCAATATGAAGTTTTCCTCACACTGCATGTGGAATGGAATGGAAACCATGCATGAAAAACGCATACAGAGCGTCAGAAAATGGTCTTATTGCAGCGGTTCCCTGGAAGGAGTGCCTGCTTTTCGCGGGTATTTCCCCGGGGTATTTTTCTTTTTCTGAATGACAACCAGCGATCTGCCATAGGTGGTGTTCGGCAGGGAGAAGCGTTTGATCTCACGGATCGACCCTCCCAGAAGGTGGATGGCGTGTTCCGCTGTTTCTGCTTCCTCATCCACTTCACTGCCTTTGTAGGAGAGAAACAGACCGCCGACCCGCACAAATGGAAGACAATATTCCGATAAGGTAGAAAGGTTGGCTACTGCCCGGGAGACACAGAGGTCAAAGGATTCCCGGTATTCCTTACTGCGGGCCAGTTCCTCGGAACGGCCATGGATGGCTGTGATGTTCGTAAGTCCCAGTTCCTCGGTTACTGCATGGAGAAAACGGATGCGCTTGTTTAAAGAATCCAGCAGAACCACCGAAAGCTGAGGAAAGGCGATTTTTAATGGAATACCGGGAAATCCGGCACCGGTGCCGACATCAATGAGTCGGAGTGGTTTCTTTTCGGCAGCGGCATGCAGATCCACAGCCTGTATCAGGGAAAGACTATCCAGGAAATGCTTTTCCAGCACTTCTTGGAAGTCGGTGACAGCAGTGAGGTTCATTTTTTCATTCCAGGCAATCAGCATCTTATAATAGGTAAGAAACTGCGCAAGCTGTGCTTCGGAAAGGGTAATGCCGAGTGCAGCAGCAGATGTCTGAAGTTCGGTGAGGTCATAGGTCATAAATCATATATCTCCAATTCGTAATTCATTTGTGTGTCAGAAGCTTTTCTGCAGTCATGCAGAAAAGTCCCGGATTTTCCATTTGCGGCAGATGTTTTGTTTTTTGAATTCTCCGCACCCGGACAGAACCATTCATGCGGGCGCAGGCTTTGGCTGCGTGTACGCCCTGCTCATCCGCTTCCCCGGCAATAATGCTGAGATTTTCTCCCTGCCGGATGCCATCTCTGATATCCAGGTTCATAAATCGGGTAAGCATGCTGGAAAAAAGCATTTTGTTCAGGTGATGGTCATAGTGGGCAAATCGATAATACAGATCCACAGTCTCTTTCTTCAACTTTGCAGGCTCATAGAAGGCATTTTTTACCATGTCGTTTGTAACCAGAAATTTGCAGTGGCTCACATTATAGATAAAAGTGCCTGCAAAGGGGGACATCAGGATATACCGCAGCAGCCGGTGAATGACCGTAGGATATCGGTACGTCCATTCGATGGGGGATGGATTGACCCCGATGATATGGAGAAAACGGCTGGGATCCAGTTTTCGTGCCATAACTGCAATAGAAAATGATGTACCGGTGGCCATTACATCACAAGGTGCCTGGATGATATCTGAAATAAAATCTACGATCATCTGATCATAGAAATACTGCGTATACAGCAGATCCGGCTTGTCGGAACGTCCGCATCCCGGAAGGTCCAGAGTGTATACGGTGTGAGTTTCCGCAAGAGTGCGGAGAGATTCCGCCCATTCTTCTCCGGAGCTGGTAGGCAGCAGTTCATGAATCAGGAGAAGCGGTGTACCAGTTCCGCATTTGGAATAATAGACGTTGCCGTACTTCCAGCGATAATAATGGCCGTTCTTCAGGGGAAGACGGTTCCCCATGACAGAACGAAAGCCGGAAAATGTATTAAATAAAAAAGCAAAACCGAGGATTGACCCGGTACTAAACAAAGAAAAAATACGTTTTTTCATAAGGACTCCTTTGCGAATTAAAACTAAGCAGGTTGCTGAGCATATGACAGCCTGCAGTTCTATTCAATTATAAAAGATATCCGCAGGCATGACAAATATAATCTGGTTTTTAACGTAAAACCCTGGAACGCAGGATAATGTTTCACGTGAAACATTTCAAAACAACCAAAACAAATTGGAAAATCAGATGTTTCACGTGAAACATTGCTATGGAATGCCCCTATAAAACATGCTATACTATAAAATATCGTTTGGAAAGGAAAGCAGATTGAAACGAATAATTGCAATAGCAAACCAAAAAGGAGGAGTAGGAAAGACTACGACCTCCATTAACCTTGCGGCATGCATCGCCGAACAGGGGAAAAAAGTGCTTCTTGTGGATCTGGATCCTCAGGGCAATGCCACGACAGGAGTGGGACTGGATAAAAATGAAATAGAATTTTCTACTTACGAACTTCTGATCGGAGAATGTACAGCAAAAAAGGCCGCTGTAAGTACAAATACGGAAAACCTTGATATTATTCCGGCCAATATGAATCTGGCAGCTTCAGAAATCGAATTAGTTGAGACGAAAAACAAGGAGTATCGACTGAAAGAAGAGCTGGATTATATCGTGGATGACTATGATTTCGTTATTATTGATTGCCCGCCATCGCTGAGCATGCTGACAATTAACGCAATGACGACTGCGGACACAGTTCTTGTCCCGATTCAGTGTGAATACTATGCGCTGGAAGGATTGAGCCAGCTTATGTATACGATCAACCTGATCCAGGAGCGTTTAAATGAAAATCTGAAGGTGGAAGGAATCGTATTTACAATGTATGATTCCCGCACGAATCTGTCTAATGATGTGATTACAAATGTAAAGAAATACATGGACACTTACATTTATGAGACTCTGATTCCACGCAACATCCGTCTGGCAGAAGCACCAAGCTACGGAATGCCGATCAATCAGTACGATGACCGCTCCACAGGTGCAGCAGCGTATCGCGCACTTGCGACAGAAGTGATCGAAAGAGAGGATATCTGACATGGCAGCAAGAAGAAGAGGACTGGGAAGCGGCCTGGATGCGCTGATTCCGCCGAAAAGAAATCGGACAGAAGAAAAGAAGACGGGGCATTCGGATCATACAGAGGATACTGCCGGGCAGGCAGGGCCTGCGCAGGAGAAAAAATCTGCGGAAGCGAAATCCACGAAGCAGGAAGAAAAATCTGCGGAAGCGAAATCCACAAAGCAGGAAGAAAAATCCGCGGAAGTGAAAACTGCGAAACAGACAAAAAAATCTGCCGGCGTGAAAACTGGTGAGCAGAAAAAAAGTTCTGCCGGTGCAAAGGCCACAGGTCAGGAAGAAAATACAGCACGGATAAAATCCACAAAGCAGAAGGCAAACACTGCCGAGGAAAAATCATCGGAACAGGAAGCAAATACTGCAGAGGAAAAATTGCCGAAGCAGAAAGAAAAATCTGCACAGGATGATGTTTCTGTAAAGGGAAAAAGTGCTGTATTCCAAACAGACAAAGCCTCTGCGTCTGTTCCTAAGGAAGAAAAATCCGCTGCAAAGAAAGAGACAGAAAGCACTGCCGGAAGCAAAGGAAAGGAAACTACGGTTCCCATCGATCGGGTGGAACCCAACCGGAATCAGCCCAGAAAAGAGTTTGACCGGGAATCCCTGAAAGAACTGGCAGATTCTATTTCCGAATATGGGATTCTGCAGCCTCTGCTGGTAACGGATAAAAAAGACTACTATCAGATTATCGCCGGGGAACGGCGCTGGAGAGCGGCAAAACTGGCAGGACTGAAAGAAGTGCCGGTAATTGTGCGGGAACTGACGGATCAGGAGATCGTTGAAATCTCCCTGATTGAAAATATTCAGCGGGAAGACCTGAATCCGATTGAAGAAGCGCATGCCTATCGCACCCTGATTGAAGAATTTCAGTTAAAACAGAGTGATGTGGCAAAACGTGTATCCAAAAGCCGGACGGTGATCACCAATTCCATGCGGCTTTTAAAACTGGATCAGAAGGTTCAGCAGATGCTGATTGACGGAAAACTGAGTGTAGGACACGCCCGGGCATTGATTGCTCTGGAGGATCCGGCGCTTCAGGTGGAGGTGGCAGAACAGACGGCAGAAAAGAAACTGAGCGTCCGGGAAGTGGAGCAGTTGATCCGTTCCCTGCTGCATCCGAAGAAAACAAAAGAAAAGAAAAAAGAATCTCCGGAACTGGAACATTTGTATCGGGATCTGGAAGAACAGATGAAGCTGGTGCTGGGAACAAAAGTAGAAATCAAGAACAAAGGCAAACAGGGTAAGATCGAGATCTCCTATTTTTCACAGGAAGAGCTGGATCATATTCTTCTGATGCTGAAATCTATTGATCAAGACATCTGACAGAGAAAGCACTGTCTTCAAAGAAAAGGAACAATAAGGAACTGGTGTTCTGGAAAGAGGGATAAAATGAGTGGAATATTGGACCTGAGCCTGAAAAGTCTGACAGGTATTTCTGCGGACTTTATGGTATTAGTGCTGGCAGCACTGGTAGTTATACTGATTATTGTCTGCTGTGTTCTGGCCGGAAGAAGCAGAAAGCTGCGGGCAGCCTATGAAAAGTTCATGCGCGGCCATGATGGACAGTCACTGGAAGGCGTACTGAAAAGCCAGCTGGATCATCTGGATCAGGTACGGATGGAAGAAAAACAGGCAGAAAACAAGGTACATGAAATCATGGATGAATTTGATGATACCTATCAGAAAATGGGCCTGGTAAAATACGATGCCTTTGATGAGATGGGCGGCAAGCTTTCCTTCTCGCTTGCGATGCTCAACCGAAAAAATACAGGATTCGTATTAAATGCTGTACACAGTAAAGAAGGATGTTATACTTATATTAAAGAAATCATCGAGGGAAATTCCGTCCTGCTGCTGGCACAGGAAGAAAAAGAGGCAGTAGAGATGGCCATGCATTCACAGGAGTAGCAGATGATACATAATTTCTTGAGATCCATAGGTTTTCATAACCTTCAGAAGAACACAGAACTGTTCGATATTCTGGAAGATATTGTGCGGAACCCGGATCGCAAGTCAGTGACACGTGATATTTACGGCAACGGATTCGGGAGCTTTTCCCGGGAGTATGGAGAGAATTTCGGCATCACGGTGTGCGGGGATTTTCTGGAGAATAACGAATTTCATATTGAATACTATTTTCCCTTCTTTCGCGGATCAGATATATCCACTTATGAACAAATTGAAGTGGAACGTTTTGCGCAGAAAGAGGCCTATGCGGGGATCTGCGATGATCTTCGGCTGGGTGCCACTCTGATCTTTTACATTGACAATGTGGCCGATCTGCTGAATGCCCGGCTGCTGTACGGAAATCAGTTCAATGCATCAAATGCAGTCTTGTCAGGGCTGGCAAGTAGTGGTAAAATTCTATTACCGGTGCTGAAAACAGAGCAGCAGGTAAAACAGCGGACAGAGATATCCAAGAAGCGCATGGATCTTCTGAATGAAGCCAAAAGCGGCAGCCAGGAAGCTATCGACAGTCTGACACTGAATGATATGGATACCTATTCCATGCTGTCCCAGCGTGTGAACCACAATAAAGAAGATATCCTGAGTATTGTGGAAAGCAGTTTCATCCCCTATGGGATTGAAAGTGATCAGTATGTAGTGATCGGGGAGATTCTTTCCTGCCGTCGGACGCATAATCAGACGACAAATGAATCCGTATGGATTCTGGGGCTGGACTGCAACGACCTGGTCTTTGATATTATCATCAATGAGCGGGATCTCTATGGGGAGCCGGCTGTAGGGCGCAGGTTCCGGGGACGTATCCTGATGCAGGGATTTATTAATTTCAGTTAAAAAGGATCAGGCGGGGAGCCGGTGCGATCCGCCTGAAAAGAAAATACATTCCTTTCGGTGAAAATTTAATAACTGGTTACCGATCCAGAATCTTACGAAGGGGACGGAAGTTCTCCGCGGTGAGAAAAATCGGCATTTGTCCTGTTAGTTTAACGGATAAAACAAGCGCCTCCTAAGCGCTAGCTGTGGGTTCGATTCCCGCACGGGACGTTGGACAGAAGCGGAAATGATTAGAAAAAATGCGACATCATTTCCGCTTTTTTTATTATTTTCGGACAAAAGGTTTAACTGCCGGATGCTTTCCTGGATCAATTTCTTGTAAATGACGTCTTTAGGCAAAGTTGCTATGAGTTCCCTGGAATCTTTATAAATAGCTTTTGCTTTGGCTCCCTGAAACTCGCAGCCATAATGTTTGCAGAAACGCTTGTAGCGGTCTGTAAACGCTTTTATACCGGCTTTGCGGCAGTCCACATGGTCAGAAAGAATAAGCAAAATCAACCCATTTCTCGCTTCTGTCGGCGCGGACAGGGCTGTCAAAAAGCTTGTTGACACCCAGGTATGTTGTGTCGATCAGAGCAATCAGGTTCGTTTTTGCGGCAGTTTTCTGCTTCACGAAGAAGCTGAACTGCGAATTAAGAGTTTTCAGTTGAGTACGCGTAGTGTCCCATTACAACCCTGGTATCTCCTTCAAGATAGTCGAGATCTCGGGCGAGATCATGAAGATCCCTGGACTTATGAGTTACGTCAAAGGGTTTATGGACGATGACACCGCCTGGCTGCCGGGCAGCACCCTTGCTTCTTCCCTTTGATCCATCAATACCTACTGTGTTTCACATAACTGATTCCTCCAGAATAAAGATTTGCAATGGTTCCAGAATTCTCATTGCCTATTCAATCTCCTGTGGTATCATACGAACGCACTGTAACTGTCAACAGCGGTTCAACCGGCATAAACCGAACGGCTGCGAATGAAGATGACTGGACGACTGGATTTCCGACGGACGCCACGGAAGAGACCATCAGCAATTTCCGGGAAATGCAGACACACCTGCATGTTGATGAGCAGGATCTTCGCCATATGGCAGACAGCCTGATCGCGAAACTTCAGCAGATCAGGGATGATGAAGTTGAAGCCGCCTTGATCCTGGCAGATGAAACAGTATAAGGAGGTGCCTATGTCAAAGAGAATACGCATTTACACTAAGGTCAACGCCATCGCATTTGCCCCCTACACCCACGGCTATTATAAAGTCACCGAGCGTGTGGGCGAAGCATTCCAAGATGGCTTAAAGCTGAAAAAGTAAGGTGTGCAGAAAAGGAGCTTTCGCATTAGCGAAGGCTCCTTCTTAAAATATGTGGATTTCACAAATTCCAGTTTGATGGAGAAAGCAAAAATCAGTCATGCCCTTTATCATATAGTTTCTGTATATTTTTTGGAAGTTTGTCAGGCAACATGGCATTTATAGCATCTTCGTTACCATCTTTCATTGCTGTTTCGTAATACCAGCACTTGAATTTTAAGAGGGAGAGAGTTTTTTGAAGTTCCTGAATTTCAGTTTCAACAGCTGATTTTCTGGTTTCAAATAATTCTTTCCGTTTTTCATAGCTGGAGCTGCCTTCAGATACCCAGATAAAAAATTGCTTTATATCTTTTATCTCAAGACCGGATTTCTTCAGACATTCAATGATACGAAGTGCTTCTAATTCATTATCGCTGAAATAACGGATATTTCCCTTGCGTTCCAGATTAGGGAAAAAGCCTTCCTTGTCATAATACCTTAATGTAGAAACAGGAAGATTAAACATTGCAGAGACCTGACCGATTGTATACATAAAAAACCTTCTTTCAAATTTATGCTTGACCTAAAGTTAACTTTAGGATGTAAGATATTTATATCATATACTATTGTTAGTGTAATTACAAGAAATTTTGCATATGAAGGATGTTAAATATGTTAAAAACAGAAAAATTAAAGCTGGTATCTGAATGGGATAAAACTTTTCCACAGAGTGAAAAAGTAGACCATAAGAAAGTGACATTTGTAAATCGTTATGGAATCACACTTGCCGCAGATTTGTATAAACCGAAAAATGCATCTGGGAAATATCCTGCGATTGCCGTAAGCGGACCATTTGGGGCAGTCAAAGAACAGTGTTCCGGATTATATGCACAGACAATGGCTGAAAGAGGATATTTAACGATTGCATTTGACCCTTCTTTTACGGGGGAAAGTGGAGGCTATCCAAGATTTATGGCTTCTCCAGATATTAATACAGAAGATTTTATGGCTGCTGTTGATTTCCTTTCTGTTCGGGAAGATGTGGATCCGGATAAAATAGGAATCATTGGAATCTGCGGCTGGGGTGGAATGGCTCTTAACGCAGCTGCGTTGGATACAAGAATAAAAGCAACCGTTGCTTCTACCATGTATGATATGACAAGAGTAAATGCGAATGGATACTTTGATTCTGAGGACAGTGAAGAAGCACGTTATGCAAAGAAACAGTCACTGAATACCCTCAGGACAGAAGAATACCGTAAAGGCGAATATTCCAGAGGCGGTGGTTGTGTTCCCCTTCCGGTTCCGGAAGATGCACCTTTCTTCGTAAAAGATTACAGTGAGTATTATAAAGGCAGATGTTATCATAAAAGGAGCCTGAATTCAAATGATGGCTGGAACAGTATTGGGTGTATGTCATTTATGAATCAGCCAATATTAAAGTACAGTAATGAAATCAGAAGTGCAGTCCTT
>OCTW013372255.1_pt1 | contig 13491 bp, 12 predicted proteins | sample 1539671 | NCBI WGS metagenome assembly OCTW01 (sample SAMN02144230, study PRJEB22623) | gut metagenome | biome: sheep rumen | host: Ovis aries | place: New Zealand | reverse complement strand
ACGGATAGCAGCGTGAGGACAGATGTAAGCACACTGGTTACACTGGATACAGTTGTCCTTGTTCCACAGAGGAACGAAGGCCTCCACACCACGCTTCTCGTAGGCGGCAGTACCGACTATAGTACCGACTATAATATATAAATAAGGTGAAGATTTTAGCAAAGTATTCGGTTATTAAATAAAAAAATGCTAACTTTGCACCGAAATAGTTCATTTTATGCTTGACAGAATCATCATAGATGGGTACAAATCTATCAAACGCTTAGATTTGACGTTACGACCAATAAATATTCTTATTGGTTCAAATGGCGTTGGTAAGACCAATTTCATTTCTTTCTTCCGATTGGTCAATAATATATATGAGCAGAGGTTACAGAATTATACAATGCAAAATCGTGCAGAGTCGCTCCTTCACTATGGATTGAAGCATACAAAACAGATTGAAGGACTTCTTCAGTTTTCTGCTAATGCATATTCGTTTACATTGCAACCTCGAGATAATGGTTCTATGTTTTTGGCTGAAGAAAAAAGTCATTATCGACAGTATGCAAATGTATTTCAAAATAGGGAGGAAAGTTTCATCAAACATTCGCCAAAGACAAGAGATCAATGGTTGAGAGCTTACTTGCAGAGTTATAAAATATACCATTTCCATGACACCAGCACAGGTTCACCACTCCGAAGCGACGCAGATGTCAATGACAATCGTATGCTTAAAACTGACGGTGGAAATTTGCCTGCATTCCTATATCTGATGCAGCAGCAATATCCCAAAACGTTGAAGCGCATCGAAATGACCATCCGCTCTGTGATGCCTTATTTTGAGCGTTTCGATTTGCAGCCATTGCCGTTTGGAGGTAAAATCAATTTGACGTGGAATGATGTTAATGCCCCCGATAAATATTTCTCGGCCAACGACCTTTCCGACGGCAGTATTCGATTCATGGCATTAGCCACTCTGCTGATGCAGCCTGTTTTGCCTAAGGTTATCATCATTGATGAGCCGGAGTTGGGCTTGCATCCTGTAGCCATTACAAAACTGTCTGGGCTGATAAAGTCGGCAGCGGCAAGGGGGTGTCAGGTAATCATTTCTACCCAGTCTGTCAATTTGATTAGTAATTTTGAGGCTGAAGATGTTATCACTGTTGACCGTCAAAATGGCCAGTCAGTATTTAATCGCCTTGACTCAAAGGAACTGGAAAAGTGGCTCAACGACTATTCGCTGGGCGATTTGTGGACAAAGAGTATTATTAACGGTCAACCCCACGAATTATGAAAAGATTAGTATTTATCGTTGAGGGCGAGACCGAGGAGGCATTCGTTAACAACATCCTTCGCCCGTATTTCCAGAACTGTGGATTGTATAACCCGATACAGTGTTTCAAGATTAAGCATACGCAAGGCGGGATGCATAAGTATTCATACGTCCGCAACGATGTCTTAAATACAATCTATGAGACAGACGTAATCGTTACAACCATGTTCGACCTGTATGCACTGCCTCACAGTTTCCCTGGCTACGATGAGGCTCAGGCCATAGAGAACCATTTGGAAAGGGTGAAATTCCTGGAGGCTAAGATGAAGGAAGATATAGAAGAAAATCAAGGTCGTCCTTTCAACAACTATATTCCTTACATTCAACTCCATGAATTTGAGGCATTGGCCTTTTCTTCTTCCAATAGTTTTGAGGCTCTGTTCGAGGACAACGAGATGGACTACAAGGGCATTTGTGCGGTTATTGATAATTTCCCAAATCCAGAAGACATCAATGATTCGCCAGAGACAGCCCCGTCTAAGCGTATGCAGAGGCTGATTCAAGGCTACAACAAAGTAACCTATGGAATTGCTTTAATCGAATATACTGGAATAGATGTAATTCTTCGTAAGTGCCCACATTTTAGAGAGTGGATAGATAGGCTGATGGATTCTTAAATATAGAATAATATACGTAAATATGCAGTAAAACTAAAACTTATTGAGTATGACATCAATCGTTGGAGTTCTAAATAAACATGCTGTAGCTATAGCGGCCGACAGTGCCGTGACTATTGGCGGCAAAAAAGTGTTTAATAGTGCAAATAAAATTTTCGCTCTATCGAAACGCCAACCTGTTGCTATTGCTATGTACAATAACACTGAACTGATTTCTGTTCCCTGGGAAGTGATGATAAAGGAATATCGACGTTTCCTTGGTGACAATAAGTATCCACATTTGAAAGATTATGTTAGAGATTTCTTTAAATTCTTGTCTGACCATAATTATTATACAACGGAGGAGGAACAGGTAAAGCATTTGTATGATCAGTTCATTGGCTATATTGATGCAATAGCATATGAAATACAAAGAGACTTGAAAGATGGTGAAAACTTTGAGTCGAAATATATAAAGCATCTTATTAATCTTCAATCTCAACTTGAGGAAGGTAGAAAGCCGAATGAAAGTATGGCTGATTTGACTTTAGAAAATTTCGCAAGTCGTTGTGAAGAAGGAATAAATCTTACTATTGGTGAGATTAAAAAGATATCTAAGCAGGACATCGATAAAGGGGTTATCACGGATTTGCTCTATTCTGTGTTTTGCTGCCGGATATGGATTGCCAATTGTACAGGACTTGTTTTTGCAGGATATGGGGATGAAGATATATATCCATCAATTTATAGTTACCAGACTCATTGCGTCATAGATGGAAAACTGTCATATGCGCATTTAACAGGGGAGGATTGTGAAATTGGCAGTAAATGGGTCGCTGCAATTCGTCCTTTTGCTCAAAGGGATGTTATGGACACGATAATTTTTGGTGTGGCTCCATCTGTAAAGAATATTTATTGTGAAAATTTCATTGAGCCCATGAGAAAGATGCTAAATGATCTTGCAAACCAGTTGGAAACATCAAGTAAGGATGCTGCAAATTCTCTTCGTTCGTTTGCACTTAATGGTATGGAAGATTATCGAGATAATTATATGTCATTATGTGATGAAACTGCAAGTGCTATTTATATGAAGCCATTCGTGAACTCAGTAATCCCTCTTGACAGGGAAGACTTGGCTGAATTTGCGGAAAGCCTAATTAAACTGACTTCGATAAAAAGAAAAATCAGTTTAGACCAATCTACGGTTGGTGGTCCAATTGATGTGATGGTTATTTCTAAAGGTGAAGGAATTATCTGGATGAAGCGAAAACATTATTTTGACCCCAAGCTAAACCATAGTTTTTTCGATAACTACTTTAAATAAGATTCTGTTATGAGCAATTACGATTATAATACATTGACAATGAGTGCTACTTTAACAGGTTGTTCCAATGACAATACTGTAGTTGACGAAACTTTGCATAAAGAAATGTCTAATGCTGAGAGTGAAGAGCAAGTATTAGAATTATCTATAGAGAGACTATATCAGTCTTTAAAAGACTCTATTAAATTGTAATTTTGCAACCAAGTTTAACGAATAAAACAGATATGCCAATGGACAGATAAAGATATAAGGACATAAGACTGAACGTCCACTTTTGATTCTTGTAATCTGATAATTGGGGAATTAGAAGAAACATTCAAGAACTGAAGTAGATAGTTCACGCCGCTCGGCGTGGGCATTTACTCGTTTAAGAATGTAGGTTATCCCCAATACCTCTGAAACGTAAGCGAAGTAGATTGCTCACGTTTTACATTTTAATAGAGACAATGAGAATAGAAACAAATAGAAGTTGTGCCCGACACAAATTAGGGTATGGATTATGAAAAAATTGGTGTTATCATTAGTTTCACTATTGACTATATCAACCTATGCACAAAGCGTGAAAGTTGACCAGATGGAATCTAATGGCTGTCATCAGATTATGACGAGCTTGAAGAATTTTAGCATAGAAGGGTTTAATTATAGCATGACCCTAAAAGTCTATGAATCGGCTGACAGCTTGGATTGGCGTTTGACTGTAAGCACATTCAACATCATACCCAATGACAATGTTGTTCTTCTGAAATTAAAAAATGGACAGGTTATAACTTTACCTGTCGATAGTTTACATGAAGAATCTTATACTACTAATAGCGTTACATACAATTCTATGTATGTTGGTGTTACCCAACCTAGTGTTACTAGGACATATTGGGTCTCTGAGTCACGTATTAAAGTAGAAGAACTTGATGGTATTGACAAGCACGGCATTTCCAAGATTAGAATTGGGAATAATATAAAATACATTGAAGAAGAGTGGACAAATAATCCATTAGGGAAGTACCTTACAAAATGCAGAAAGAAAATATCGGAACACCTTCATAAATCAAACGGACACAAGAAGAACAATAGGTCTATCTATGATGGTTTTTGAAAAATTATTTACTTTGTCGATTTATATTTGAATAGGAAAATATCATCATGGGCAATTCTTTATTTCAAACTCCCCCAACGTATGAGTCTATTTTTGGAAATACTGTATCCCAAACATTAAAGTCTGTCCTTCCAGAACAGATTCCTACTTTTATAAAACTGACATCATATATTTCTTCTGTTCTATATCTTAAACATGAGACGATAGAAGAAGAAGCGTCTATCCGTTTTTTTGAAGATGCTATAAGGGGCTCAAAAACTGGTGAAATGATTGTTGATTGGTGCCTTGCTCACAATGTATCACGTTTGGAAATCATCAACACTCACGCTTTTCCGTTCCTTTACAATATTCTTTTCGAATTATTTGAAGAAGGTAAAGATAAGCGTGAATTAAGTATTGAGGACAAAGCTTTGTATCTAAAACTGTTACTTGTTGCTAACTCAAAGTTTGTAGATGAAACTAAAGAATCTGAGAATGACAACCTAATCCCGTTTGATGACAGACTTAGTTTTCAAAGAAATATTTGGCCAATAATATTACATCAATTTGAGAAGCGCGATATAATAGATTTTACATTTGAATTATCTCGCACAATTGTGATGCTATCCTATGCAAAAGAAAAACTAGGATACGCTACAGCTGTTGATGAATTCATTGAGGAACGGGGATGCTCAAATATATTTGAATATGCATTTTCGATGGCAGATTTGTTAAGAGCATATTTCGCAAGTCGCTGCAAAAATGAGATTTTATGTAGTTACGACTTAACGCCTAAAATGGAAAAACTTCTGCTGCCATTTACACTGTCTCTTCCCCAAACTCAAAAATCACAACTAACAACTCATCCCATATTGCATTTGGATGACCAATTATTCGTGCTGGATTGGAATTGTTTGTCTGGACAAATATTTTTAGGAACCTATTTTGGCTTAAATAGTAAAATAAAGAAAGCTGGCTCTATAGATAAATATGGGAATACGAAACTAAAAGGGGAAATAGGTAACATTATGGAAGAATATTTAATGAAACCTATCATTGAAACCGTTTTTGAAAATAACAGTCAACTGATGAAGTATGATTCCGAATCTGGCTTTACAGGCTATCCTGATGCTATGATTCTGTCAGGTAGCATTCTTTATATTTTTGAATTTAAAGACAAATTGTTAAGTGAACGAGTCTTTAAGTCAACTTCTTATTCTGTATTATTTAATGATATAGACAAGGGTTTCGTCAATGATGAAGGTATTAAACAATTGTTGGACTACATGGAAAAGTTTGTCACCAATAAATACTCAAGTTGGTTTAGCGGTATCAACAGTAATGTTGTGAAGTACATATATCCAATAATCATATACACAGACCACATGTATGGAATTGAAGGTATAAATGATTATCTGGTTACAAGGTTTGAAGAATCTATTTCTAATTGGAAAAATAGCGATGTGCTTTCAAATTATTATAGAAATGGAATTATTCAGCCTGTAACAATAATAGGGTTAGATTTCTTCTTTAAGACTGCTCATCTCTTTAATTCCAACCAACAAAGTTTACATATCCTTTTGGATAGATATATAACATCCATGAGGGATTTACGCATTAAGATGAATAATCATACTATTACAGATTGGGATGAAATAAGAAACGCCTATAAATCATTCGAAAGTTTTCATAGTAATATCAATTATATTCATTCATCATGGGATGACATGTGGCTATTTCTGTCTCATTCTAATTTCGAGTGGTTACAGCAATCAAAACTTCATAGGAACGAAAGCCTACATGAACATATACCAGATTAATATGCCTATCCAACGTAAGACTATAGCACAGTTTGTCTCTGAAGCGCAAAACATTCATGGCGACAAATACAATTATTCAGAGGTGGAATATGTCAACACACATACGCCTGTAAAAATAAGGTGTAAGCAATGCGGTTTGGTGTTCTTTCAGGAGCCATCAAGCCATCTTGCAGGCAGGGGTTGTCCTAAATGCAGCAAGAAGCAGACGCATAAGCGGGTTAATCAAGATATGTTTATCGCCAGGGCAAAAGAAGTACATGGCGACAAATACGACTACTCAAAGACGGATTATCAGAACATGCGCTCGAAGGTTCTTATTATATGCCCTCACCACGGCAAGTTCTACCAGCGTGCGCAGTCGCACCTCTTAGGCAGCGGCTGTCCTATGTGTAAATATGATGCCCACATGGAAAGAATCAAGAGACTGGCGCAACAATTCGAGCAAGCAAAAGGTTCCAACGATACTTTCATTTCAGAAACTGCTAAAGATACTTAAATTATCGGATTTTGTATTCAATATTCACAGAAAATTTGTAACTTTGCAGAAAAATATGAACCCACTGTGATGCTGCCAACAAAGCACAAGAACGGACAGGGAGTTTTGATGAACCTCAGATATGCATAACCAATCATACATTTCAAACAATATGGCAAATTTACAGTTAGCAGATAGCAAATACGAAGAGACTTGGTCTCAGTTTCTATCAATGGTGGAAAGGAATCCAAAATTGAAGGCTGCTGATTTTTATAGTTCTGTAGCTGTTAACAGGTCAGGATTCAAACAGTGGTTGTCTTCTCATGGCTATGGTAAAAGTTTTGGAGAAATCAGAAGCTATGCATTAAGATTGCGAAATGGGCAATTGCAGTTTGAGAATGATTGGCAAGAGGGGGAAAATCTGGCTCAATCCGAAAATCTGGATGCGCAAATAGATACAGATGCTATGGTTACAGATGACTATCATGACAGCATAGAAGGAACAGTACAATACTGGTGGCTCAATGTTGATCCTGAAACATGGGATATTGAGAGTTCCAATACTAACGACAACAAGACAATATCGTTTTTCAATAACAAGAAAAAGGGCAATGATGAATTTGAGGGCTCATTCCTCAAATGGCTTTACTGCTATTTTATTGACAGGGAGGATAATCCCCACTTTTCCCATCCAATCAATATCAAAGAGCCTGGTATATCATATTTGGACTATACTGGGCAAAAACTTGATAAACAATCAATAGACAATGCACGTAAGAAGATGTTGAAAGCGGAATCCTCTTTCCTTGGAAATATGGGCATCGTTATAAACCCTATATCCATATTGGGAAATTACGATGGGTACAGATCTGACAGGTGTTGGATTACCCCTGAGCCCTATAATAAAGATTATAACGGGAAAAGAAATCGAGTCCAGACTAAAGAGCATAGAAAAGTCGACTATTTCTATCGTAACCGCCCCAATGAAATACCTCGAAAAGAAGGGAACAGGTTACGTGCACAACAGGTAGATCCAGAATTAAGTTATCCAAACATCAAGAGTATTAAGCCTTTCTCACTCGCTAAAGTTGGCGACAGGGTTTTCGCATGTAGCACTTCCAGAAAGCAGATATATGCCATTTTGGAAATCATATCAAAAGATGAAGACCATATAGAATTCTGGATTGCAAACAAACTTGACATTTCGTGTCCTGTGTCAGCATTAAAAGAACCATACAATAGTTATTGCCCTGGAGATAATCTTGGCATTTTCCGTCTTACGAGCAATATGGGCAAAGAAATCGTAAAGGGAATAGAAAATGAAACAGGCATTCCTGTCGATATGACAGCTAAAGACTATAATATTGATAATTTGCATGAGGATGTTTTTGTTGACAAGGATATGATACAATCCATATTTGAAGGATTAGATTTCAAGAAGAACATCATCTTGCAAGGACCTCCAGGTGTTGGCAAAACATATTTAGCCAAGAGATTAGCCTATGCACGAATGGGGAAAAAGTGGAATCACAGAATCTGCTCTGTTCAGTTTCATCCTAACTATACTTATGAAGATTTCATTATCGGATACAAACCTAATGATGATGGAGTGTTTAAACTACAGAAAGGCATCTTTATGGAATTCTGTAATAAGGCTTCAAGGGATGGTAAGAATGATTACTATTTCATCATTGACGAGATTAACAGAGGAAATTTAGGTAAAATATTTGGCGAGGCGTTTACCCTAATAGACAAAGATTATAGAGGTATTCCTATGAAACTGGCAAATTATAATAAGCCTATAATAATTCCAAAGAATGTATATATCATTGGCCTAATGAATACGGCAGATAGGAGTTTGGCGATGCTTGACTTTGCATTGCGTCGCCGTTTCCAATTCTTCACTCTCGAACCAGCATTTGATAACCAGCAATTTAAGACATATAAAAAGAAACTTAAAAGTGAGGCTTTCGACAATGTTATAGACGCTGTTATGAAGTTAAACTCAGAAGTAATAGCAAAAGACCCAACTCTTGGCAAAGGCTTCTGTATAGGGCATAGTTATTTCTGCAACCAAAAGGAGATTAACGAGGCATGGCTAAATAACGTTGTGGAATGTGAGATAATCCCTATGTTGCAGGAGTATTGGTTTGACAACGAAACAAAGTTTAATATACAATCAGAAGAACTGCGTAAAGCATTTGTAAAGCATCCGCATGACAACCAATAAGAACATACCTATACACAATATCTACTACATGTTAGCCTACGCTTTTCGCGATTTCAGGTTCAACATGTTTGAAGATATTTGTGGAGAGAATCTTGAGGACACCCATAATCTGTTCGCTGAAATTCTCATTAGATGTGTGTCCAGTCAGTTGAAGCAGGGGCTGTACAAAACTTATGTCAGTCAAGAAGGAGCGTTACCTGTGATACGAGGGAGAATCGACATGTTAAAGACGCGTGTCATACAACAATCCAATTCTTATCGTGCTTTCTGTAACTACGACGAATTGTCCGTAAATAACCCATACAATCAGGTTGTCAAGACTACTCTTCAATATTTGGCAAAATGTTCAGACGTTGACGAAAATCGCAAACAGACAATAAGGCAGTTAATACGTTTCTTCACTTTGATAGACCCTATAGACATGGCCTCTGTCCGTATCGAGCAATTCCGCTTTGACCGAAACAATCAGAACTATCAGTTTCTTGTATATATTTGCCTTTTCATATTTAAGGAGCTGCTCATGACAACGGATGAAGGCCCATATAAACTAAGAACTTTGTCTGATGACCAAATGGCAAGGCTCTTTGAGAAATTTGTGTTGGAATATTACAGAAGGCATCACCCAGACACCATGCCGCGTGCTGCTCAAATAAAATGGGACATCATTGAAGAAGAATCCACAACTAGCATCTTGCCAAGCATGCAAACAGACATTATGTTGTCCGTAGGTGATAGAACCCTCATTATTGACACGAAATTCTATAGCCATACGCTACAGAGCAACTTCGACAAGGAAACAATACATTCCAACAATTTATACCAGATTTTTACTTATGTCAGGAACTGCGATACATGCAATACAGGCAAAGTGGATGGTATGTTGTTGTATGCTAAAACACAAGATGATCCTTTCATTGATGATAAAAGGACGCTTAGAGATGGAAACGTAATCTATTTCAAGACACTTGATCTGAATCGGGATTTCAAGGAGATTGCAAATCAATTAGATGCGTTTATAACGCAGACGGTTTGAAGATGTGATTAAACACCCCCACGTTGAACATTCAATGCGGGGGTGCTCTTATCTCATGTTTTTATTGGCTTTCTCATGCCCCAAAATTGATTGATGCAAATTCTGCAAAAACCATAGTTTTCCACAAGCCAATTTTGCAACTCATGGACGTAATGGAATTCTTCTGCTTTCATTTCCTCCCATAACTTAGTGTTGCGATATCTTTTTTCCATTGTTTCCATAAATGGAGGGCGAGAATAGATGTCCTCTCGCGGATAGATTTTACCTGGAATATAAGGACGTGCATGGTTTACATCATAGTAAACCAATCCTGGCCCTGATAAGTCGCATTCGATAGGAACACCTTCTATGTACTGGGCTGGTATGTCTGGCCATACACCAGCGAGAATGATAGTACCATCCTTATTAATGGTCCTTACATAATAAACAGGGATTTGCGGCTGAGCGAAGTCAAGATTCGCGAATTCTTTGTAGTCCTTACTAATAGTTACAATGTTGCCAACATCGAACTTTGAAAATGTTTGTTTTTTCATAATGTTTTTTTTTAAAATTAAAGCACTATTGCTCTTTGGCCCAATATACAATTTAACTTGTCATAGAACAAGGGCAGCGCGTTGAACATAATAGTGCCTTGACGGCGAATTTTACCAATTCATGAGGCAAATTAACTGTACAATGATGTAAAATGTATTTGTTTCTACCAATGAAGTTCAATTTCAAATTCATGTTATAGGCTGATTTACAGCAAAATAAATTAAATATACAATGGTTGCTGGTCGAAATGGAAATGAGCGAGGGCAAAATGCCTCAAAAAGTAACATATATTTAACTTCTCTTAACAAGAAAGTCAAGCCATAATGATTAAAAAGTGCTAAAACACCTACGATTTTAACCGAAAATGGTTCAAGGTGTGTGGAGATACCGAATTTTATGCGTATATTTGCCATCAATAAAAGGATTGTAATATGGTAAACTTTATATCTGGCCCAGCGGGAGGCCACTCTTTATCTCGCATGCAGGGTACCAAGGTGACGTTGGCAGGACGGACGGCGTTTCTGCCTAATGACGAAGTGCCATTTGTGATGCAGAGGCTGACGGCAGGACAGATAAATGCCATTCCGAAGGATAGGTTTGCGGTGTCGCTGATTGAGGTGCCAACAAGAATGGCAATGGCAGGACCAGGCAAAAAGGGACGCGGTGGTTTTGCATTGAAAGGTCTGCAGCGAATGAAAGACCTGTCTCGTTCGGGTGGCGGTGTGACAGGGTTCGTGCGGGCTCCATCAGGTATCATCAAAGTGGAGGAAGACGGAACGAAACAGTACACTGCGATGGTTACCCTGATAGACCAGATAAAGCTGAATACGGAAAGTCTCTTTGATACCACGCTTAGGCTTAGTCGCAACCAGCGCAGCAATCCGCCAGAACCCGACAGCGGTCTGTTCTATGCTCCGATTGACGATGGCAGTATGTCGGACTGCATCAAGAAAGCGATAGCCCACTTCTTTGGTGAGAAAGACACCTGCAAGATTCTCGGTAAGGAATATAAACCGGTTGAATTCTGTATGCTGATGCACGACTACTTCATAAGGATGCACATCATGAAGAACACCACGCGTACGCCTTTCTGCGAATATCTGCTGAAGCATGTGCTGAAGGAGGAAATGCAGTTTACCTCCAGAACGTTCACTAAATATGCCCAAGACCACAAGGACGCTATACAGGACTTTACCGATCCGAGTAAACTGAAGATCGACTTCGATTATCATCCAAAGCCAAGCGGGAAACCGCTTCAGGATGCTTTCCACGAAATCGGCATTTTTTTCCACACTTCAAAGTATTTCAAGCATCTGCGAGAGATGCGCGACAACATGAAAGGATTCATGATTTAAGCCCTGCCAGACGGCATTTCAGCCCGATAGCATACAGTGAAGACTCTACGAGGGGTCTTCACTTTTTTTCCATTCGTCAGCCGTGTTTTTTCCATTCGATAGGAAGGTGCGAGAATAATACCTACCTTTGCACCGAACATCACGAATTGGTTGATACCAGGTCAAAGTCAGTGAAAGTTCATGTCGATCTCATGTCGGAGTCATGTTGGACTCATGTTGAAGTCATATTAAACTCTAATTGAGCTCATGTTGGACTCTAATTGAACGCTAATTGACCGCAGTCTCCAAGGGTAGGATTTATAAGGGTTTTAAAATATTTGAAGTTATGAAAATTAAAAATCCCAAGACCACAGCGCAGACTTTACAGCGTGTGTTGGTGAAGGTCGTAGCATTAGCCTACGCCATGATGAAGGCCATCTGCAATCACTCATTCGAGGGTGTCACCAATGGCTTTGAGTGTATGAACAAGTTCAAGAAGGTGAACCTGCGTTACCTTCGCGAACGTGCTGCTGCTCTTCAGAACTCAGGTCAGAGCCTGAGCCAGTTCTATCAGTTCATGCCGCTTCAGAGTGAGAAGTGGAGTCCCTTTGCCGCCATCATCTCGATGGGCCATCTGCCCGAGGTCTCGGTGGGCATTGATGCAGAGGGCGGCCACAAGGCGTATGTCAACTCGCCAAGCCGCACCTATGCCGACTTTGTCGATACATGGGGGCTGCAGCGTGGCGACCAAGTGACCTTCGTAACTGTTCAGAAGCGTCAGAGCAAGTATGAAGTGAACTATGCACGCATCGTGCTGAACCCTCGTAACGCTGACGGCAGCGGTGCTCCTATGACTACCGAGATTGTCAACAGCCAGGGCGAGTTTCCTTGTTCTAACTGGAAGAACCAGCTGAACTTCTCGACCTTCGAGTTCGACACTGACCACTTCAACTTCGTGCTGGGCCGTGGCGGCGACGTGGTGGCTGCAGGCATCATCGTCAGTCGCAAGGACAGAAGTGGTGGCTGGTTCCGCAGCAATTGTCAACTGGTGCTCAACGAGGCAGGCTTTGGCAGTGACTTGTGCAGCCTGACAAAGGCCGTTGAAAACAGTTATGCTGCATACGAAATCGACATGGAGTCGGAGTTCTATCTGAACAACGCGGGAAATGGAGGTACTGGTAATACTGACGATGTTGACCCGACTGGCGGCAGCGGTGGCGTGACACCTGGTCAGCCCACCTACAACACCAATGCCACCATCAACGGTGTCAGCCAGAGCATTTCAGGCGGCAGTGTCACCGTCACGGCACCCATCACCAGCGTAGCCGTCAGCGGCACGACTCTTGGCGACGTGGCCTTCACGGCAAAGGTGGACGGCACGGGCGATGCCATCAGCCCTACCAGCCACGATGCCACTGGTGCCTCGTTCACGGGCCTGAACGTAGCGGCAGGTCACAGCCTCATGGTTTACCGTAACGGCACGACCTGGTTCACGATCACTGCTCAGGCTTCTGGTGATGGTGGGAATGAATGATTTGGGGTGGTGATTAATGAGTAAACATTAAGCGGCGCATCCTTTTTGGGGTGCGCCGCTTTGCTATTGAAGGGTAGGGAATTTTTGGTGAATCCCCTACAACTATTCATAGGGATTACTCTGCCGACCAATCCTCCTGCGTCTTGCGGACGTAGGTCTTGTAGCGGAGCTGGGCCATCTTCTGGGCCTCGGCGAAGAGCTCCTCGGCCTCGTTGGGATAAGCC
>OCTW013404141.1_pt1 | contig 13493 bp, 12 predicted proteins | sample 1539671 | NCBI WGS metagenome assembly OCTW01 (sample SAMN02144230, study PRJEB22623) | gut metagenome | biome: sheep rumen | host: Ovis aries | place: New Zealand | reverse complement strand
GGCAGACTGACCATGGTAGACGATCTGGGTAATGCAATCAGGATGGAAATAATGGGATTGTCCATTGTCACCTTCGGAATATTCGGATTGTTCTTTATAAAATTCATGGGACCGATTCTTTCTGCAATAACAATACTCATAGGTTTGATAATTTCGGCATACTATCTCTACAAGATAATCAAAAAATCATTCAAGGTATATAATCAGACCAAGATTCCAACAAGGCAAATCGTCAAGTCATTCATTCACATGCACTTTCCGGTAGTGATTTCAATCATAATCATACTTGCAATAGTGACTTCCCTCCTTGGTTCGGTTTCAATATCATCAAATGAAATATCCATTGAGCCGACAACAAAAAACCTGGTTATATCCACGGATCATCAGCCAAGAAGCAGCTTTGACGTAAGGGGACCATACACAATTGAAAGTGCATTGGAAAATGAGCCACACCTTATAAGGCTTCCGAACGCCGCGCTTAATACCTTGCATGCACAATACGGTGACTATATTTACATAGGTGATGAGACATATCAGCTTGAACAGGTGGTTAACAACGAAGATGATCTTATCAGGATACCTGAAGCTGCCAGACAACAGCTGGATGTTAAGGCCGATGATGTCATAAGGGACAGGGACTTAAGGAACGTCTTTGACAATTGTTATCTAACACATAATATTCACAATGACGATGTTGCAAATATCGAAGCCGATGGTAATCTCACAAAGCTTGAGGTTATCAATTCAACAAACATCAGTATTCTATCCCAGATACTTACTGAAGCACATCCGTCCAAAACATTCAATGTTTATGTTAATGACACGAAGGTTTCACAACTTGTCGGCATAGTTGAAAACGGTACCTATACCATAAAAGTCAATAATGTCAGCATGAAAAACCTTGAACTCAACGACTCAAGTGCGGGACTTGTATATAACAATACATATTACTCCACTTCCATAAAGATAATACTGGAAGAAAACGACATTAACTCTACTAATTTATTTGTTAAAGATTCATATAACAATGAATTTTTAAAGATAAATTTTTAATTTTTTATACTTTTTTTTATTAACAATTAAATATTTCTAAACAATATAAATTTTTTTACACATTTTTTTATAAACTTTACAGTCACGCAGCAAATATTTAAATACTACATATTATAAAATACTATGTGTAACATGAAAAGTGTTAAACATTATTCAAAAATATATAATCAAAATTATATAATTTATAATAAATACACTTCAATGTTATACAATCATGAAATAAAATATGTTTCAAAAGCGGAGGAAATTAAAGTAAACCAATGACATACCATCCATTGACGCACAAATGCAGAATATACCCCCATCCAATACAAATCAAAAAGTTTGAAATAGCACTTGACGCATGTCAATTCCTATACAACAATTTATTGAAACAGTACAAAAACGATTACGAAAACAACAATGTTCCAAAGAATATAAAGGAATATTTAAGTGATTTATGCGAACAAAACCAGAAAACCTACAAGTCCATATCTAAATTAGACGCCTCAACAATAAAAGATGTGTCCAACAGCATAATCAGAGCAATAAAACTCACCCAAAATCCCGGTAATTTAAAAGAAAAGACACAAAATCGAAAAGTCAAGTCATTTCTAATAAACAATAACACAAACATACAACTAAAGGGAAACATTCTACATTTGGACAACTATGGAAAATTCAAACTATACTATGGAAAGACAATTCGATACTGCAAGGTGATTTCATACAGAGTCCTCTATCAAAATACCAAATGGTACATATTAATCACAATACGTTCAGACAACATAGAAATATTTCCAAAAACAGGCAAAAAAGTCGGATTAGACCTGGGGATAAACAACATACTAACCCTTTCAAACGGAAAGAAATATTCTCCCCCGGAAATTTCAAAAACAAATGAAAAAATAGACAAACTGAACACTAAGCTCTCATCAAAAAAACGAGGGAGCAGAAAACACAATGAAATCATAGAAAAGATAAACATTCTATATAATCATCGAAGAAACACAATAAACGATCATTTCCATAAGATAACAACACAACTGGTAAAGGAATATGACATAATAGCAATGGAAAACCTCGACATCCATAACATGTTAAAGGACAGACGTTACTCAAAAGGCATATTCCATTCCAACTGGTATAAACTCCTGAATATGTTGAAGTATAAGTGTGAATTATATGGTAAAATATTTATCCAGGTTAACCGCAGATTTCCTTCAACAAAACTATGTAACAACTGTGGATATAAATATGAAGACATAACCATAGACGTCAGAATGTGGGAATGTCCGGAATGTGGAGAAATACATGACAGAGATGTTAATGCTGCAAAAAACATACTTCAAAAGGCATTAATAGACAATTAATCTTCAATCATGCAAAAAAATAGTGAACCTCTGGGACAGGGGGGATAGCTTTGTCTAACGACATAGAATCTTTAAAAAGAAGTCCAAGAGCCCTTTAGGCGGATCATTAATGCGCATTAAAAAACCCTGGGGACCCGGGGGATTGCCGGGTTAAATAACCATGGAATATTTACCTGGAATCACTAAAATGAAGTCCATTACACCCTATCAATATAGGGAAGTTTTTTTTTAATAAGTTGTTTTTTTTCAAATAAAAAAATAATTTAAAAAAAAATCTAGACGTATATTGCAAGTGTAAAATCCTTGCAACAATACATCTAGATTACATCTATTTCTAATCATCAAGAGTAAAACTTACCCTTTCATAATCCTCAAGATTGTGGAAACTCTTAGTAGCATCAACACCAATCTTGGTAGTTGTACCATCAATCTCCGCAACAGGATCCAAAGAAGAACCCCTTGCCTTAGGAATAATGAAAATGTCATCATCACCCTTTACACGAGTGGCAATAGCATACTCCACATCAACAGGATCAAAAATATTAATATCCTCATCAACAATCACACAATGCTTCAATGAAGGATGAGCAGACAAAGCAGCCATCATCACATTTTTAGCATCACCTTCAGTCTGTTTCTTAATAGAAACAACAGCATGCAACCAACAGCAACCTCCCTCGGTTAAAACAACATTCCTGACAGTAGGCAACGTATTCTTAACACTATTATAAATACGAGGTTCCTGAGGCAAACCCTGTAACAACTTATGTTCATTACCTGCAGGAAGAATGGCATGATAATAAGGATTATCCTTATAATGCATCCTGGTCAAACTGATAACAGGTTCATCCCTTATTTTATCATAAGTATCAGTCAAGTCAACAAAAGGACCTTCACTTCTCCTTTCATTAGGCAAAATCTTACCCTCAAGCAAAATCTCACATTCAGGAGCCTCAATATCAACACTTTCACATTTAACAAGAGACAAATCACCATTCTTAAAAGTATTAGCAACCTCCAACTCATTCTCACTAATAGGTATGCTCGTAGTACTTGCAAGCAAGGTAGAAGGACTTAAACCAATAGCAATCGCAACTTCCAAAGGCTTACCAAGCTCTTCAGCCCTCTTATAATAAGTATATAACTGTCTTGGAACAATCCTGATACCCAATTCCTTATCATTATGAACAAGCATCCTGTGAATAGAAGCATTAACCATACCACTATCCGGATCTCTGGCAATAACAATCCCCGCAGTAATATACTTACCCTTATCCTTAGGATAATGCTTCAAAATAGGAAGCTTACTTAAATCAGCATCCTCACTATGAGCAAAAACCTCATCAAAATTCTTCACAACACTCACAGGTGTAGGATTATTCGTAGCCCCAATAATATTTTCAGTAATTCCATCCACACTTGTACCAATACTTTTAGCAATTTTGTCCCTGGTATTACAAATACCCGAAATAATATTCATATCACAATCCTTCACATTAGTAAAAACCAACGTATCATGAGGATGTTTCTTTAAAATAGAAGTAATCTCATACTCACAAGAAACTTCATCATCAATTTCAATAATTTCATCATCAATCTCATCAATTAACCTAGACATAAAACACAACTCCCACTATTCATAATACACATTCTTATGCAAAGTCTTCATAAACCCAACAAGCTCATTTCTAATATCTTCATCATAAATAGCAAAAATTCTGCCCACAAACAAAGCCGCATTTTCACCAGCATCCAAACCCATAGTGGCCGTAGGAACACCAGGAGGCATCTCAATCATACTAAGAATAGAATCAATACCAAACAATCGGGTAACACAAGGAACACCAATAACAGGCTTAGTAGTATGGGAAACAATAGCACCAGTCAAAATTGTAGACAAACTGCTCACAGCAATATACAAATCAACATCATCATCAACATCACTGATAAACTTCTCCAAAACATCAGGACTTCTAGTAGCACTGACAACCTTATATTCACTCTTAATTTTCAAAGTATCCAAAGTCTGAATAATCTTTTTAACAATCTCCATATTAGAATAATTACCTGAAATAATTAAAACCCTCGTATCAGAATCCAACTTCAAAGAACTTTCAACTTCATCATCATCCAAAACACAAGGCTCCGTACGCCTATAATTCCTACCAGCAATCTTCTCAATCAATTCCTCCTCGGACTTCTGAATCTTGGAATTATATGCAAGACGTTTCTCCCTAAGAACATCCCTCAAATCACTGTCATTACAGGCAATAATCTGACAAGCTAACCAAGCAGCATTATCACCCCTATCAATACCCATAGTGGCAACAGGAGTACCCAACTGCATCTCAGTAGAAGACAACAGAGAATCTATACCCCCTAACTTAACATCCACCGGAACAGCAATAACAGGCTTAGTAGTAAGAGAAGCGATAACACCAGGTAAATGAGCAGCCAATCCTGCAATAGCAATAATGACCTCAACACCATCAGTCTCGTTCTTAACAATTTCCTTCAACCGCTCAGGAGTTCTATGAGCAGATGCAACACGCAAATCATAGCTGATATTCATTTCCTCAAAAACATTAACAGCCTTCTGTGCAACCTTATAATCAGATGCACTACCTAATACAATCATTACTTTAGTTTGACTTATGATTATGCCCCCTAATACAATACATTTTACATCAAAGATATATTATTATATAATACTGTGTAACTATTCCTATATAATAAATTGTAAATAAAAAAAAACAATCACCAAAAACAAAGCAAAAAACAATACAATAATAAAAGATAATATTCATAATAAACAAACTAAGACTATAATAAAAAAACAGAGATGATAATCATGGACATGATTTTTACTGGAGACCAAATATTCCTACTAATACTGGCAATAATATTTTTAATAGCAGTAATAGTCATAGCAATAGAATGGAGAAAAGCCAGCGTATCCAAAAACGATATAAAACTACTTGAAAAACAAGCAGAACTCAAAAAAATTGAAATAGTAGAAAAAGACCTGCAAAACAAACAGAAAAAAGAAAACCTCGCAGAACTATCAGAAGAAGACCAAAACAAACTAAAAGAAATAAGAGCAAACACATCACAAATCACAGCAAAAGTTGACCTACTAAGTTCACAAGTAAACGAAAGAGTAGACCAACTAGAAGCAAAAAACGAACTAGTCAAGTTACTAAAACTAACAGAAGAACTAGACAAAAAAGAAAAAGAACTAAACAATTTGTTAAATAAATAGGAGCTGATTAGATGGAACCAGCAACTACTCTAGCAATAATAATACTAGTTGTAGCAATATTAATCCTACTATACTATTATTTGGAATCCACAAAAAATCCAGTATATCAAGATATTCATGAAAGAGCCTCAGGTTTATCACAACGAGTAGGACAAGAAGAATATATTTCCAACATAACAGGTAAAGTAAACGAATTCAGTGACAAATTCAAAGACAGAGTACAAGACGACGAAGAAGACCACGTATCAAAAACAGACATAATGTCCAAAAAAATAAGCCAATTCATAGATGAACAAAGCGAACAAGTAATTGAAGACTGGGATTTAGCAACAAACAAAGACCTTGATAAAGTCCTAGAAAAATACGAAACACTAAAAACAGACCTCTACACATACCAAGAAACAAACGACACAAGAGTATCCGATTTAGAAGAACGTGTAGACAAAATAGATGAAGAACTAAAACAATTAAAAAAATAGTTTTTCAAACCTTACTTTTTTTCAAAACTTATTTTAAAAACTAATTAAATAAAAAAAGCTTAATTATTTTAAATTGGTATGCTAAGAGTAATCCACTTCATGTTTATCACAGCATTTATCTAAGCAAGTCACCTTTGTATAATACAATGTTTACTTTTGCACCACATGGATTGTTCGTTTCATCGATTACTAAAGTTAAGCTAATCAACCCAATTGTATCATTTATTATCGCTAAGTTATAGTCTACCGTATCGTTTCTATGACAGGGTCACACCTCTCGGTGTATGCCAATTAAGAGCATCATGTTTCAATATGGTGTGTGGAATTTCCTCAGTAAAAAATTACCGTAAACTGTGCTTTAGCTTACCAAAATAATAATTAATTAAAAATAATAGCGGGGCCTAGATTTGAACTAGGGCTCTCGGGGTTATGAGCCCCGCGGGATCACCAGACTACCCCACCCCGCTACATGTTAAAAATAATACTCATTAAAGAGCTATATCTATTTAAGTATTAAGTTATATATAAAGTTATCTATTAATTATTTAAGTTTGTTAAATAAATATAATTATTAGTGATATAAATGTTGGAAAAATATGAAAAAGCTGGGAAAATAGCAGCAAAAGTTCGTAAACAAGCGGCTAAAAAAGCCACTGCCGGTATGAAAGTTATTGATTTGGTTGAATGGATTGAGTCTGAGATTAAAAGTACTGGTGCTGGTCTTTCTTTTCCTTGTAATGTTTCAATAAATCAGATTGCAGCTCATTATACTTCTCCTCCTAATGATGATACGGTATTCTGTGAAGGGGATATTGTTAAAATTGATTTGGGTGCTGAGGTTGATGGTTATGTTTCTGATACTGCAGTTACGGTTATTATTGAGGGGGATAATGTTGATCCTGTTGATGATGATGGTAATCCTTTGAAAATGCCTGGTCGTCTTGATGATGGTAATCCTGTTGTGACTGAGGATGAGCTTGAGGAGAGGTATGCTATTCGTGATGCTTCTAGTAGTGCTTTGGAGAATGTTATTAGCATTATTAGGGATGGTGTTAGTTTGGAGGAGATTGGCCGTGTTGTTCAGGAGACTATGAATAGTATGGGTTATAATCCTATTGTTAATTTGAGTGGTCATAGTTTGGAGCAGTATAATTTGCATGCTGGTTTGTCTATTCCTAATTATCCTGAGAATAGTTCTGTTGTTCTTAAGGAGGGGGATCATGTTGCTATTGAGCCGTTTGCTACTAATGGTGTGGGTATGGTTAATGATATTCCTAGTCATTTTATTTATTCCTATTTGAGAACTCGTCCTTTGAGGCAGCCTGATGCTACTAGGTTGTTGAGGAGGATTCGTGATGATTTCACTTATTTCCCTTTTGCTGCTAGGCATTTGTTGGATGGTTATGATGTGCATTCTTTGAATAGGGCTATGCGTCCTTTGTTGACTTCTCGTAGTATTTATCCTTATAATGCTTTGAAGGAGAAGAGTGATGGTATGGTTGCTCAGACTGAGCATACTATTATTGTTGAGAAAGATAGTTGTATTGTTACAACTTTATAGTTTATTTTTTTTGAGAATATTTATTTATTATTAAGTGTATAGATTTAATTAATTAGAAATTATTTTTTTTATTTATATAAAGGATTAAGTGATTTAAATGAATGAAACGATAGGTATGATTTTATGCGGTGGTTTTGGTAAAAGGCTCAGACCAGTTACTGAGACTGTTCCTAAGCCATTGGTTGAACTTAAGGAAGATTATACTATTTTGGATAAGCAGTTATTTGACTTTAAAAGTGCAGGAATTTCAAAAGTAATTCTTTTAACTGGATTTTTGGGCGAGAAGATTGAGGAACGCTATGGTAATAATTATATGGGCGTTGAGATTGAGTATGTTAAGGAGGAACAGCCTCTTGGTACGCTTAATGCTATTCGTTTAGGTATGGAGTACATGGATGATGGTGTTCAGTGTGTTATCCGTAATGGGGATGTTGTTGCTGATTTAAGTATTAAGAAGATGATTGAGGATGGTGAGAAGTCTCCGTTTGATTTCACTATTTTCATTACTCAGATGACTTCTCCGTATGGTATTGTTGAGCTTAGCGGGGATAAGATTGTTTCCTTTAAGGAGAAACCTTTGCTTGATTATTATATTAATGGTGGTATTTATTTCTCTAAGGGTAAGCTTGATTTCGGTAATTATAAGACTGGGGATATTGAGAAAACTATTTTCCCTGAGCTTGCTAAGGATAAGAAGTTAGGTTATTATAAGGAGAATGGTCTTTTCTGGATGGCTGTTGATACTAGTAAGGAGTTGCAGCAGGTTCAGGAGGAGTATGAGAACAGGGAGGATAAGCCTTGGGGTTATGAGAAGATCCTTATTTATACTGAGAAGTATTTGACTAAGGAGTTGTTTATTAAGGAGGGTTATCAGACCAGTTTCCATTATCATCCTAATAAGGATGAGACGATGTATATTGTCAGTGGTAAGGGTTATATTGAGTTTGAGGATAGTAAGGAATATTTCGGTGCTAAGGATACTGTTAGGATAGAGCCTAATACTCCTCATACTATTGTTGCTATTGAGAACACTGTTTTGCATGAGGTTTCTACTCCTGATTTGGATGATACTATCAGGATTAAGGATTTTTATGATTCTCAAACTCCGTCTGGTAACAGATAGTTCTCTTTTTTCTATTTTTTTTAGGTTGTGTTATTATTAGTGATGTTGTTGTAGTTGATTATGGTAGCGGTAATTTGCGCAGTATTTTTAATGCTTTTAAGCGTATTGGTGTAGATGTTGTGCTTTCTTCGGATGAGTCTGTTTTGGCTGATGCTGATGCTCTTGTTATTCCTGGTGTTGGTTCTTTTGGGGCGGCTATGAATAATTTGTCTCCTTTTGTGGATGTTATCAGGTCTCATGTGGATGTTGGTAAGCCTTTGCTTGGTATTTGTCTGGGTTTGCAGTTGTTGTTTGAGTCCAGTGAGGAAAGTGTTGGCGTGGATGGTCTTGGCTTTTTTGAGGGGTCTTGCAGGCGTTTTGTTTTGGATGATTCTTTTAAGGTTCCTCATATGGGTTGGAATCAGATCAGGGTTAATGATACTCTTTTGAATGATGTGAGTATTCTTGATGGTGCTGATGGCAGGTATATGTATTTTGTTCATTCGTATTATGTTGATCCGGTTTGTCGGGATTATGTGACTGCTTTTTGTGATTATGGTGGTGATGTTCCGGTGGCTGTGGGCAGGGATAATTTGTTTGCTCTTCAGTTTCATCCTGAAAAAAGTGGCAGGGTTGGTCTTGGCATTTTGAGGAATTTTGTTGATTTGATTTAGTTTTTTTTCTTTTTTTTTTCTTTGTTATTTTTTTGTGGTGGAGTGATTTTTTTATGGATATTGAGAATTTTGTTAGAAAGTGTATTGAAGAGTCCGAGTCTGAGGATGAGATTGTTGAGCGTCTTAGTTCTATTATTCGCTTTTATAAGGATATTAGTGTTTCTGATTCTCTTAAGCTTTCCAGGGCGGTTTTTGATGAGGTCAGTCTTGTAAGTGGTCTTGATGAGGGTACTTTTTTGTCTTATCCTCGTAGTAATGTTCATATGGGTGAGTTTGGTGTTGGTTCAAGGGGCAGTGGTGATTTTTATGTTCATAGTAAGATTGCGGAGATTATTCGTGAGTCTGGTGTTGGTGCTGTTGTAAATTCTGCGAGTCAGGATGATGGTGGTGTTGTGGAAATTGATGATGCTTCCCGTTTTGTTACCACGGCTATTGATGGTATTCATTCCAGGCTTGGGGATTATCCTTTTTTGGCTGGTTTTCATACTGCCCGTGCCACTCTTCGTGATGTTTGTGTGATGGGTGCTAAGCCTGTTGCTTTGATTAGTGATGTTCATTTGGCTGATGATGGTGATGTTTCCAAGATTTTGGATTTTACTGCGGGTATTTGTGCGGTCAGTGAGTTGACTGGTGTTCCTTTGGTTTCTGGCAGTACGCTTCGTGTCGGTGGGGATATGGTTCTTGGTGATCGTCTTGTTGGTGCTGTGGGGGCTGTTGGTACGTCTTCCTGTGTTCCTACTGCTCGCAGTGAGGCTAAGGTGGGGGATGTTATTCTGATGACTGAGGGTTCCGGGGGCGGTACGATTACTACCACGGCTATTTATAATAATTGTCTGGATGTTATTGAGGAAACGTTGAATGTTCAGTTTATTAAGGCTGCACGTATTTTAAATTCCATTGTGGGTGTTCATGCATTGACTGACATTACCAATGGTGGTATTATTGGTGATGCCAATGAAATTAATAAGAGTACGGGGCTGGGCATTCATCTTTATGCTGACAGGATTTTTGATCTTATTAATCCTAAGGTTTTGTCTATGCTTGTTGATTTGGATATTGATCCTTTAGGTCTTTCCATTGATTCTTTGATGATTATTGCATCTCCTGATGCTGTTGATGAGATATTGTCTTTGCTTGGGGAGTCCAATATTGGTGTTGATGTTATTGGTGTGGTTAATGACAGTGGTGTGACAACCATTGAGTCCGGGGATGGAAGTGTTACTCGTTTGCTTCCAAAATTCAGGGAAGCTGCTTATACTCCTGTTAAGAAGGTTGTTGATTCATTGCCTGGTGTTGATTATGACAGGGGTGTTGTGGAAATAGACAGGGTTACCCGTGAGGTAATTTCCAAGAAAAATGATGTTGTGAGGTGGATTAAGGAAAGGTATGGACAGTAATGGTCAATTTTTGTTGTATGATGCCGTTTTGGCATTTTTTGTTCTTTTCGTTGTATTGGCTGCCGTGATTTTTGTTCTTGAGTCTGGGGATGATGTTTTTCTGGAATCCAACGAGGCATTGGATGAGCTTGAATTCTTGTCTTCCATTAACATTCATGGACAAAATCTTTTATCGGCACTTGCATATGGTGATGCCGATGCAGGGAGGCTTGTCAGGGATGTTCTCTCCGGCAGGTCATTTGTTCTGAGGGATGTGACATCCGGGAAGGTTCTTGCGGAGAATGTTTCAGTTGGAGGGACTGTTGTCAGTGCCCGAAAAATAGTTGGGGGTCAGGAGTTTGAGTTGGTTCTCTTTTTTTAGTCCATTCCTTTTGCCTTTGTTTTTCTTCCCTTTTTTCTTATTACTTCTTTTATGATAAGGTTCATTGGTGTTCTTTCACCGTGTGCTGTTGTATTTCCCTTTTTTATGTTTTTGAGTATTTCATCCACGCTGTCGGATTGTGGTATTTCGGTGTAGCAGCGTCCTATTCCCTTTGTGAAGTGTGCATCGCTTGCTCCTATTTCTGGTATTTTGTCCTTTCTTGACACTCTTTTTGCAAGGTAGTTTGACACGCCCAGTATGAATCTGGAGTTTTTGGTTTCCATGGCGTCTATGTCCAGTTTCCGGACAATATCTCCTAATCCGCTTCTGTAGTAACTGTAGGGGTGTGCTGATATTGCAATTCCTGCATTGTCGTGTATCTGGTCTATTGTCTCTTCGGGTGTCTGGAGTGGTTTTATGTAGTCGGTTATTCCCAGTGCAACTATGTGTCCCTTGCTGCTGCTTACTTCTTCTCCTGGTATGAGAATTAGCCCGTCGTGTTCGAGCTTTTGTACTTGTCTGGTTCCTTCTATTTCGTCATGGTCTGTTATTGCTATTGCATTCAATCCTATTTTCTGACTGTATTTTATTATGTCTGCAAGTGGGGTGATTGAGTCCTTTGAGTATTGGCTGTGGATGTGGGTATCTATTTTCATTTTCTTTTCCTCTTTTTTTGGATTGTTTATTATTTTTATAGGTGGTGTTATTATTTTTTTTCTACTTTTGATTTTTTTCAATAGGCAATTATATTATTTAAAAATTACATATATTCTATTATAATAAAATTTATTTATATTTATCCAATATCTAATGATCTGCTATGGGTCATTGTCAAAAATTTATGGAGATTTACTTATGTATGAAATAGGAGAAGCTTTAATTGGTAATGGGCCTGAACTTGCTCATATTGATTTAATAATTGGGGATAAGAATGGTCCTGTAGGTACTGCTTTTGCAACTAATATGGGAAGTATGTCTGTTGGTCATACTCCTCTGTTGAGTGTTGTAAGACCTAACTTACCTACGAAACCTGCAACACTTATTATTCCTAAGGTGACCGTTCAGAATTTGGGGGATGCTAGTAAAATATTCGGTCCTGCACAGACTGCTGTTGCAAGGGCTGTTGCCGATGCTGTAGAGGAAGAAATTATTCCTAGGGACATTGTTGAGGATATTGTATTGATGGTAAATGTATTTATCGATCCTTCTGCAGAGGATTATCGTAAAATTTACCAGTACAACTATGGTGCAACAAAACTTGCTATTAAACGTGCATTTGACAAATATCCTTCAATCGATAAGGTTTTAGCAGAAAAAGACAGGGGAACACATCCTATTATGGGGTTCAAAGCTATGAAATTATGGAATCCTCCTTATTTGCAGGTTGCATTGGATCTTGATAATGAAGATAAGATGCGTAGTATTATAAGAGATTTACCTAAACGTGAAAGAATATTGATTGAAGCAGGTACTCCTCTTGTTAAGAAGTTTGGTGTGGAAATTATTAGTAAAATCAGGGAAGAAAGACCTGGTGCTTTCATTATTGCTGATTTAAAAACATTAGATGTTGGAAGGGTAGAAGTTAAGATGGCTGCAGACGAAACTGCTGATGCAGTTGCTATTTCCGGTTTAGGTACTAACGAATCCATTGAAAAGGCTATTCACGAATGTACCAAACAGGGTGTTTACTCTATTCTTGATATGATGAATGTTAAGGATATTCCTGCAAAGCTTGAAGAGCTTAAATTAAAACCTAGCATCGTACTGTTACACAGAAATATTGACAGTGAGACCATGAGTGATAATGATAATGAACAGCAATCTGAATGGGGTAACATCGGGGATATTAAGTCCAAGTTAGGTCCTAGAGGTCTTATTGCTGTTGCTGGTGGAGTAACTCCTGAAAAAGTCAACACAGCTTTAGATAATGGTGCTGACATAATCATTGCAGGTCGTTATATTATTGGTTCTTCCGATGTAAGAAGGGCTGCTGATGATTTCTTAAGGTATATGCCTCAGGATTCAGATACCATGAGGGTAGCTCTTGATGAGGATGAAAAGATTTAATTTTCTTTCATTCTTTTATTTTTTTTAAATAAAAAAATTTATATATAACTTTGTTGAAATATATTTATATCCTAAGGTTTGGTCTTAGTATCTTTTTACATGATTGGGGTTATAGTGTAACCAGGCATCATCTGGGACTCCAGTTGTCTTTGAAGAAAGTGCGCACACTGAGGCATAACGATGAT
>OCTW011617848.1_pt1 | contig 13493 bp, 18 predicted proteins | sample 1539671 | NCBI WGS metagenome assembly OCTW01 (sample SAMN02144230, study PRJEB22623) | gut metagenome | biome: sheep rumen | host: Ovis aries | place: New Zealand | reverse complement strand
TCTTTGAGAGAGAAACTCTAAACTCACCCACGCCGTTCCCGGTCAGAGCGTCAATTTTTGACTCCCCCTTCCCCCGTCAGAACGTGAGACCCTCTGAGAGCGCCGTAAACGCCCCTACAAGCGATTTTTTGTCTCAGATGAAGATTATATCGACCCGACCTCGAAAAACGTCTCTACGGGCGTTCTACGGGGTCATTTTTTTCAGAAGCTCGTCAATTTTCCTCTGATCACTCTCAAATTGCTTCTCTTCGTCTGTTTTCCTGACTCCGATCACGTTTCCGTCGCTGTCAAACTTGATTCGAGCCGTTGAGAAGTGTTCTTCGTTGTGACAGTCCTGACAGAGAGCTTCGAGATTGTCAAAAGAAAGAGCGATCGCCGGGTCAGTGACGTTCTGTCCGTTCAAATACTTCTTGTGATGACAGATCACCGCCGGACGACCGCACCTCTCGCAAATATAGTTTCTGCTCGTCATGTATGCCGTCGAGACTTTTCTCCATGCTTTCGACTTATAGAAGCTCGTGTTGTCATAGTCCTTCATTCGTTCTCGATCTCTTTCGCTTTGAGCGTGATCGCCTTGAGAAGCGAGTTGATCGTCCTCGTGAGCGACTGATCGTCAGCATGATCGGAATAATACCACTGAGTCAGAAGAAAGCCGGAGACGACTTTGACGAGCGGTTCGTTGAGCTGATCTTCCTCGCTCATTCCCGTCGCCATTTCAATATATCCCGGGAGAGCTTCGATCAGAGAATAGATCAGAGTGTCGTTGTCGCCCTGGTCAACGTGAAGCACGTCGAGAGCTTCGTCGAGTGTAATGATCATAATATTTCACCTCACAAAATAAGAGCGCCGAGCGGAGTTATATCACGCCCGACGCCCCTGATTGATTAAGCGGTCGCCTGAGACAGCTTGACGAAAGCGTCAGCGACGATCGGCTTTGAGTCAGCGATTGCGAGCGCTCTGTAATCAATAACGCCCTTCTTGAAGCTCGACTCACGAGAAGCTTCGATCACGATTCCTTCGGGCATATTGTAACCGAGATACTTCGCAAAGTTGCCGAAATAGCAAGTGTTGTCTGCGATGTTGTCGTCGATCACGACCGGGAAACCGAGAATCTTTCCGATCGACTCGTCTTTCGGGTCAGCGACGAAGATCGGTCTCTGAGCGCCGTCGAGCATACCGTAAAAGACATTGTACAGAGTAGCGTTGTTCATAGCGATCTTCGCTCCCTGAGCATAGCCACGTTTCAGAAGGGAGACAAACTCAACGACCTTCGCATAAGTGAAAGACGCTGTCTTTGCGATCTGAACGTGATTCTTGTTCGCTCCGCTCGTTGCCCATGTGATAGACTCGAGTCCGCTTCCCTGTCCGGCGGTCTGTCCGTCACCGTTGACGAGAGCGTCTGCGATACACTCCATAACGCAAGCGGTCAGCTCGTCGGTCAGATAGCTCTCGAAAGCGTTGATCGACATCTTGCGAGCCTTTGCGCTGATAGAGAAAATCTTGATGATCTCATAGCCGTCGAAAGTGACAGTTGTCAGAGAGACGTTGTCAGACTCAACGTTTGTCGCTTCGGTATGCCAAGAAGCACGAGTCGCCGGAGTTGCTACCGGGATAGCGATCTTCGTCGGCATGGAGAAGTGACGACATTCTCCGAGAAGTCCGCCGATCGTGCGAGCCTTCTTCACGACCTCGTTGAGAGTCTGCGTCGGAAGGATAGCCGGAGCGGTTGCGCTCGTGATGAAAGCGTCCTGTCTCTTCTCAGCGATCTTCTGAGCAACGTTGAAAGCGTTCTGTTCGACCTCGCTGAGTTCCTGTCCGAGCATGGACTTGAAGAACGCTGAGCGATACTCTTCGGAGTCGAGAACGGTCTCGACGTTGAAGGACTTCGGAGCGGTATCACGACCGCCGATCAGCTTGAAAGCGGAGCGCTGTTCCGGCTTCTCGCTCTTCTGATCGTTGTTTCTCTTCGCTTCTGCGATTCCGGTCAGCTCAACGTTGAGAGACTGAATGTCGACGTTCTCGTCGGTCTCGATCAGCTTGTTGATCTCGTCAGCTCTCTTCTCGAGCTGTTCGTTTGTATAGGATTTGTAGAAGTTGAAAGCTTCTGCGACTGTATTGAATTTCATGAATTAACCTCTTCTTTCTCGGACTCTTCGTCCGTGTTCAAGTCTGCTTCGAGTTCAGCGATCTCAGCTTCGAGATCAAATTTCTTTTCGTCTCGATCGGGACGAGCAACGAGAAATTTCACACTGAGAAGATCGTGACTCTTCCCGGAGTGACTCTTCGTCTGCTTCGTGTTGAAAGAGACGATCTTGACGTGTTTCTCGTCAGCGAGCTTCTGAACGTCGGAAGCAAAAGCGAAAGTATATCTCGCATAGTCCGTTTTGATCTTGCTCATTTTCGTCACCTCGCTTTGATCATGCTGATCACATTTTTGAGCTTTTGAAGCTGTCCGAGTCGCTTCTGACTCTCCGTCATGACCGATCTCGCTTCTACCGACGTTTGACCGTATGCCGGAAATTGAACGACTGAACACTCATAGACCTTCTCGATCTTCGTGATCGTTCTCGTGTTGGTTTTCGGGTCATAAGTGTCGCCCCCTTCCGGGACTTTGAAAGCGAAGCTCATTCCTGAGAGATCACGTCGTTTCACTGACTCATAGACCTCTCGAGCGCTTTCAGTGTTCGGAAGTGTTGCTCTGATCGTCATTCCTACCGGGTCGACTTTCAGAGACATCGTTCTCGGAGTTCTTGCGAGCGGAACACGGTTCAGATCGTGATTGAAGAGAAGTCTCACGTCAGTCAGATCAGCGCCATCGAGCGCCCCTCGTTTGATAATCTCCGTATAAGACCCTACCGGGTCATTGATCGTCGTCGCCTGGTCAAAGACGATCGCACGACCTTCTAAAATAAGAGCGTCGTCCTGAGATTCTGCTCGAATTTCTGCGATTCTTGTTTCTTTCATTCTTCGTCACCGTCCTCTTGATAGACTCGTGAATAATACTTTCGAGCGCTGTGTTCGATCTGATCGGCGATCGAGAGAAAGATCGCTTTGAGCTGATCGTCCTCGAGATTGACTTTCTCGCCGTTCATGAAGTCGAAGAGCGCTTTGATCAGCTTTCCGGCGTTCTCGTCGCTGAGAGACTTGAAGAGCGGAGTCCATGACTTATTGAAGATCACTGTGTTCAGAGCTTCGACATAATGCTTCATGACGCTCTCACCGCCCTTCTGAGCGACTTTTCGCCCCTGATCGGATATTTTATCGACTTCGGGAGAATCGACCGTCTGAGAGCTTTCTGAGCGCTCTGACAGTCACATCTTTCGCCCGGGTCGAGATTGCTTCCGCAAAACTCGCACGTTTTGAAGTATGTTGACCGCTTCACTTCTTCGCCTCCTCTCCGATCTGATACTTGTTCGCCTGATCAGCGTCGATCATGTTCAGAGCTTGAAGTCTCCGATCACCGTCAGCGACTCCCGGGAGATTGAGAATCTCGAGCGCCTGATTGATAGTCAGAAGTCCCAACGGGACGAGCTGAGCGATCAAATTGACTTTCGTCGAGTTGCTCGTGAATTGAAGTCGACCGCTCTCGAAGATGATCTCATTTCCGAACGCTTGCTCTCGCTCCGTGAAAATCTTTGCTGTCATTTCCTGAGAGAGAGCCGTTGCGATCGGTTCGATCGTCGACTCATAGAAAGCGGAGAATTGATCTTCTGTATATGACGAGCTGACGATCGCTTCTGTCACTCCGAGATAAGAGAAAACCTTGTCTCTGATCGCTTTCGTCTGATCAGCATTGAGGACGATTGGCTTTGATTCGATCGGCTGATAGTCCATTTTCTGATCAGTTGCAACGACTCCGCCGTCATTCCCGATCTCGAGATAGTCCGTGATGAAAGCGTCTTTCTCAGCTTTGAGCTTCTCCGGCGACATGATCTGAGTGAATTTCAGTATTCCCCGGATAGACGCTCCGCTCTTGATTCCGTTGACGAGTCCTTCGTTCTGAGTCTGAGCGAGTTCAAGTCCGGGAACGATTGCGAAGTTGTCAGCTCCGAGAATGTCGTCGTCATTGAAGAAGCGTCTCAGATGAATAATATCTTCATACGGGAGAACGATCTGACGACCTGATCTCAGAAGAAAACCGCAATAGAGACGACCGTTCTGATCGCTGAGAAGATCGACGTGAGAAGCTGTGATCGGATAGAGACCGACGACGCTTCCTCGCTGATCACGGTCGATATATGCGAAGCTGTTGTTGTATAGATACAGACGAGTCACGAGCTTGTAAATGAAGTCATACGCTGACATGAACGGATTCGGGCGGACTTGAAGAAGTCTGTTGATCTTGCAGTCGCCCTCTTCCCGGTCGTGATCTCTGTATTTTATGACGTGAGAGCCTTTGAGCTTTCCGGCGTTCCGGGCGATTGCGTCGACCCCTTCTCGGAAGATGTCGTTTGAATATGCGTCCCCCGTGAACGCTGAGAAGCTCTGAGTCTCTTCGATCACCTGACTCGAAGTGACTGATCTCTCCCGTCTGAATAATCTGTCGAAAATACTCACTTGATCACCTCTCGACTTTTACTTTCTGCTCCGGCGAGAAGTAATAAGCCGGAGACGTTTTCATGAGTTCGTCATTCCTGACAGTGAAGCTCGAGATCGCACCGTGAGAAATATATTCGGTTGCGTCTTTGAGTCGCTGACTCTCGATTGCAATAAATCCCGGGACTCGCTGAGCGTCAATTTGAAGTCTTGCGTCAGTGAATGTCTCGCCCGTGGTCAGAACGATCTCGTCAATGATCGGCTTTTCATACTTGCTCACGTTTCTCGACCTCGCTTCCTCTGTGTTCATGATATACTTACTCTCTATTATCATATCATAAAACCGTGTAGAAGTCAATGATTCTGTATTCTGTGTGTACATGATAAGCAAAGAAAAAGAGCGAACATGAGTCCGCTCGATCTCTGAGTGTTATTCTGTTTTAGACTGTTTTGAACGGGACTGAGTCTCCCTTCCTGATCGGCTTGAAGTCCGACGAAGCTGAGTCCGGGTCATAAGGCGAGTTCATGTCCGCCGTGAACGTGTCAAACTCCATTTTATACTTGAAGAAGCATTTGAAGCGCTGACGACCGTTCCTGTTCTTGAGAGCGACGAGTTCAACGTCTTTCGGCGACTGATTGATCGCTTCATAGAGCGCTTTCTCTTTCTTGTCGTTGTTGTTCTCCCTTTCTCCGCCCCGACTCCCGGTCGTCGTGTAGAAGTCTGAATCTTCGAGAATTGAGAGTTGAAGTCCGAGAATATAGTCGCAAGTATACTCGATCATTCCTGACTCTTTGAAAGATTCCATTCCGACGGGTTCTTTGTAGCTCGCCCGGTTGAAGCTCGAGATCAGAAGAATGAAAAGCTCATTTCTCTTCGACAAGTCCTTGATCGCTTTCAAATTCTCGTCAGTGATCTCTCGCTGAGTCCCTTTGAAGCCGTCCGGCGGAGCGATAAGTTGAAGATAGTCGATCACGACGATCGGTCTGACTCCCGTCTCTTTGATATATCCTTCGACATAGTCGACGATCGTCTGAGCTGTGAAGTGAAAGTCACCTTCGACGAGCTGATATTTCTGAGCCGTCTGAGAATATTCACTTCTCGCCCTGATCAGAGCGTCAGAGCTTGCTCCGTTCTTGATGTCGACGTTGTTGATCGGCGACAACGGGTCGATCTCATACACCCGGCGAGCGAGAGACTTCGTGATCAGCTCGATCGGGAGCTGTTCGAGTGCGAAGTATATGACCGACTCTCCCTTCTTGAGAAGATTGTCGACGATGTTCACGGCGAAAGTCGTCTTTCCGAGTGACGAAGCTCCGCCGAGACAAGCGACTCCCGGATATAAAGTCAAGTATTTGTCGATGTTCTCGAAGCCGATCTTCCTGTCTTTGTACTTCTTGAAGTATGCAATGTCAGAGTCGAAGAAGTTCTCTGAGAGATAATCTCCGACGTTGATCACTTTGAGACCCTCTTCCGGCTTCTCGACGATCTGCTTTCCGCTCTGAGCGAGAAGCTGTTTGAGCTGAGCCGGGTCAGCTTTGAGAAGATCATTCGAGTCTTTGAATCCTTCCGGCGGATAGACGATCAAGCTCTTGATCTTGTGATCTGAGAGCGTTTTTTCGATGTTCTGAGCGGTTCTCTCGCCCGGAGTGAGACCGTCTTTCTCTCGCTTTTCTTCCGGGTCTCTGTCAGCAACGATCACCGCTCCGGCGATCTTCTGCGTCTCGAGAAGCTCTTCGATCAGATGATAGCTCCCACCGCCGAGAGCGATCACATTCTTCGCCCCGACTTGATACATTGACAGAGCGTCGAGCTGTCCTTCTGTGATATAGAAATAATCGGACTCGCCGTCCTTGATCATGAAGATCGGGATTGATTCTCCCGTCGGATAGAGATATTTTCTGTCCGCCTGGTCGTTGATCGCTCTCTCGATCTTGTAATCTGTCCCCGGATAAGGAATGACGACTCGACCCGTCTGAGCATTGAAGCCGAGCATGAAGTGAGAGATCGTCTCGTCCGAGAATCCTCGCTCTTTGAGATACTTCTCCGCCGGAGTACCGGCGATCTGTGAAGCGAAGCTCTCGATCTGCTTCGCCCGTTCCGGGTTGCTCTTCACTTCCGGCTTGCGCTCTTCCTTCTTCACTTCCGGCGAGAAGTCATTCTTCGCCGTTTCAATGACTGACACTCCGAGAAGCTCCGCTCCCCGTTTGACCTGATCGGGAAAACTCGAGAGACCCTCGTGAAGCTCGATCAGCTTGAAGATGTCTCCGCCCTGTTTGCATGAGTGACAATACCACGTCGCCCCGGTCACATGAAAAGCGCCGTCGCTGTTTCTTCCGCCGTGAGAGCCACTTCCGCACAACGGACAGACGAACATATTCTTTCCGGCTTTTCTCGACGGAGTCGTGATCTGTGAGACATACTCGATCAGTCTCGGACGAAGTTCTTCTTTCACTGAGTCGTTGATCATGTTCTGAACACCTCTTTCTTCTGAATTTGTCCATGTTATAGCACGAGAGCGGACAGCGGAGCAAAGTCCGCTCGCTGTGCGGTATAAAGCTTATAATGCTTATAAAGCTTATACGGTTTTTGACCGATCTCGAGAAGCCTTGATTTTACTGACAAAACTCGACTTTTTCGGGTCGTTCTGCGTTACCAGTTTAGACCCCTACCGTTACCACTTTAGACCCCTAAGCGTTACCAGTTTAGACCCCTACCGTTACCACTTTAGACCCCTACCCGGAGACCGATTTTTTCTCACCGGGTAACGCTGAGTGTCACCACTTTTACGGGGTCAGCGTCACCACTTTTACGGGGTTAAAATCTGATCGTGATCGAGTCGATCTTTCCTTTTTCGGACTTGTGAGCGTTCTCGACATATCCGAGAATGAATTTTTCTTTCTTCCAAAACTCGAGAATCTTCTTGACCGTCTCACGGACTTTCAGCTTCTTCTTTCGGAGCGCTCCGTCTGACGTTGCTGTGATCTCGAGCTGTTTGTATATCGTGTCATATTTGATCGTCGGAGAGAGCTTTGAGCTTCCCTTCATGCTGAGAATACGTCTGTATAAATAGCCTTGAAGAGCGATTGTTTCTTCATTCTTATTGACGGGACTGTTCAGAAGCTTCACGTCCATTCGCCCGATCTGCTTTCTCTTCTCAGCGTAGTCGTACAACGGCGGAGTTCTGAAAAGATGAATACACTCCGTGATCGTCCCGTTGAGAGAGACCGTCACACGTTCCGCCGGGAGAAGATAACCGTCATAGACAAATTTCTCGAGACCGAATTTCTTCGCTTCCTCAGAAGCGTCGATCTTGACGTGAGAGAACATGAGCTTCGTGATTGCGTTCGAGATCGCTTCTCTCTGCTTCGGGTTGAGCGTTGCTCCCTCTTTGCCGGAGATCGTGTCGAAGATCATTGAGTCCGTGATATATTCGTTTCCGCCCTCGACATATTGTGACGTTATAGCGTCATGGACTTCTTGATCATACGGTCTCAGCTCCCGTCGTCCCTGTATGGTTACGCCCTGATTTTTCATTTCCTCGATGTCGATCGAGATCAACGTATAAACGGGAGACTTCTTCGCAAGTGATTTTTTCTGAACGTTGACTTTCTTTCCCGTTCCCGGATAGAGATCACCGAGAAAAGCTTCGTTCACGAGTTTTGAAGTCGGGACGAGCATTGTGTCCGGGCGAGTCGTCCTGATCTGAACGTCCTCGACGACTTCTTCTCCGAGATCAAACTCGATCATAGCTCCGAGAACGCCTTTGTCGCTCGACGTTTTCGGACTTCTGTCAACGATCGAGAGAATGAGATCGTCGATCTGTCTGATCGCTTCCTGATCGTGACTGAGCGCTTCATAATGAAGAGTCAGAAGAGATCGTTTGCAATCTTCGATTATTTCTTTTGAGTCGAGATATATCTTTTCGCCGTCGACCCTGAGATCACGAGCTGAGAAGCCTGAGATCGTGTCGCCGTCCTCGTCTTTGTGCGTCCTGATCTTTTCCTGATAAGCGTTGAAGCGGTTGTCGATCATGAGATTGATCTGTTCTTCCGCTGACTGAATGATCTTGTCACGGTCTCCGCCGAGCTTTGAAAACTCCCGTCTCTCGATCTGTTTGAAGAGTGCGTTGATTGCGTCTCCCTGTTCTGAGATCAGTCGGAGACGTTCTTTTCGAGCTTCTCTGAATCCCGGAGCGCCGGAGTCAAGCCACGTCTCGAAAAGCTGATTCAGCTCGTCGTTGATCTTCTTCATTTCGGCGTTGTACGGCTTGAGAGACTCTTGAGAGTAGATCGGAGTCCCTTCTTCCGTGAAGTCGATCGGTTCGGGCATTTTCGGACGACGAGACTGAATTTCACGCTCTTTCTCTTCGTCGAAGTCCTTCGTCGGAGCGAGCTTCTCGATCAGTGCTTCGATCTCAGTGATCTTCTTCGCATATTCTGAATGAAGTCGCTCGATCTGCTTCTTGTCTTGTGCTGTGAGTTTAACGATCATTTATTTCTTGCTTCCTTCCTTCACGAGTCTCTTAATTGACGCTTCCGTGATCTGATAGCGGTTCTTGACTTTCTCAGCGTCGAGCCGTCCGTCTTTGATCATGCGTTTGACAGTGTCCTCGCTCACGTCGAAAAGCTGAGAAACCTCTGTCACTGTATAAGACCGTGAGTCCTGTGTATTTTCTGTGTACATGATAATAATTATCTCCAATCTTCCGGGCGAGTGAGTAGTGTTTCCGGGTCAACATGGTTTTCAATGTATTCTTTGAAGGCTTCTGCGACGATGTCTTTCAGCTTCCTTCTTTCAGTGTATGCGTAATTTTTGAGCGTCTCGATCTGATCGACGCTGACGATCAAAGTCTGACGTGTCAGCTCGACCGGGAGTCCCTTCTGAGCGCCGTTGTCCCTGACGAGAGCTTCGTTTTTCGGTCTCCCTGATCTCTGAGTGACCGCTTCTCTGATCTCAGCTTGAGACATATCTCCGAAAAGTGCTGAGCCGTCGACGCTGAATTTTTCTTTCTTTGCCATGATCAAATATCCTCTCTTTCAATGAGTTCTTCTGCGAGTGCTTTGTATTGTTGAGCGCCTTTGCTCCGGGAGTCATATTCGAAGATGTTCTTTCCCTGAGACGGAGCTTCGGCGAGTGCTGTGTTCTGACTGATCTTTGTCTCGAAGAGCTTTCCCGGGAAAAACGTCTCGATCTGATCGACGATCTGCTGATCGAGATTCCGCCGGGAGTTGAAAAACGTTGCGATCACTCCGACGATCTCGAGTCCGGGATTCATTCTCCGCTTGACGACGCTGATCACGTCCACGAGCTGAGACATTCCCTTCAATGCGAGATAGTCAGCTTTGACCGGGACGATCACCCCGTCAGAAGCCGTCAGAGCGATCAGAGTCAGCACTCCGAGCGACGGCGGACAGTCGATCAATACATAGTCGAAAGCGCCGTCAAAAGCCGTCAGAGCTTCTCTGAGAAGAAATTCTCGACCGGGAACGCTTGACAGCTCGATCTCTGCTCCGCTGAGCCTGATGTCAGTCGGAAGGACTGAGAGACTCTCTGAGAGTGTTCTCGTCGCTTCTTTGATGTCAGCTCCCTTCAATACTTCATAGACTGTCAGCTCGTCAGCTCCGATCTCTTTGAGACCCGTTGACGTTGAGAGAGACCCTTGAGCGTCGAGATCGACGAGAAGGACTCTCCGTCCCTGATCGGCGAGACTTGCTCCAATATTCACGCAAGAAGTCGTTTTTGCGACTCCGCCTTTTTGATTGACGAAACTGATCACTCTCATTCTTCGACGCTCCCTTCCTCGATCACGCTCTCGATCTGATGATCGAAGTCGCCGTTGACATACGATTCTCGAAGATTCCTGATCGCCTGGTCTCGATCTTCTGCGTCAGTCTCGAAGGACTTGAAGCGGAGATCATGACCGTCGATATAGTTGATCTTGAAGTGTTTCATGATCTCAGCTCCCTTCATGAATTGCGAGCGCCGACGGCGACTCCCATGTGAAAAACGTCGCAGATCAGATCAAAGAGTCCGTCCGCCGTTCCTTTTTCTTCTTCGATCTTCTTGAAGTTCTTGTAAAAGTAGCACAGTTCATAAGCGCTCAGATCAGCTCGCTCGTGTTTTTTGATGATCTCGTGTCCTCGCTCGATGTTTTTTTCAATGTTTCTCATAGTTCTTTTGTCTCCCTTCTTGACTTTGTTTTCCTTTGTGACATAGTTCGCCACGCTTCACAGTATATACTATGTACACATGAAAGTCAATAGAGAGAAGAGAGCCGGAGAAAATTCTTCGACTCTCAGAGAGATTATTCGTCGCCCGGTTCCCACCCGTACGGCTTGAGAGTGTCCGCTGACGGGATAGACCCTCTCGGAGCGTCCTTCACATAGACGAAGATGTCTGTGTTGTAGTCGTCCTCAGTGTCGACTCTCGTCACCTGATACCACTTCTCACGGTACAGAATGAGATCGTAAAGCTCGACGATCGTTCCTCGATTGAATACGAAGAAGCGGTTCTCGTCCTCTCCGTAAGACTTCGCCTCGAAGATCGTGTCTTGATTGAGCTGTCTTGCATAGCACCATATCGCCGACGGGGTTCTCGGGACATAATATGTCTTTGGCATATATCCCGACCCGGAGACGCTGACGGAGTCGTAAATGAGAGCTTTCTTGTCTTTCTTGTAATACTGATTTTTCATGAGATCACCTCTTTCAAATTGCGTCAAGATATTCTTGATAATGATCACAGAGTCCGACGTAAGCGTCGAGAAGGCTTGCGAGTCCGTCGATTCGATACTTCGCCGACGTTGCTTTCACCGGGACGATGTTTCCGTTCCGATCGGTCTGAATCCCTGTGTTCGTGATACACCACTTCAAAAGCGGATTGTCGTTGTAATTGATCAGCTTCTTCTTGAGATCAGCTCCGAGCTTCTGCATTGGGAGAGAGAGCGTCTTTGCTCCCTGAATACATCTGATCATATTGAAGCCGTGATTCTGCATTTCCTCGACCCAATATCGAGCGGAGTATGAGTCGTAATAAATCCACGCCGGAGTGATCTCATACTTCTCAACGATCTCGAGAAACCACGCTGTCACGTCGTGATAGTTGATCGAGTTTCCTTCACAGAGACGAAGAAGTCCGGCTTCTTTCCATTTGTCATATGGGATTTTCTCGTCATGGACTCGTTGCTCGAAGTTGTCCGCCGGGAGAAAATACATCTGCGTGACATATCTCTTCTCGTTTTTGTCCATGAGAAGAACGGTTGCACACGTCAAGTCAGTCGTGATCGAGAGATCAGCTCCGCCGATCGCATAGAAGCCACGAAAAGCGCTGAGATCAAATTTCTCTTCGTTGTTGATCTCGTCAAATTGAAGCCACGTCGACGACTGAGACTGAATGACGTTGAAGTCCTTCACGAGAACGCCTGTCAGATCTCTCGGAGACTGTCTCGCCCGGGAGACTTTGCTGATCAGATCGTCGAGCTTCTTGATCGTGTTGAGACCGGGATTCGCTTTCTCCCATTTCAACGGGTCGAGATACTCTTCTTTCTTGTCGAGTTCATAGATGATCGGGAGAAATCTCTCGTCGCTGATCGTTCCGTCACAGACTCCGCAAGCGTATTTATACATATCATCGAAGATACACTCTCGCACTGTCCCGGCGGTCGTGATCATAACGAAAAGCGGTTGTCGTCTCGCTGACTGACTCTGCTTCATGACCTCGTACAAATTGCGATCTCTGATCGAGTGAAGCTCGTCAACGATCACGAGAGAGCTGTTCAGTCCGTCGAGCGTGTCGCTGTTCTTTCCGAGCGGTTGCATTTTCGAGAACGTCAACGGGAAATAGAGATCAGACTTCCGCTTCTTTGTGATCTCGATCAGCTCCGGCGACTGTCTCGTCATGTTGTACGCTTCCGTGAAGATGATCTTCGCTTGATCTTTCTTCGTTGCGACGGAATAGACTTCCGCTCCGGGTTCGTTGTCTGCTATGAGACAATACAGAGCGAGACCGCTGAGAAGGACTGATTTTCCGTTCTTCCGGGCGACATAGAAGAGAGTCTCTCGATACTTTCTGAGACCCGTCTGAGCGTCCACGAAGCCGAAAAGCGCTGAGATAAAAGCTTTCTGAAATAGCTCGAGCCTGATCAGCGTTCCGGCGAGTTCCCCTTTTGAATGACGACAGAAGCGCTCAATGAAGTCGATCGGACGCTGAGCTTTCTTCTCGTCGAAGATGAAGCCGTTCTTCGGGTTGTGAATGTCGTCAGAGAGCTTCTCATATTCTCGCCGGATTCGCTTTCCGACGATACACCGTCCCGATCTGATCGCTTCGAGATACTCGTCAATATAGTTCACGCTGTCCCCTCTTTGATGAAATCATAGACGGGATTCGACTTCTCCGCTTCCTGAGTCTTTCCGGCGAGATCACAGAGCTGTCTATATAACATTGAATATCTCTGAACGGTCGTGTTGTACGACTTGAGAGCCGGAGATTCACGGAGAAAGCTCTGTTTCCCTTGCTCGAAGTGTTCGATCGTCCCGATCTCCCTGATCTGCTTCTTGAGATCAGCGAGTGTCTCTTCCATGAAGGACAGCTCTTCAATGAGTTTCTCTCCGATCATTCTCTTGTCAGACGGTATCTTCTCCAATATCTCCGAGAAGTCTGTCTTTCTTGTTTTCTTCTTCATGAAAATCACCTCTGTTTTTTATGTGTACACGGTCGACCCCACCCCCGACGAAATTCTTTGAGAGAGAAACTCTAAACTCACCCACGCCGTTCCCGGTCAGAGCGTCAATTTTTGACTCCCCCTTCCCCCGTCAGAACGTGAGACCCTCTGAGAGCGCCGTAAACGCCCCTACAAGCGATTTTTTGTCTCAGATGAAGATTATATCGACCCGACCTCGAAAAACGTCTCTACGGGCGTTCTACGGGGTCATTTTTTTCAGAAGCTCGTCAATTTTCC
>OCTW011533073.1_pt1 | contig 13494 bp, 13 predicted proteins | sample 1539671 | NCBI WGS metagenome assembly OCTW01 (sample SAMN02144230, study PRJEB22623) | gut metagenome | biome: sheep rumen | host: Ovis aries | place: New Zealand | reverse complement strand
AAGCTACCTTCTGGTTTTGGACTTATTGTATTCTTTGTTACATCATCGAATATTCCTTCTGTTGATAAGCTACCTTCTGGTTTTGGACTTGTTGTATTCTTTGTTACATCATCGAATATTCCTTCTGGAGATAAATCTCCGCCACCACCTACTGATGGAGGTTGACTTGTTTTTTTCTCTATTAAAATACTTGGTTTATCAGTTCCTAGTTTTGGGGTATTATTCGCATTATTTTTTATAGCTAATGCTGCTTTTGCTTTGTTTAACTCATCTGTTAACTCAATATATTTTCCCATTTTCTCATAATCTTTATGCCATGTTGAAGTATCATTAGATATCTTTTCAATACTTTCATCTATCTTAATTCTTTCGGCTTCCAAATCTTTTATCCTTTGTCTTAATTCAGATTCGGACATATTAGAATAATCTGTTTTTGTTGTTCCACCATCTATCGCTTTAATAGATGCATCAGTATCCATTTCTACATCTTTTATTATTATATCTTGATCAGGGCTAATTTGCCTATTATTTATTGACCATTTATTTTCATTAGTTGTATTTACATTTTTAGTTACTTTTGCATTTATGTCATTCTTAGTTGTCATATTTCCAACATCTTTATAATTAGTTACAGCTTTTTTATCAGGAACAATCACTTTTTTAGAAGCATCCCATGAATTATCTGTATATTTTGTATTAACATCTTTTGTATTAGTTTGTTTTGTATTAACAGCATCAGTATTTTTAACATTAGCATCCACATTTTTTGCTTTTTTTGCTGCTTCTTCAGCATAAACTTTATTATCTGGATGTATTTCTTTAATTCTTTGATGATATTCTTTTTTTGTTATTTCTCCTCTTTCTAATTTTTCTCTAAGTTCAGCCATCAATTCGCCTTCACTTTTTACTTTTTTAGTTTCTTTAAAACGTTCATCAGTTGTTGTTTTATCATTTGTTTTCCCTGTATTTCCATCTGTTTTATTTTTAAAGTTTTCATCTGTATTTTTACCAGTGTTATCAAAATTATCTGTACCATTAGTCTTAGTCTTATTTGTATCAAAATCTACACCGTAATCTCCTTTTTTAAAGGAGAAATCAACCATTTCGTTAACTCCAGATAATCCTCCACCTATTATTGCACCTATACCGGCTGATTTCCAACCACCTTGTTCTTCAAATATTTTTATATATCTATATATATAGTTATCATCTTTTGTAAATTCTATATAATTTCCATCTTTATCAGTGTATCCCTTTGCATATATTAATTTTGATAATGAATCTGTAAATGGTGTCGATGCTCCATCCAAAGCATCACCTATTATTCTAATAACAGATGAAGTGATTGGTTTTTCAGCTACTTTTGCAGAAATACCTAGTTTAGTTGCTATGCCTTTAGCAACTCCTGTTTGATTTAATTCTCCACCTATATACCATGATAGACCACTAAGAGCACCTTTAATATTACTTGATAGTTCTGCCTCATTAGTTGTGGCACCATCTAGTAATGCATCAGCATACCCTTCACCAGAACCAGTAGCATATCCAACTGTACCCATGGCAAGTGAACCTCCGCCAGTTAAATAAGCTAACGCAATTGTAGGTAATGCTTCTCCTACTCCTTCTCCAATACCTGCAACCATTGAATCGTTTTTGACTAAAGACTTTTTTTCCATTTTTTTTGCTATTTTTGTAGTGTCAAATGAATCTACAACATCATCTCCACCTTTTAAATCCTTAATCATATCACTTACATAATCATTATTTTCATTTGCTGTACTATAGAAAGGTAGATCTATATAAAAATCAAAATCTTTCAATGTCTTACTATCTCTAATCATAATATCACCTAATTGTAGTAAATTATTATTATATGATCTAATAAGACCTGATGAAATAGGATTTCCTCCACCACCTTTAAGAAGAAAACACCATAAATTTTCTCCCCAATTAATCATTCCTTGACCAACATGTTTTAAAATTGAACCAGTAGTTGATATCATAATTTTATCAGTTTCAATTTGTGCTTTAACTGAGTTTTTTATAAAATTTCCAGCTTTTTTAGCACCACTTTTTAGTATGCCTAACCCACTTTTTGCCTTACTAATTACAACATTAGCTGTATTACTTACTTTAGAATAAGCATCAGTAATATTATTTTTTACCTTTGTTAGACCACTTTTTGCATCACCAATTATAGTATTAACACCTTTACCAATTCCATCTAATATTGAACTTAATCCTGATTTTGTTTTACCTTTTTTACTATTTCCTTCATCAGCTTTATAATTCACATTTTTTATTTTAACAAATGAAGTAGCCTTTTTAGGAACTTGTGGTAATAAATCTGACATACCACTTAAATAACTATTTACTGTAGCATTTGAGCAAGACGCACTAAAACTCTTTAGAGAATTTTCTAAAGAGTCAAAGTCTTTTAAATAATTGTCCCAATAATTATTAATTTCTTTATATCCGTTTTCTATTGCCTTATATAGTGTGTTTAAGTTGCTTTTCATACGTTGAACAGTTGAATCACTACATGTGCTTATATAACCAGTTTTAAATGTATTGTAAGCATTGCTATTAAACTTTGTACCTTCATTCTTAAACTGAGTTTTTTTAGCATTGATAGCGGATGAATCAATAGTTAAAACGCTCATAAGCTATCTCCTTTTTTATTCTTGTGATAATTTTTCTTGTATTTGTTTATTATACTCTCCTAATTGTGAAACAAATTTTATTGCTTCTTCATCAGTTTTAGGTCCTTCAAAAAATACTTTATCTATATTTTCATGATTAAAAAGTATATTTAATTCTGAACTTATGTATCCTTCTGGAAATAGACATCCACAATAATCATATACTTTTTTTTCTCCATCTACTATTGGAAAATATCCAGTAATCATAACCCTTTTTGAACCATCTTTTAACATTACAACAGATCCTATTGTATAATATTGTTTTTCCATATTTCCTCCTTATTCTTTATATACTAATAGATATTGAATTCATTTGACTGTCAGCACTATTTATTTGAGAATTCAAACTATTTATTTCATTCTGTAATTGATTTATTCTTGTTTTATTTGGTTTAGCTTTTTGCCTTTCCATTCTTAATTCATATTCTTTTGTTGATTTTTGTGATCTTAAACTTCCAGATGTAGTACTTAAACTTTTATAACTCTCTATTTGATCAACCACTTTTAAATATTCATTTATTTTATTTTTTAAATCATTGTATCTAGTATTTGTAAGTTTTGATATGGCTGTTGTTAAATTTGTTTTTGCTTTTCCACTCCATATTGTATCTGATATTCCATTTATTAATCCTTGTGATGTACTACAATCTAGTGCTGATTTACATGCATTTAAAGATGATCTTAATTGATCAACATCAACATTTTCATATGCCATAATTTCACCCCTTTATAACCCAAGTAATCTGGATATTAAACTTTCATTCTTTTTCTCTACATCTGCTTTTGATGAATTAGATTCTTTCATATATTGAATACATTCATCCAATGTATCTACATAACTAGGATAAGTATAATAAGCTCTTGTAGTTTCCCTTACAAATGCATTAGAAGCTTCTCCTTCCCAACTGCCACTAATAGATTCCATAATTTTATCTATATTGTCAAAATTATCTTCCAAATTATTCTTAATTGTTTTCATATTGGACATTACAGTATCCATTTTTTCTGAATCATATTCAAACATATTATCACCTATACATTAATATTTTTAGAAGCATATTCTTCATCCAGTGTTTCATATGCTCTTGGAACTTTACTAAGAAACTCATGATATTTTTCAAGTATTTCTTCTAATTTTTCTAATTCCTTAATATAAGTATCTTTTAAATTAGTAATAAATTCTGTTGCTTTTTTACCTTTCCATGCATCATTAATATCCGCAATAAGACTATTAAGCTTATTTTTCTCACTTTTTACAGCGATAACATAAACAGATAAATTATTAGCTTTGTTCTTAATATCTCCAGTATTTATTCTCATAGTTCCCCTTCTTCCCTAGTCAGTAAATACTATTAGATAATAATATTCACTGACTAAAGACTCTGCATTGCAGAGATCTTTATTTATTACATTTTTCCTACATGATATAATACATCATTTTTTCTTTCAGCCTCTTCAAATTCATCTTGTGCTGATCTAGATAATTCTGTAAATGAATTACTAATATCATCAAATGATGTTGTTAAACTTGTTTTAAGTTCACTTAATCTTGATTTATAACTATCTGCAGCTTGTCCTTCCCAAGTCAAATTGTTTACAGTATTACTTATAGAATTCATATCTTCTTTAGCACCTTCTAAACTTTTTTGAACTTGACTCTTATATGGATCAACAGCAGAACTATCTATGAAAAGAATTTCCTTGCCTGGAATAGTTATACTAACTTTTGTAGGTTCATCTTTTCTAGCTTGTGCTGCATCTGTTTCAGTATCAGCAGCTATATAATTATTAGCAATTTGTTCTAGTGTATAAGGAATATCACCTACAACTAACTGTAATATTTCATTAACGTCTTCAGTAATATTACTGAATTTTGTAACTAATTCATTATATCTAGTTCCTTGCCATACTGAATGAGTTTCATCTATTGCTTTGAATGATTTAACTATATTTGTATTTAAATCAGAAGCCTTAGCTCTTATTTGACTTACTGCAGCTGGAAAACTTTCATAATCTACTTTAATTGAAGCCATTAACCATTACACCTCCCTTCATAATACTTGGATTGACTACTATCATATCCTATATAAAGTATACAATTTTTTCTCTAATTTGTAAATAATATGTTTAAAAAAAAACAGCTATATTAAATAACTATTTTTTTCTTTTTCAAAACCTAATTTTGTCTTTATTCCATGACCAGGAAACAAAGTTGTATTATCAGGATATTCTTTTATTCTCTTTAACGATTCAAACATTTCGCTATAATCACCATACTCTAAATCTGTTCTACCTATACTTAAATAAAAGATAAAATCTCCTGTAAACATATTCTTTTCTTTTTCAAAATAATATGTTACCGAATCATTTCTATGCCCTGGAGTGTATATTACTTTAAAATTAAAATCTCCTATTATATAGTTTTGTTCTTTTATATCAATTAATTTTTCATATTCAATTTCTTTATTAACATTGTGATAATAAACAGGAACATCATATATTTTTAATAAATCATCTAATGCTCCTATATGATCAAAATGAGCATGAGTAATTAGAATACCTACTATTTTGATATCTCCTACCATATCTAGAATCTTATCTATCTCATCCCCTGGATCAACAATAAGACCATTATTCCCTTTTTTTATTAGATAACAGTTTTCTTCTAAATATCCAACTACTGTTTTTTTAACTTCCATTAAAATAACTCCAATAATTCTTCTAAAGAAGTAACATTTTTAAATTCACATTCTTCTTTTTCTTTTGTATATTTAACACCTATTCCACCTTTAGATTTCCATTCTCTTAAATTGCCTGAGTAATCATCTACTAAAATAGCATTTTCTGTTTGAGTCATCATAGTCTTAGAACAAGATTTAGGTACTGGAATAATAGTTAAATCATCAAACAAATTATTAATAAATTCAATCTTTGCTTTAGCTTCTTTTAAAGAATTAATATGAGTTAAAATAGATATATTAAACTTACCTGATTCTTTTAATTTTTTAATAGAATTAATGCTATTAGATAATTCTTCACTTTCATCAATTAAAGTTTCCCAATCTATTTTAGAAAATAATAATCCTATTTCTTTAGTTTGAGTCTTAACATCTATATTAAGTTTTTTTGCTAAATTGTAAACTGGAGTAATAGTATCTAATATTACTCCATCAAAATCTATATATAAATTTTTCATTATAAATCAACTCCTTCAAGTATTTTCCATTCTGGTAACTTTTTAAAAGTCATTTGTTCTTTTGTTACTGGATGAGTAAACTCTAATTTATATGCATATAACGCTAATTGTTTTTTATCTTGTGTCCCATATCTTTGATCACCATATAAAGGATGACCTATATTAGACATTTGTAGTCTTATTTGATGATGTCTACCAGTTTTTAAATCTACATTAATTAATGATAAATCTTGTTTTTCATCATACTTTAATCTAGTATATGTTAAAATACTTTCTTTGCCACTTTTATCATCTATATATGAATTATTTGTTTTATTATCTTTACTTATATAATTTACTAATTCTTCTTTTTCTTTAGTCTTACCATGAACTATAGCAAGATATGTTTTTTTAATAGTTCTATTTCTTACTTCTTCAGATAAACGAGATGCAGCTTTACTAGTTCTTGCAAATACCATAACACCAGATGCTGGTCTATCTAATCTATGAACTAAACCTAAATAAACATTCCCAGGTTTATTATATTTTTCTTTTATATAATCTTTTATTAAAGTAAGCATATCCTTGTCTTTTGATGAATCTTCTTGCACAGGAACATTAAATGGTTTTACTACTACAATAATATGATTATCTTCATATAATACTTCTAAATTATTCATTTTTTTCCCATCTTCCATATATACCACAAGGTAATACTAAATCAGAGTTTTCCATAGGAAGTCCTACTTCACCTGAACTTAATTTACCCTTATGAATATTATTAACTGTAACATTAAGTATATTTTCTAAAACTTTTGAACTAATTCCTGTTGTATATGAATTAATTAAAAAGAATACTGGATCATCACTTAATACTTTAGTACATAACTCGACTAAGTCATAAAGATTTTCTTCAAATTTCCATACTTCCTTATTTGCACCTCTTCCGAAAGATGGAGGATCCATTATAATCGCATCATATTTATGGCCTCTTCTAATTTCTCGTTCAACGAACTTTATACAATCATCTACTATAAATCTTACATATCTATCTTCCAAATTAGAACTCTTTATGTTTTCTTTAGCCATATCAACCATACCACGGGAAGCATCAACATGTACTACATCCGCACCAGCATAAGCTGCCGCAACTGTTGCGCCTCCAGTATATGCGAATAAGTTTAATACATTTAATTTTCTATCTTCTTTTTTTATCTTATCAATTATAAAGTCCCAGTTAAATGCTTGTTCAGGAAATAAACCGGTATGCTTAAAACCCATAAGTTTTAAATTAAAAGTTAAATCTTTATAATGAACCTGCCAAGATTCTGGTACTTTTTTAATATACTCCCATGCTCCTCCACCTGTTTTACTTCTATGATAATATGCATGTACATCTTTCCATACTTCAAGATTACTTTTCTTTTTCCATATTACTTGTGGATCTGGTCTACGTAATATTATACCATTCCAATTTTCTACTTTTTCTCCATTACTCATATCAAGCAATTTATAATCATCAAATTTAGTTATATTCATCAAAAATCACCTAAATATATATTATCATAAACAAAAGAAAAAAACATTATTTTCATAATGTTTTTACTTATTTGGTTTTAATTCTTTACTATATCTTCTAACAGCATCTTTCCAAGCTGGTAATAAATCAAAATCATTATCAATTAATGAATTCTTACTTAATTTAGAATTTCTTGGTCTATATGCCTTTTGAGGATATTCTTCTGATGTAACATGATTAACTTTTACATCTTTTTTATTTTGTCTAAATATTTCTTCTGCAAATTCTGCCCAGTTACAATATCCTTCATTATTAGCGTGATATAATCCGTATTTTTCAGTTCCAGCCATATCTACTAAAAGTCTAGCTAGATCAACTGTATAAGTTGGACTTCCATATTGATCTGAAACTACACTTAATTCTGTTTCAGTTTCAGATTTATTAAGCATTGTTTTTACAAAATTCTTACCATTAATACCAAATACCCAAGATGTTCTTACTACAAATGTTTTTGGATTATTTAATGCTTTTCTTTCTCCCATTAATTTAGTTAATCCATATACCGATTGAGGATTTGTTTCATCTGTTACTTCATATACTTCATTCAAATCTTTATTTCCATCAAATACATAATCAGTACTAATATATATTAATTTGGAATCATATTCTTTACATTTATCTGAAATATAACCAGTTGCATCTATATTAATATTACCTGCCTTTTCTTTTTCATCTTCAGCATCATCCACTGCAGTATACGCAGCACAGTGAATAACTAAATTAGGTTTTATTTCGTCCATATATTTATCAACAGCTTCTTTATCTTTTATATCTAATTCTTCAATAGTTGGTGCATAAATATCTTTATATCCTCTTTTTTCTAGTTCTTTTATTACGTCATAACCAAGTTGTCCTGCACCACCAGTTACCATTACTTTACATCTAGAATTATAATACCTTTCAGATGGTTTTAAATCACTCTTTTTAAATGGTATTTCATCTCTTTCTAGTTTTTCATTTAGTGTACTATGTAACTTATCTTTATCAGATGTTAATAATTCTTCCTCTTTAATATTATTACTTTCAAAAATTGTTTTCCAATCTATACCAACGTTCTTATCATCCCATGGAATTCCTGCTTCCATATTTGGAGCGTAATCATTATCAACTAAATAATGAAAAATAGTATTATCTTTTAATGCAATAAATCCATGAGCAAATCCCTTTGGTACTAGTAATTGACTTTCATATGGTCTAAGTTTTATTCCAAACCATTTTTTGAATGTTGGTGAATCAGGTCTTATATCCACAATAACATCAATTGCTTCTCCATCAGTTACTCCAACTAACTTAGTTTGACACATTGGATCTAATTGATAATGAAGTCCTCTAATAACTCCCTTTTGACTGCAAGATGCATTTTCTTGTACTGTTCCTTCAAAAACCATATTTGGAATATTTTCTTCCACTACTTTTTGAATAAATCTAGGAGAAAAGAAACCTCTTGAATCACCAAATTTATCAGCAATTACAACATAACAATCTTCTAGTCCTTCTCCAAAGTATTCCTTTCCATCTATTAATTTCTTAAATTCATCATCCATAGTATTTATAATCTTCATCTTAATTCTCCTTATTTGTATTTGTTAATACTAATTTTTTTGTTTTATTATTCATTTGTGGTTTTCTTTGAACCTCTTCTTTTTTTTTTTCAATATAATTAATTAAATATTTCCCATAATCATTTTTCTTCATTAATTCACCAGCTTCAAGCACTTGTTCTTCAGATATCCAACCATTGTCATACGCAATTGTTTCTGGACAACAAATTACTCTTCCTTGATTCTTTTGAACATTTCTTATTAAGCTAGTTGATTCAAATAAACTATCTTGAGTTCCGGTATCAAACCAAGTAAATCCTCCACCAAGTAATTCTGCGCGTAAATTGCCTTCTTTTAGATACATGTCATTAAGAGAAGTTATTTCAAGTTCTCCTCTATCTGATGGTTTAACTTGTTTAGCTTTTTCTGCTACTCCTTTTGGATAAAAATATAATCCTGTAATAGCAAAATCAGATTTTGGTTCTTCTGGTTTTTCTTCAACACTTAAAACGTTATTATCTTCATCTATTTCCATAATTCCAAATCTTTGTGGATCATGTACTTGATATCCAAAAATAGATGCTTTTCCTTCTTCAGCTTTTTCTTTTGCATTAAGAAGCATTTTCTTAAAATCATTACCAAAATAAATATTATCTCCAAGTACCATTGCACATGCTTCATCACCAATAAATTCTTCACCTAAAATAAAAGCTTGTGCAAGTCCATCTGGTGATGGTTGAATACAATATTCTAAATTAAGACCAAATTCTGATCCATCTTTTAATAATTTTTTAAAATTTGGTTGATCTTCCTCTGTAGTAATAACTAATATATCTCTAATTCCCGCAAGCATTAAAACAGATAATGGATAATATATCATTGGTTTATCATATATAGGCATTACTTGTTTACTAATTGCTTTTGTTATAGGATAAAGTCTTGTTCCAGACCCTCCTGCTAAAATAATTCCTTTCATATTCCTTACCCTCCTAAATAAAATTATAACAACATTGTAAAGCACTGTCAAATAAAAAGAATGATTTATTTATCATTCTTTTGTTTAAGTAATTTATCAAATAATTTCTTATACTTCTTAACAACTATTTCCCAAGTATATTCTTCTTTTATTCTATTCTTTGCTTTTTCTCCATATTCATTTTGTTCTTTAATTTTAAATTTTTCAATAAGTTCTATTTGCTTACATAAAGACCCTTCTTCATTCGAGAAATAAATAGCAGCATCTTCTCCAACTTCTTTATTATAACAAGCATCATATAATATATTAATGTCTGTAATACTTAATGCCTCTAATAATGAAGGATTAGTTCCTCCAGCCGAATGACCATGAATATATCCTTTAGCGTTCTTTCTTAATCTAACTAGTATATCTTGATCATATACAGGACCAACAAACTTAATTCTTTCATCTTTATCAAACCCTGTTGTTAATTTTAATTTTTCATAGAATTTATTTTGTTCTACATTAGATACTATTACAAGATCTTTTTTTGTAGATGATTTCATATATTCTTTAATTATTAACTCATAATTATTTTCTGGTACAAATCTACCTACTATTAAATAATATTCTCTTTTTTTAATACCATGATTATCCATAAATAATTTTGTTTTCTTATCTATATCTTTTATATCTTTTAAATATGCTCCATAAGCGATAAATGTAGTTTTATCTTTCTTTTTCTTATATTTATCTTTTACATATTTTTCTATATTTTTACTATCACATACAACATAATCTGATGCATTAATCATGGTCTTTTCAGAAAACTTTAAATATTCTTTAATTAAAAAATTCCACTTTGCTCTTTGCCATTCTATTCCATCTGGATTAATAACAATTTTAACACCCATTTTAGTTAATTTTCTATGTATTAATGTAAATAATGGACCTACTCTATAACCTAAAGTATACATAACTACATTTTCTAGTTTTTCTTTTTTAATATACTTCATAAAGTATAATGTTGCTTTAAATGCAAAGGTCATCATAGTCATAGATCCTTGTTTTGGAACATATATTTGTGGACAAGTAACACCATTTCTTACTTCTACATTTCTGTTCTTTTTGTTATGATTTAATTCTGGTACATAGAATCTTGTATCTTTATCATGATAATTATTTATTAAATTTGTTACAAAAGTTTCCCATCCACCATACTCTTTTTCATAACCTCTCGCACCTATTATAATAATATTTTTCATTTATTCTTACTCCTTAAATTTCTAAAGAAACATATAATATATGATATCCCTAAACTTACATAATATGTAAATCTAAGTAACATCATACCAAAAATATTTGCTTTTAAATAGTACTTAACAAAATATTTTTGACTGTCTTTTAATATCCTATACTTTTTTATTGAATTAAACGACTTATCGACACTAACAGATAAATCATGTGTTATTTTAACATTATTATCAATAAATGTTTTTTTATCTATGCTTTTCAATTTACTTGCAATAATATTTTCTTCATAATATAGAAAAGTTGATTCATCAAAATTCCCAATCAAATCCATTATATTTTTTCTAATCATAAAGAAACAACCTGAAACTACCTCTACTTTAGTTAAGTTTCCTTTGTATTTTTCGTCTTTATATTGTAAATTCTTTTTTACTTTTCTTTGATAATAATTAATATTTTGAAGTATTTCGTCTTTTAAAGTAGGGATTCTCCAACCTCTTATAGTTTCACCCAATTGTTCTATAACTGGTGCAACTAATGAAATGTCCTCATTATTATCTAAATCCTTTTTTAATCTTACAATGTCTTTTTCTTCCACTATAATATCTGGATTTGAAATAATAATATAATCTACTTTGGAATGTTTATTTAAATAATTAATTCCATAATTATTACCATAAGCATACCCCTTATTTTTATCAGTTTTTATAATACTTATTTTTTTATCTTTTAATTCTTTTAATTTTTCATAAGATCCATCATTACTATTATTATCAACTATAACAATTTCATTTAAAACTTTATAATTTTTAATTTTTTCGATATATTTATTCGTAGTTTCATAATCATTATAGTTTAATATAATCATTCCTACCTTCGACATTCTATCACCTACTTAAAAACTTTTAATAACATATCTTTTGTATTCTTTGAATCATACTTAATTGCAGTTTCTCTTGCCTTTTTCTTCATCTTTTTTATTTCTTCATTATTTAGTTCTTTCATTTCCATTATCTTTTTAGCAAGATCTTTATGATCTTTTGGTCTAAAGAATTTTCCATTTTTATTATTTATAACATAATCTGTTGGACCATAATTATTACTTGCAATTACAAGCGTTTCACAAGCCATAGCTTCTAAACCTACTAGACCTAAGCTTTCACTTTTTCTATATGTAGGGAATACAAATATATCTAATGAATTATATATTTTAATTAATTCATCTTGTGAAACCATATTTCTTATTTCTAAATAATCTTTTATGTCTAATTCTTTTACTAACTCATTAAATTTAGATTCTTCTTGTCCTCCACCTACTACAATAAATCTTTCATTTTTAATCATTTTATTATCTACTAATTCTTTAATTGCTTTTAAGAAAACATCATACCCTTTATTATATTCAATTCTAGATATATATCCTATGTAACAATATTTATCCTTTAATCCAGCTTCTTTTTTTGCTTCTTTTTGATCTATTTTTTTAAATTTAGAAGTATCTACTCCACCTGAAGGATAAACATAAATATTATCATTATCAACTTTATATTTTTCATTTATAACATTCTTATAATAACCTGATGGCACTATTACTCTGTCAGCATATTTAAAATACTTTGTACTTCTTTTTTCATTTTTTAATTCACATGGCATATCTGCCTGTACATCATTACCATGTGCATTTAATATTAATTTTACATTTTTACTAGTTCTTTTTACAATAACCGCACCTAATGATGAATGTGAAACAAAGTGAACATATAAATAATCATAATTATTAAATATTCCCTTTAATATTGTCATCGAATATAGGTATATATATGAAAATAATTTTGCAAGTTTTTCTGTTTGCTTAGTCATAACAACTCTATCAACATCAAATCCATTACTTTTAAGAATTTCTTCAGTATTTTTTACAAATATTCCATAATGTTTATATTTATCACTTGGATACATATTTGATACTAATAGTACTTTTTTCTTATTTAAAGTAATAGAATTTCTAGTTAATAAATATAAAACTGCAATATAAATTGAAACCATCGGTTTAGTTAAAATATGGCCCGTAAACAATGACATTAGGATAAATAGTGAACAGGCAACTCCTTTATTATCTCTCAATCCTTTAAACTTAACCGTATATAGAATTAATAAGAAATATACAAAAGTTCCAAAGATACCTATACTATAAAAAATATCAAAAATATCTATTTCAATTACATTAATACTTTTAATCTTACTAAATCCTAATCCATAGATAAAATCTTTTGTATCACCTTTAATATATT
>OCTW011584254.1_pt1 | contig 13495 bp, 7 predicted proteins | sample 1539671 | NCBI WGS metagenome assembly OCTW01 (sample SAMN02144230, study PRJEB22623) | gut metagenome | biome: sheep rumen | host: Ovis aries | place: New Zealand | reverse complement strand
CAAAACTCCTTTCCGCTTCCCCGCTTCCGCATCCCTGCTTTCTTCATCTCATTTACAGACCATCATGATTTCAAAGAATTACAGGAGGCAGATCATGCAAATACTAAAAACAGATTTATTCGACTCAGACGATCAGGGTATCAACGAAATCAATGAGAACCGGCTGAATGGCACAACATCGATCATGGATGATCCCAAAGAATGGAAAGGACATCAGATCGAAGATCCGCCCAGGCAGACTCATCCGCATCTATGCATTACCGAACAATGCGGTGTGCTCACCATATCGGTATCCGTCGTGGAGCCGGACACCGAAGATAATTCAGACATTCAGTTATGAGTAACAGTTCAAAGACACAGGAGAAACAAAGAAATGCAAAATCTAGAAGACGAAATCAAGGCAAGAAAGCCGCAATCCTAGGATCATGTTTCAAAAAGCAGGAAGAGAGTGAACCGCATGTGCGGAATCGCATTCTTCCTGCTTTTCTTTGCGCCTTTACTCTGATCACACGGCCGCATGTGATCTGCACTCTGTCATTCTGTCAGAGCTCAATGATTTCTTATCTTTAATTCACATTCACTGACGAGCATACTGCATTCAAAGCGATATACGCCGCTCAGCGGCAAACTGTCTTTTCTGATTTCATTCAGTCTGTTCAGATAACGCTGCTGTCCATTGATATTCTTTGATAAAACATCCTTTACATACTGAGTCTCATCTTCAATGATCTCTTTCATATCCGCATTGGAATGATCCTGTACAGAATACAGAAGCCTGAGCAGCTCATCCGCATGTTTTTCTGCCAGTAACGGATCCATCATCTGGAAGTCATAATCCATCAGATCATCGATCATACGGTTCAGCTGTGAATAATCAGTGCTGATATTTGCGCTTTCAAGAAAGGATGTGATCTGAGCAGTTTTCGCATTGTATATCCGCTCTGCATACTCCGTCAGCTTTTCTTCAAGATGAAGTTCACGCTGCAATCCGATCAACTTGAAGAATCTGAGATTTCTCTTCCCTTCTTTCAGATCTGAATGGCTGGTATACCGTTCAACCGCTTTGAAGATTCGGCACATGTTCTGATACAGCCTGTCCCTTTTCTCATAGAGTCCAAGCGTGTCATAAAGTCTGAGCAGTGCAATACCGGCTTCGGTATACAATCCTTCCGGTTTCAGATCAGGTGTCCGGCTCATCATGAGCTCATACATCTGACGGTTATATGTTTCAAAGAAAATGAGCGGATCATATTCATATACCAGTTTTTCCGCGGTGCGCACAATTGCATCTGTATTGCCAAGTTTTTCATATTCCTTCATTGCCTGCAGCAGCAATAACACTGCCAGACTGCAATCTCTTGACGGGTTACCGTGTTTTTCGAAAAAGATATCCGCCCATTCAACCAGTCTGTCCGCACACGCATCGCCGAAAAGCATCTTCAGCATGAAAGCAAAATTCTCCGTACTGTCCAGCACTCCGAATAAACGGTACAGAGCAAACGGCTCCGCTTCTTTGCAAAGTCGTTGATAATAAGCATGGCAGAAGCGGCTCAGATCATCGTGCAGCTCTTCTGTCCCCGCATATCTGATCAGAAATGTGCAGATATCAGCTGTGACATACATCTGGTAAATTGGTCCGACCGCATTGGAGAACGTATCCGGATTGTCCAGTTTATCTGTTGCCTGACGGACTCTTGAGCGGATTGCTTCGGTGCTGTCCCATTCTTTTTTCCAGTTGTTTACAAGTTCAATGTGCTCATTTTGCATTGTGATCAATTGACTGCGTGTATTCTCACTCAGACATCCGGATGCCAGAAGACGTACATAATTACATCCGCTCCCTCTGATCGCAATTGTATATTCCGCAAGCGCATCGGTCTGGTTCATGCGGTCAAATACGTCAAGGACACGATCACTGAGCTTTGCGCTCTCAATGATCCACCAGAACCGTCTGCTGTCGGGAATCTCTTCCAGTCTGCCAAGAACATATTCATAAAGATCTTTGAACGATTTCATTTTACTGAGTACCGGTTTCAGTCCGGCCAGAAACTGCGGTGTCTGTTCAGCCAGGTAACAGAACAGACTGTCCGTGCCTGGTCTGCCGCTTTGTTCAAGCCTGATTCCTTCATACAGTGCGGCAATCATATCCTCCGCCATCCCGTCCCGGATGACTTTGAGATAACCGCTTCCCGCATGTTCGTCAATGCCGAGTCTTACGGCCAGGCTCACAAACAATTCAGCTGAATAAAGCGGATCGCCGCCCTTTGATATATGGTACAGACTGATCATGTTTCTTCCGTAAAAACGGAGGGATTTCTCAGTAACATATCCCTTCATATAGATGGAATCGAGAGCTGCATCGGGCCTGTCCTTCCTGACATCCGTATTGAGATATGCGGACAATTGATCTCTTAATGACTGTTCAAAGAATGATGCTGTGTTTTTGAGCGCATCAGGGCAATGATCAGACACATATTGTCTGTATGCCTCATCCGCAAGTGCATATTGATTACCGTCCGGTCCGCGCCTTACATGAAACAGCGGCATGAGATCATTGAGAATACCGATGAATTTGTATGTCAGCTGCGGAAGGTTCAGATATTCCTGATATTCATCCAGCGTGATCATGGGGAAAAGCGTTACGGCACTCAGGATTTCATCCGCCTGATTACGGGCGGAAGTTCCGTACAGGGAGTACAGATAATCCAGATAGCTTCTGAAAAAGTCTGTTTCATTGTTCAGGTCAAGATCCGTTCTGTTTCTGATCAGAACATAAGGCTTCAGATACAGGAATCTGAAATCAGCCTTCTCAATCAGAGCGGAAGGATCCGGGCAGCCGGGATATTCCTTTTTAAGGAAATCTTTCATCACCCGGATATTCATTTCATCATCGCGCCTGATCCGGATGACACTGTCTGCTTTCTGAGAAGCCTGTCTGATCATACGGACACCCGGAGATGATACCGTTTTTTCATTCTCGAATCTTGAAAGCAGAACAATATATACGCCGTCATCAAGCATTTCCTGTGCGGGAATGGCTGCGATGATCTTTTCCCCTTCGCCGCGCAGTTCATCCACTCCGTCAAGAATCAGTATGGCTGTTTCATCTGTATACAATGAATGATAAGCATTCAGAAAATCAGCCAGTTTTCTGTCCGGATTGTCCAGGAAAATATCCAGTGGAATAATATCCTCTCTGGTGCTGTATATATCCTCTTCCGCATGGAAGGAATGTCTGAAACTGAAATTCAGGGAATTGCTGAAATCTCTGATTCCCCTGAGATTGATATTGGATAAATGATATGTTCTGCAGAAGCTTCTGCCGATCAGAGATCTGGAATTATGAAGACCGTCCGCTTTCGACGCAAAAGCGGTTTTTCCGGTACCTCTTTCCATCTGTATGAGAATGGTCCCTTTTTCCATTTCATCCATCTTTTCCGAAAGAAGATCAATCAGTGCCTGCGGTCTGACATATCCGGACGGTTTTGTCAGCATTTCATTGAGCAGGATCTCATCGCTTCTTACGGTCATCTTCTGCTCAATGTCCTTTCCTTCCGCTTTCAGCTGCTGAATCCTGTTAAGCAGTGCATCAAAGTAGCTGACACTTTCAAGTCTTTCCCTGTTTCCAAGGAAAGATCTGTACTGCACCTTCTTTTTGTTGATGTAGTAGGAATTGAAGTAAAAACAGAAATCATCCCGGCTGACAATGTATTCCGAGACATTGTATGTCTTCCCTTCAGCATGAAGAATCATTTGTTCCTTTGACTCCGGAACAAAACAGACTCCTCTGAGTTCGGTATTGCCGGACTGAACATAAATATGCTCATAGGATGAGGCAGCCTCAGAAGCAAAGTATTCTTTCAGAAGATTCAGGATATCCCTGACCTCCTCTTCATAAATCCGGTCATTTTCAAATCTGAGTGCGCCATGGCCGATGGTATCGTTGCGCCATTTCTTGATATTCTTTTCTTCCGGGCCGATCGGCTCATCATACAGTGAACGGGTGCGGTTTAAGATCCTGAGCAGGGAAACAGGCAATTGAAAACCATATTTTTTGTTCCGCAGCAATCCGGCGATCATATCCCAGTCACCGATGGTCATTCCCTTTTTATTCAGGACCCCGTCCATGATCTCAAGATAGCCCTTTGATATTTCATTGTCATTTTCATCGATGATGATCATTCCCATGACACACGGAATCTTCATCAGCGTTTCGAAAACATCTCTGATCTGCAGCAATACACCGAACACATTTCCGTCTTTTGCCAGAGCTCTGAGATAATCATATTCAAAATTCACGGCGGAAGGCAGAACCTCTCTGTATTCAGACGGCCAGAGAGAATCATCATTTCCCAGATCGCGAAGCCATTGGTTCAATGCCATAAAAAGCCCTCACTGTTTTCACATATCCATTATATGTGAACAGAAAGACCAGGTGAAAAAAGAAATGGATACCATAACCGGTGCAGCAGTATAACCGCACCGTTCATGACGGTGAAATTCAAGGAAACGAATGGATTTCAAGGCAGGCCGGTGATTGTTAAACAGCGGCGGCAATCATCATTTCTGATTGAGATTCTGATTTGCTGCAATTAAAAAAGAATTCAGGTGTTATGGGAATTGTTACGCATAGGATCTCCGTATAATATGGATACCCATCCTGCTCTTTTATTTCTGTGGATATTGTCAGAGACTGAAATTTCAGCGGTTCTTCTTCCAATATTCTTATGTCTTCTCAAAATCATTGAAGAAGTTTTCGTTCTGATACCGGAATCGCCGTGTCCTTTATTCAGATTTAGTCATATCTTTGTCTGCGAAAACCAATTTCAAGATTGTCTCCATCCAGAAAAGAATCAAATAATGTTTTTCCGCCGTTAAGTTTGCTGAAAACAGCGTGATACATTTCATGATTGAACTTGCTGCCATCAGTCCTGGATTCAAAGTATTTTTCATAAATCCGGACTGTTTCAGCGTTATTTGCCAATATTTCGTGGACAACACTGTCATTTCCGTCATTTGTGCCTGTGATCAGATGGATCAGCTTATGGCAATGATCCAGACCATCCTCCCAATGCAGCTGCTGACGGTCAATTTCAAGCAATAATTCGATGCTTTCAGCCAGACGGTCAAAATCGCTGAACCTTGACGGGGTATTTAAAACCATTTCAATATTCTTCCAGTGATTCTCCTGATCTTTCTGAATACTCCGGGCTAATACCTTTTCGTATCCGATCTCTTCCAGTATTCGTGCAAGTCTGCATTTCTGTATCTCAAATTCGCTCCGGTTCCTGTGCAGGAAGTTCCCTGTATCAGCTGCATGAACGGCATGAAGAAGATCAGAAAGCAGATTTCTTTCATCAGCTGTCTTTTTTTCATCATGGAACATTTTAAGCAGCGCAAAAACATTATCAGAACAGAAATCAAATGTATATACATACAGCGGATCACGCCGGTTGTTTTTGGCGGAATTGTTTTCAGGCTTATACTTTGCAAACGAGAAAGTCACATATAAATTCTCAAGTTTTCTTGCAGCTGCGATCATCTCTGCTTTTCTGTTTTGACTTCTGAACTGAATGATTGCTGAAATATAATTCTGTTCAATTCTGCTGAAATAAGATTCCGTTTTACTCATTGCCAAGAGCCGGTCAGCCCAGCCGACAAGCTGTCTGGCAGGTTCATCACTGACGCACATCATCAATTCTTCGCACGCACGCATGAATATAGGTGTCTGCTCAATGAATTCAATGAAATTGCCTTTTACCGTTTCAAGGCATAATCTTATGAAATATGCCTTATACAGCTGTTCGATCTCATCAGCGCAGAGTTCTCTGAGTTTCTCATGTCCCAGAAGATAAAAATATGCGTTTTGCACCGCATCTGCGAGTTCACTTATCTCAAGTTCCCGGTTTTTCAGCTGACCGGCTGCTTTTTCAGTAAGCTCTCTGAATTCCTGGATATTAGGCATGTCGAGAACCATGGTTTTTGTCTGTCCGGAAACATACGGAGAAAGCGCATCAATGACATCATTATATTGATCACTGTTGCTCAGCGACACAATATAGCGGCACATACGGTCCGCAATTCCTTCTTGCGCAAGTCTGGCAATATCCTCTTCTTCAAGACCGAATATAAGAATCCAGTACAGATCTTCTGAATGTTCAATGGAAGAAATATGATCCAGTACCGTCTCATAAACATTGCGGAAGGAATCTCTGTCTGAAAGTGCAAGCATGAGCGTGATTCTGCGGTTGTTTGTGTTTCCGTCAAGCATGTCGTTGATATGCCGGTTCAGCGGTCCAAACAAATACGTCTGCTGATCTGTATTCTTTATGCGACTTTCAATTCCCTTCAGAAGCACATGATTGATATAGTCAAACAGATCATGGCTGAGCAGTTCATGATAACCGCTTGAATCATATCTTTGTGAAGCCAGATATTTGATGAACCCGATCACCGGTTCAGGATTCATATAAAACTCATGTTTTTGATCAAGAATACGATTCACAACGGGAATATAGCGGGCATAAAAGAGTGTTTCTTCATCAGCAATATTCACTTTCCTTCCGAAAATAGCTTCCAGCAATTTATCTTCCGGTGTTGGTTTTACTTTTCGGTTAAGATAATCCTCCAGGTTTTGTCCAAAAACATGTATGATACCCGGCATTTCATCACTGTATCTGTCAAGTATGAACTCACGATACTGTGTATCCGCATATTCATACCGGTCTTCTCCGTCTGTCCGTTTTTTTGTCATCAGAGGCATCAGATCATTCAGAATGCCGATAAAGGAATAGGTCAGTTCAGGACAGTTTAAATACTCCTGATATTCCTTCAGGGATATTTCCGGAAACAGCGCGACCGTGACAGCCATTTCTTTCAGTTTTGCTTTCTGTGAATCCGCATACAGTGACAGCAGGTATTCCAGATAGCTTTCAACAAACATCGTTTCATTTTCTGTTTCAAGAGAAATACTTCTGTCCAGCAAAACATACGGCTTGAGGTAAAGGAATCTGTAATCCGCTTTGGCAATCAGCTCATCCGCATAGTCACATTCCGGAATATACTGATCGATATACTTTTTCAGAAGAAGGATGTTTTCAGGCTCCTGCCTGCGCAGTTCGATCACACTGTCTGACTTCCGGTCCGCAGCCTGCACGTATCTGCTGCTCTGGCCGATCAGAGTTTTTTCGTCTTCAAATCTGCTGAGCAGAATGATGAAAACTCCCGGATTAAGCAGCTTTGAAGAAGGAATGTAATCCAGGATTTTTTCTGATTCTCTGCTCAGCTCATCAATTCCGTCGATGATCAGAATCGTTTTATCGCAATCGTAGATTTCATGATAGCAATTCAGAAATTCAGCCATATCTGTTTCAGGCTGATCCGTTGTATGCGGCAGCACCGCAAGCCTTTCAGAACTGCCTGAAAGATCCTCCGCCGGATTGTAACTGCGCTGAAATGAAATATTGAGTGTATTCACGAAATCAGAGACTCCTCTGATTCCGGCATGTGATATGTGATAGCTTCTGCAAAAGACATCCTCGATCAGCGGTTCATCATAATACAGACCGTTCATTCTGCTGGCAAATGCGGATTTGCCTGTTCCTCTTTCCATATGAACAGTAATGATTCCTCTGTCAAGGGCGTCCATCCGCTGCTGAAGTGTTTCAATCAGAGCTTCCGGTTCAATATAATCTTTTGTTTCGTAGATACATTCCAGAAGCCGGTCCTCATCCCTGCGGATGAGTTTGCCGGTCAGCGGAACATTGGTTTCCGCCAGAAGCAGATCTTGGAAATACTGATCTTTGACACTGATCTCGCCGCCTCCGTAATACGTACTGTATTTGCATATTTTTCTTCTCTCATAATATGATTCAAAGAAAAAACATTTCAGTTCATTCTGAATGATATAGTGCGTGTCGGTATATTGTCTGCCTTCCGCATACAGGAAAAGAGATTCCGATGAATCATCTGTCTCAAGCTCAAATCCGTTCAGTTTCCGTTCTCCCGAAACAAGATAAAGATTCTCATAAAGCCGGTTGACCGAATACTTCTGATTTCCTGAAAAATAGTTTTTAAAATTTTGGAGGATCTGAATCAGTTCATTCTGAAAAGCAGGATTATCCTGAAAACGCAATGCGCCATGTCCGATCGTTTCATTGCGCCAGTTCACCGCATTGACATGCTGATCACTGATTTTTGCGGCCAGAAGTTTACGTGTTTTTTCCAGTATGGTGATCAATGAAACCGGAAGTGATGTTTCATTTTTTCTTGTTTTTTTGATAATGGACGCAGCAAGATTATCCCAGGAACCCATGGACAGCGGTTCTGCCAATGCTTTTCCCATCACTTCAAGATAGACGGAACTGTCCGGATCCGCCTCATTTTCAAGAATGATCAAAGCCATGATGACAGGCAGTTTGATCAATGTTTCATAAATATCCTTTGCCTGCAGCATCACGCCGTATATCTGCCCCTGCATTGCCAGTTCGCGTAAATATCTATATTCCGCATTGAAAACAGAAGGAAAAACATCGCTGTTGTCAAATGCCCATATAGACTCATCCAGCCCGAGCTTTTTCAGCCATTCATTCTGTACGCCCATCGTCTTCTTCCTTCACCACCGCCATGCGGGTGGTCGCTTATTAAAATCATAAATGAAAAATATCATTGCAGAAAGATGGTATTAATAATTGGATGTGAATCTTATACGGAAAGATTAACTTTTCACTTCAGCTTAGCATTCCTTTGTATTGATCATTGATTTATATTTATTGTTGTACTATAAACAATGTGATAAAACAACAGCACCCATTTATAGTGGGCGAAACACGAGGATCAGTGTGCATATGAAGACAGGTGAGTGATTATTAAATGCCAATAAAAAAAAGAACCAATAAACAAAAATTGTTCGGTGAGCCAATCGGTCAGTGCAGAGTCAAACCCGTTACGAATCCGCAGATTCTGAAGGGACTTGCGGATGCAATGGCAGCAATGCCGGAAAGAATCAAAAAATATTCAAAAGATAACACCGACATTATGGATGCTTCGCAGTCAGAGTTTGCCAATTATTATTTTGAATAGTTTTATCCTGTCTTTTCAATATTTATATCATCAGCAATTAAGCCGTCATTTATGGGATTGACGGTTTTTATTTGCATCATATTAAAGAATTCAGGTGTTACGGGAATTGTAACACTTGCCCCTTGAAAACAGTGCTATGGTTATATCGTGGAAACCGGAAGACATCAACCAATTTCTTCCGACCAACACCTCCTTTCATGCGATGAATATGAAGCTGTCAGACAATTTCTCCTTTGTTTCAGTCTTCCGGTTTCCGCTTACGTTATTGATCAATGCGTATGTGATTTCAGCTTTATCAGTCAGTTTTGTTTTCATGATAGAAAGCGGGGTTCGTTATGCATTTTAATGTTAAGGAAAACAATGGCCAGAGGCTTTATGAGATTCAGTTCGATGATGAGGAACAGTCAAAGGATTTCAGCATTGATGAGCAGCTTTATGAAGAGCTCTTCAATATGTCCGCAAATATACAGCTGAGCATTCTGAAACTGTTAAGTGAGCATGTGGTCCGTGTTCTCAAGGCAAAGCAGGAACAGTCACAATTGCCAAAGTCATAAGGAATGTATGCAAAAAGAGCAGGATAAGATGATCCACGTAGTGGATTGCTTGCCTTGCTCTTTACTGTCTGCTGCCAGGCACGTCTGATCATTCTTCTGAGTTTTCTTCCAGATAGATCTGTTCCGCGCATTTCCTTGCGGAAGCATAAAGGAAGTAGCTGAACGGTATATTGTTTTTACGGCAGAGTTTAATGACTTTGTAATATTCGGAATGACTGATTGCGTTGGTCTGCAGCCAGACATAATCAGCACTGCAAATGATATTTCCGTTAATCTTTTACGTCATTTTCGATATTTATTGCATCATTTTATGGTAAAATGAGGCAATAAAGGAGCTTTTATGCATCATTTTGATTATTCATTTTTGAAAGATGAAGTACCCGGAAGGTTGGTTAATCTTTCCAATATCCTTTATGATATCCGTGCCAATGATTCCATACGTTTGCGCAATAATCTTAAAACATATGAAAAGCTGCAATCCGTCGCAATCATCGATTCCGTCCGCAGCAGCAACGCAATCGAGGGAATACAGACTTCCGAAAAGAACCTGAACGAGCTGATGAAAAACAACAGCAAACCTTCCAGTCACGGTGAATATGAAATTCTCGGCTATCGCCGGGCGATGGAAGAAATCTTTTCGTTCCCGTCTTTGGAATTGAGCGCAAAGTATATCCGGCATCTTCACAGTCTGATTCTGGGACCGGTTTCTGAAGACGGAGGTATGTACAAAGCCGAAAACAACTATATACAGGAAATCGACAGTGATGGTCATTATTCTGTCCGTTTCATTCCGGTGAGTGCAAACGAGACTGAAGAAGCCATGGAGCAAATGATTCAGGCATATTATTCTGCGAAACAGACAGCCGAGATCAGTTCTCTGCTTCTCGATGCGTGTTTTATTGTCGATTTTCTGTGCATTCATCCGTTCAGAGACGGCAACGGGAGAGTATCACGCCTGTTGACCAACCTGCTTCTGCTTCGGAACAACTTTACTGTCGGCAGGTATATATCTATTGAGAAAAAAATCGAACAGTTCAAATACAACTATTATGAGGCGTTGAGACAGTCATCGTCCGGATGGCATGAGAACCGGAATGATTACGCCCCTTTCATCATTTTCAGTCTTCAGATCCTGTATCAGGCGTATAAGGATCTTGACAGCCGGTTCCTGGAAAACCAAATTGGAAAGGTTCCCAAATCCAGAAGAGTTGAGAATTCGATCATGAATGCAGCACTGCCTGTTTCCAAAAGCGATCTGGCAGCTCTTCATCCTGATGTCAGTGTAACGACAATTGAGCGCGTTCTGGATAAACTGATGAAAAGCGGAGAGATCGAAATGATCGGAGCAAAACGAAACGCGAGATATCGGAAGAAGTGAACCGTCTCCTGGAATCCGGTGATTTCTGAAGCGCAAACAATCCTTTGAAGCGTGTGATCCCCCATCGATTTTTCATGATGAGAAGACTTGAGAGTTCAGCGCTCACCGGAAAACCGGCAGTCTGAACCTGCCGGTCCCTGATCAGCTTTTTAAATACTGTATTCTTATCCTGTTCATCTTTTTGATGATTCTTCTGAGTTTTCTTCCAGATAGATCTGTTCCGCGCATTTCCTTGCGGAAGCATACAGGAAGTAGCTGAAAGGAATATTGTTCTTCCGGCAGAGGTTAATGACTTTGTAATATTCGGAATGACTGATCGCGTTGGTCTGCAGCCAGACATAATCAGCTGAGCGGATGAGGTCTTCGTTGATCCTGACATTGTTAAGATATCGTACATCCCCGCTTAAGAGTGTTTTCATCTGTTTGATGAATGTGTCATGGCCTCCGCATACCACGATCTTTTTGCGGTTTTCATAAGGGAAACAAATAGAGGTATCTTCTTTTGTCTCTTCAGCATTCTGCAATGAGAATGCAAGTTCTCTGAGACGTGCCAGTTCATAATTGTCCGCACTTGCGGATTCAGTCTGAGCATTCAGTTTGTCCTCAAGCTGTTTTGCTTTCTTCTGTTCCTTATGGGAAAGCTCCCTGAGCATCCGGTTTTCTTTGCGCAACAAGGAGATTTCCTTTTGATATGTATTGATCAGCTCTTCGGTATTTTCAGTCTGCTCAGGTCTCTCTTCTTTTTCTTCTGTTTCTTCCGGATATGATTCATAGCGTGTATCGGCCGCATACATGAAATTCATGGCAGTCATTGCGATCTGCTGTGTATGTTCATCCACACCATAGCCATCAAATATATCTTTCATGAAATTGAAGCGGCTCATGTTTCTTGGAGCCACGCAGGCGGTATATTGATACATCAGCTGGGCAGCGCTGTATAAAAATCCCGGATCTTCATCTTCATTTTCATATGTTTCTGAATATCTCATTTCATAAAGCGCGTCATAGAAGGATTTTTCATTCTTTTCTTCCTCCTCGCGGATCTGATCAAAGCAGTCATAATCATAAGGGTATTTCCATGGAAGCACATCGTGAATCATCTCGGTCAGCGTGGTGCCGAAATGATTCATCCAGATCAGATCATCCCCTCTGTCGCATAAATATAAAAGTGCGAATGAAAGCTGATACGGATCATCGATCCGGAAGTCTTTCATCATCTCGTTCAGTTTCTTCGGAAAAACGGCATCCCGGACTTTTTGGGATGTGCTCATATATTCACGCAGACAGTCAAATACGGCTTCACGGTCATCCTTAAGATCTCTGATCAATGAACGGATCTCGACGATATCAGTAACTCTGTCAACGATACCCTTCATCTTCGGATTCAGTTCCAGGCTTTGGGGATCAAGATATCCTTTGTTATGGAGTGCCGTTTTCATCAATGACTCATACAGTATTTCATCTTCTGTGCTGTCCATCAGAGAATTGATTTCAGCGGCGATTCTGTCATAGTTTCTGTATTGCGTATTCAATCTGCCGTTCAGTTTGTCCAAAGAATCAAAGGTGATCCTTGCCAGCTGCCAGTACTTCTCTCTGAACGCATTCACAGCTTCATCAATGGTTTCTTCACCGATGAGTTCAAGCAGCTTTTCGAATGTATTGCGCGAGGGAACATCCTGGAACTGTTTGTTTCGCAATGTTGCCTCATCGATGAAGCATCGTTCAATATCCCCTTTCGGCTTATATACCTTGCAGTCATCATTGCGGTGAGTGATGACATAGATGACCTTGTTGATGATTTCATTGTCGAAGTTCATATCCGTCGCAAAAAAACTGTGCTGCATATCATACAGATCATCCTCACTCAATTGCGGAAGGATCTCTCTTTCACACAGTGCAAGCTTTCTGTTTTTACGGAGTGTGTCACAGATCCATAAAGCTGCAGCCTGGATCAGACTGGCCTCGTTATTGAGCGCATCATAGCCGGGTCTCAGGGCCGCATTCATCTCTGCCCACTCTTTTTCAAAGCTGACAACACCGGGATATCCATGATAAGCATCGCCGATCATTTCCCTGGCCAGAGCTATGTTTTTAAACGTTGCCTCCATGCGTTTTCTGATCCGCTTCTGATCCATATCAAATTCCGGAACCAGACGGCCGAAATAATCCAGACCGTTTTTTGCCTTGGATTCAAATGTCTTTCTGTAATAGCGCTTCAATGATTCAGAATCACTGAAATCATCATTCTCCATAAGATACTTCATAACTTTTGCGGGCATAAGAATCTCCTCCGTCTGCTGTTTTTACAAAGTCAATGTGAATAAGGATCAAGTCAGATTAATTATGAAATCCTGCATTCTTCACAAATGAGAGGAATCGTTCACAGTTATTGATTTCAATTTCTGTACCGCCTCTGACTGCTTTGCGGCAGATCTTTTCGGTATATTTATAATCATCCATGAAATTGCCTTCCAGTTCAGCC
>OCTW011272290.1_pt1 | contig 13497 bp, 13 predicted proteins | sample 1539671 | NCBI WGS metagenome assembly OCTW01 (sample SAMN02144230, study PRJEB22623) | gut metagenome | biome: sheep rumen | host: Ovis aries | place: New Zealand | reverse complement strand
TCTCACCGACAGTTAGAGAGGCTAACAGGGGTTGGACGTGGTCTAATACAAAAGCTCTAGTCTGATGCCAGGTACCTGTCCCCTGCCATCCCTCTGTCACCTTTCAGACCTAAGAAATATATTTATGCTATTTTATTTATAATGTTATGAAAGAATCTCTTACAACACCAAGTATAATAGGAGAAAGCCTTATAGAGGAGAACTATCGTATTCTTACTTCCTATCTTGAGAATATTAAGTCTTTATATGAGACATTTGAGTATAGCGAAATAACGTTGAAATCTCAAAAGACGGATGCTTTTAAGGAAATGAGTGATTTTATTAAAAAATATGGTAAAGAAAAGGAAGAGGATGGTAATACGATAATAACGATACCTATTGGAAAGGGCCGTTTTTTTAGTAAAATAGATCAAAAACTGAAACGATCAGAGAAGGCCTCAGAGTTGATACCTCGTAGTTATATAGTATCTCTAATATCTTTGTATGACGCTTTCCTCGGTAATATATTACGGAGTATCTATTCTATACGTCCCGACAAACTTAATTCATCGGAGTTGAGCCTTACTTTTTCTCAACTATCTAAATATCAGACAGTTGATGAAGCCAAGGAGTCTATCGTTGAAAAAAGAATAGAGAATATCTTGAGAAGTTCCCATCAAGACCAATTTGATGTATTGGAAAAAGAATTAGAAGTGCAAACTCTTCGCAAATTTGATAAATGGCCTTTATTTATTGAAATAACCCAACGGCGAAACCTTTTTGTTCATAATGACGGAAAGGTATCAAGCCAGTATTTATCTATATGCACTAAAGAACATGTTGAAACAATAGATTCAATACAAAAGGATTCGGTTCTAAATGTTGATAAAGAATACTTTAATAGGGCATTTGAGGTGTTTTATGAAATAGGGGTTAAGCTTTCAATAATGGTACTATGGAAACTAGTTGTAAAGAAAGATATAGAGTTATGTGAAAAAGTCGATATCAAACTAATTTCTATAATATATAACCTGATTGTAGATGAGAGATATGATGTAGCAATTGAGATATCCGATTTTGCTCTCAATGCCAGATATAACCGTAATCAGCGTGATACTGTATATTTCAAACTTAACAAGGCCCAAGCTCATAAATGGAAAGGTGAATTTGAAAAGTGTAATGAAATATTAACAACTATTGATACTTCTGCTATGAGTCCAGATATAATAATACCTAAACTGGTATTGGAAGATAAATTCGATGAAGCGATTAGTATGATGAGGCAGGCGCGTAGGAATGGAAAGGAGGTTGACGATATGGACATGTATCGGAATTGGCCAATTTTTAAAGAATTCCGGAAGAATGATAGTTTTAGAGCAGAGTTCAAGAACTTATATGGTGAAGACTTGATCCCAGAGAAACAAATTCAAGCTAATACCTCTGGCGTTACTGAGTCATAAGATAATTCTATGTAATATTTTATAAAAGTACTACTGTTTTGGGGCTTGTGTATACCTAAGTCTGGTCCACAACATTCCATTTCTGCTATTTCTGCCCTTTCTGAGGGACCTAATTAAATAATAATTTGTTCAATTCTGTATTAAATTTTGTAGAATTTCTCGCCGCAGGCGACCCCATACCCTTAGACCTTTGACTGAGTCCCTTTGACCAATCATATTTCTGTGTGATATAATTATCAATTTACGAAGTGAACACCCCGTTAGTCAGCATACTCATCCCCGTTTATAACGTAGAGAACAATATCGAGCGGTGTGCTCGTTGAATAGTATAAGAACAAAATAGGATGAATCAAAATCGTACTTTGAAAGTCGTTCATATCTGTACTACCCTTAATGGTGGAGCTGGCCTTTGTGCTTCTCGTATTATGGAGGCAACACGTAAGATTGGTGTTGATGCTCGTGCTGTCATTGTTTATGGAAATAAGAGCGATTATGTTGATGTGGTGAATGAAGATATTCCTCGATCAAGGTTCACACTCATAAAGAAGTTCCAACGCCTGATAATGTTGTTGGGATTTTGGCCTAAATCCCGTCGTTTGGCGAAGAAGATAGAAAAAGCAAGAAAAGAGGAGAAATACAAAACTGTTTTCACCTCCCCAGTGACAGCATATACAACATTGGTTGATCACCCATGGGTGAAAGAGGCTGATATTATTCATTTGCATTGGATTGGTAACTTTGTTGACTATAGGAGTTTATTCAAAAATGTCAAGCAACCCATCGTTTGGACGATGCACGATCAGAATCCAGGCCTTGGTGGCTTCCATTTTCAACAATGGAAAGATGATGCTCCTACAAAGTTGAAGAAACTGGATGATGAATTGATGGCTATAAAACGGAAAGCATATGATCAAATCGGTTCTATGACCCTAGTAACCATATCATCGGTGATGGATGAGTATGCTAAAAGCAATAGCCTTCTCAGTAGGTTTCCGCGGGTAAAAATACATAATGGTGTTGATGGAGATGCATACGTCCCAATAGATAAGAAGACAGCAAGGAAGACGCTTGGTATTCCAGACGGAAGTATTGTCTTTTTATTCGTTGCAGAGATGATTCATGAGGAGAGAAAAGGATTGGATAAGTTGGTTTCAGCTATCGAGAAGACTGACGTTCCTTCCAAAATGCTAATATGTCTTGGCAGATATCGTCAAGTTCCAACTGCCTCATTCCCTATTAGGTGCGAAGGACATGTTCCCAATAGCCGTTTGCAGTCTATCTATTACTCTGCTGCTGATTATTATGTGCTCCCCTCTACGTTGGAAGCTTTCAGTCAGTCTCAGTTAGAAGCCATGGCATGTGGTTCTCCGGTCATCTCCTTTCCTTGCAGTGGAGCAGAGGACTTAATTGACGAGACTAATGGTGTTATATGTGATGGTTTTACGGTGGAGGCGTTGGTTAGAGGTATCCGGCAGGCTTTATCACGAAACTTTGATAGAAAAACAATACGACAATCTGTGCTTTCTCAATACTCTTACGATAGAATAGGGCAACTGTATTTAGATTGCTATCATCATTTTCTTCATGGAAATAGTGCTATAGAGCATCACTAATCTGCCTTTTTTAGAATTTACACAATGGGGAAAAAGAAAATTTCAATATTTGTTGCATGTCATAAACCTACAGAGGTAAAGTCAGATGATGTTTATATACCTATTCATGTTGGTCGAGCCGTCTCAAAGTATAAGGAGGAAATGAAAGATATAATAGGTGATGATACTGGTGACAATATTAGCGAAAAGGATGCGAGCTATAGTGAAATGACGGGCCATTATTGGGCTTGGAAGAATTATCATGATTCCGAATACATCGGATTCTGTCAGTATAGACGATATTTCTATGAGAAAATCACCCCAGAGAACATTGACGGCTACTTTTCAAAAGGTGCAGATGTGTTGCTCGCTGGACCATGTATGAGGAAACACACCAGATGGTCATTCTTGCAAACATTTGTCTGTGCAGAGGATTTGGCCATTATGTTGAAAGTAGTAGGAAAACTATATCCCGATTACTACAAAACATTGTCACAATATGGTTTTGGCTATATTGACTATCCATTTAATATGTTGATATGTCGAAAAGAACTCTTCGATCAATATGCAGATTGGATCTTTTCTATCCTTTTTGAATGTGAAAAGTATATAAAACCATCTCCCTATTCGAGGGCTCAGCGCGTTTATGGTTATTTGGCAGAATTCCTAACTCCGATCTTTTTTATTCACAACGGCTATAAGATTAAGCCTCTTCATTATTATCGTGCAGATATGTGTGTGAAAGCTGGCGGATTGGATATCTTTCAAAAAACAAAGAAATATATCCTTAGAAACCTTATAAATTTTAGAGATAAGCATAGTCTCATAGAAATAGACGGGGCTGTAGAAATCGGATTCAAGAAAGATGGGTTACTTGTATAATTGGCGGTAAAAGACATCATCATTTTAATAGAATATTTTAATATTACAATCATAATAAATAATATGAATACAGCATTAATAATAGCAGGGGGGACAGGTCAGCGTATGGGTCAGGATATTCCCAAACAGTTTTTACATGTTAATGATAAACCTGTCATTATTTATACACTTGAGGCATTCCAAAAGCATCCAGAAATTGATGAGATAGAGGTGGTTTGTCTTGAAGGATGGCATGAGGTCCTAAAAGCATATGCTAAGCAGTTTAGCATAACAAAGTTGGTTAGTGTTGTTAATGGAGGTCTTAATGGGCAGGATTCTATTCGCAATGGAGTGATGGATATTGCTTCTCGTCATTCAGCAGATAATGACATAGTGGTGATTCATGACTCAATCCGACCAATGGTTTCGCTTGATGTCATAACTGATAATCTTCGGGTTTGCAAAAAATATGGTAATGCAACGACAGTGGTTCCTTGTAATACTGCTATGTTGAAATCCAAAGATGCACTCTTGTCTACATCACAGTTATCAAGAGATCAAGTAAAGATGACACAAACTCCCCAGTCATTCCACTTAAAAGAATTTGTAAGTGTTCATAAAGAAGCATTGGAAAAAGGAATTACTGCATCAGTAGCTTCTTGCACATTATATATTGAATTAGGAAGGGAAGTATATCTATCAAAAGGATCCGAGAAGAATCTTAAACTGACAACAACTGATGACGTGGATATCTTTAAGGCACTATTAACAACAAAGAAGGAGTCTTGGCTTCGTTGAAATATGGTTGATAAAAGGAAATATTATGTAGGTTCTTACGAGAAGGCTTTTCCAGAAGAAGTCTCATTAAGCGACATGTTGTCGACATCGGCAGTATGTGGATATGATTTTTTTGAATTGAGTATTGACAGAACAGATAAACGTATCAACAGGCTTTATAATCGAGAGTTTCAAAAAGACTTAATCTCAGTTTTGAAAAATAATCCCATCGGAATAGGATCTATATGTCTAAGCGCATTGGGAACATATACATTAGGAAATCCCGATAAGGATAATCGTAACAGAGCAATAGATATTTTTATGCATGCTGTGTTATTTGCTGAGGAATGTAATATACCAATTGTGCAAATACCCGCATGTGATGTGCCTAAATTTGATACGCGCACGGAGTATACAGACAACTTATTCCTGGAGAATCTGGCATCAGTGATAGATTATGCTTCTATTCACGGCGTGTTAGTAGGTCTTGAAAACATGGAAAACGACTATATGGATTCTGTTCGAAAAAGTATGCGTGCGGTGAGTTATGTTAATTCACCCTATTTCCAACTATATCCAGATGCAGGCAATATAACCTCAGCTGCGTTGCTGAGTCATACAGATGTAGAAAAAGATATGTATGTTGGTAAGGGTCATTATTTGGCATTTCACTTAAAGGAAACTCGTCCCGATAAATATGGTGGGTTATTTTATGGTGATGGTCATGTGGATTTTGAGGAAATAACGCAGGTGGCGTGGAAATTGGGCGCAAGAAGGTTTGTAATGGAGTATTGGTATACGGGTAATCCAGAATGGCGAGTAGATCTTAAAAAGGCGAATTCGTTATGTAGAAAATGGGTAGAGCAATCTATCATATAGTATTTCATTATGGCAACATTTGATTTTTCAAAGGAAATAGAACTTTGTGCCAATATTAGTATAGATTGGTCAAAGTTTGATAATAAAGTTTTGATGATAACTGGAGCGACAGGACTTATGGGTAAGTTTCTGATCCAAGTACTATTGTATAGAAATATACTGAAGGGAATAAACACTAAAATAATTGCCGTCGGGAGGAATCGTGAGAAATTTCTTACCCGTTTTTCTAATATTGAAGGTCAAGAGAATCTTGAGTTTTATGAGCATGACGTTCAACAGCCTTGTAAGTATTCCGGGAGGCTTGATATGATTATTCACATGGCAAGTAATACTCATCCTCGGCTATATGCTACCGAACCTATCGATACGGAGATGACGAACATTTTCGGTTCTTATTATTTGTTGCAGAAGGCATCTGAGAATGAAGGTTGCAGGTTCGTGTTAGTGTCATCTGGTGATATATATGGTGATAATCAGAGTTCTAAGGAGTATCTATCAGAAAGGGATTGTGGATATATCGATTGCAATACATTGCGAGCAGGGTATATAGAGGGGAAACGAGCAAGTGAGGCTCTTTGTAATGCTTTTAAAGAAGAAAAAGGTGTTGATTTTGTAACTGCACGTCTTTGTCGCATCTACGGTCCAACCATGCTGTTGAGTGATAGTAAGGCAATTTCTCAATTTATTAAAAAGTCAGTGGCTGGCGAAGATATAATACTGAAGAGTGAAGGTAAACAAACTTTTTCTTATCTTTATGTGTATGATGCCGTTTCAGCATTACTAACAATATCTGCAATGGGTAAAACGGGCAATGTATACAATGTCGCAGACAATCGTCAGTGCATTTCGTTGCGTAACCTAGCAGCAATTCTGGCCAGGATAGGCAATTCAACTGTAAGAATTGAGCATCTTGATATAGTAGAATCTAAAGGAGCATCTACATTCCAGAATGTGAAACTTGATGCCACGAAGCTTTATGGATTAGGTTGGAAGAGCGAGGTTGAAATGGAAGATGGAATAAGGCATACTGTGCATTTCCTTAGCGAGAAGACAAATTGTTAAGCGTTATATAGTATTTGTAGGAATATTCATTTACAAAATAGCTCTATGGTTGATTTAAATATTCAATTGCCCGAAGGCTTTTTAGATGAAGAAGAGCGATGTGGCTATGTGGTGTCCAAACAGATGAAAGAGGTTTGGGCAGTATTACTAGATTTATTAGTAGAATTCGATAGAGTATGCAAGAAGCATAACATCAAGTACTTCGCATCAGGTGGAACCATGTTGGGTGCCGTACGTCATAAAGGTTTTATTCCATGGGATGATGATATGGATATTATGATGTTCCGTAAGGATTATAATAAACTCTGTGAAATTGGGCCAAGTGAATTCCCTCATCCATATTTCTTCCAAAACAAGTTGACTGATCCATATTGTGGAATGTTTATGTCAAAATTGCGTAATAGTAATACCACAGCCTTGGCATCAGAAGAAATACATCCGATTAACAAGTTAAGTAATCGTGGTATATTTATAGATATTTTCCCATTAGACAATGTTCCTGACTCCGAAGAGGAAAGAGAAACTTTCATAGAATATTTGAATAAAGAACGTCAAAAGGTTTATGAAGCAGGAAGAAGAATTGGTATATTTTCTGAAGATACTGGATTTAAACACTATCTTAAGAAGTTAAAGTATCATATGTATTCTATGAAGCGTAAGAGAGAGTTGTATACTTACATTGATGCGTATAAATCATATGACAACCTGTGTCAGAAATACCTCAATGAAAAAACAGAAATGTTTGGGTCTTTACTGTTACAAGCGAATAAAAAACACTTTAAGTACATAGCGGATTATGAGAATCTTGTGATGATAGATTTTGAGTTTTTAAAGATACCCGTAGGCGCAGGATACGATCATGCTTTATCTCTTTATTATGGAGATTACATGAAATGTGTGCAATATCCACATCATTCTGGTTTCTTTGATACAGATAAATCATATTTATATTATTAGTTTGTTGTCTAGTAATAATGAAGAGAAGCGATTGTAATAACTATTGGGTAACAATAGCAGTTCCTGTTTACAATGTAGAATACTATTTGGAAAGGTGTGCAAGGAGCTTGTTCTATCAGTCCTACAAAAATATTAAATACTATTTTGTTAATGATGGGTGCACAGATGGCAGTTTGGATGTGTTAACGAGGGTTGTCGACGAGTTCCCTCAACGTAAACCATACGTGACAATTCACTCGTTTCATGAGAACAAAGGTTTAGCCAATGTTCGAAACTATCTAGTTGAGCATTGTACCACTGACTGGATTATTCATGTTGATTCGGACGATTGGATTGAACTTGACTTTGTTGATCATCTAGTAAATAAACAGAAAATAACAGGAGCTGACATCGTGATGTCTGGTCATGTTCATCATTATCATGATGAGATCCGTAAATTTGAACCTAATGAATGTGGCTTGAAGTCTGATTATTTAAAACTCTTTCTTAGCAATATACAAGCTCATCATATTTGGGGGAAGCTTATTCGCCATTCTCTCTATATGGAACACTCTATTCGTGTCACTAAAAACTGTGTTATAGCTGAGGATTTGCAGGCTTTTATTCCATTAGCTTATTATGCAGAACATTTTGCTGTGTTGCATGAATATGGATACCATTACGAACATGATCGGATGGATCGTATTTCTGTTAAGAGTAGAGAAAGAGTGAGAGAGAAAGGTATGGGAATGATTGACACATTATCATCGGTAAGATCTTTTGTCTGTGATAAGATGCCTGATAATCTCAGACTCTTCGATAATAACATTAGTTTATATTATTATGTGGAGTTTATCACTCTCTCGTTGGTTTTCGGTGAAAAGGATTTGCATCGAGAAATGTGTCAGAAAGAAAAAGATTTGATACGTATGTATCCTTCAATGCATGGCAACTTAGTTGGCAATCTGAAGCGTCGTGTAAAGTACAATTACAGGTTATCTCACCCTCTAATGTGGTTAAAGTGGCAGATTCAACCTTATAAGGAATATGGTGGATAGTATCAATCATTAATAGGGAAGTCATGAGATGTGTGCAGTATCCACATCATTCAGGTTTCTTTGATACGGAAAATTCATTTAATGAGTATATTTAGGTCACTTGCAATGTAACCATTAATACTTAGATTTACGTTATGTTTTATGGCGAGGAATGCAACATCGATGCGAAACGCCATATTTTATGGGAATAGAAATATAATGTTCATCAATAATATTTAAAATGCAGATATCTGTAATATCGCCTATATATAAAGGCGAGGAAATGTTGGAAGAACTGGTTTCTCGAATTGAAATCTCTGTCGAAGCGATGACTAATGATTATGAAATCGTTTTAGTGAATGATTGTTCGCCAGATGATTCATGGAGCAGGATAGAAGAGATTTGCCAGAAGGATAATAAGGTGAAGGGAATAAACCTGTCACGGAATTTTGGTCAACACTATGCAATTACTGCAGGACTTGCCAATTCCTTAGGTGATTGGGTGGTTGTGATGGATTGCGATTTGCAGGACAGACCAGAAGAAATACCAAACTTGTACCAAAAAGCACAGGAAGGTTATGATTCTGTATTTGCCCAAAGGATTGAACGAAAAGATTCTTTCTTTAAGCGATTCTCATCAACCGTCTTCAATAAGGTATTTGCATTCCTGACGGATCAAGAGCAGGATAAAACCGTAGGCAACTTTGGTATTTATAAAAGGAAAGTAATTGAGGCTGTCCTTTCTATGGGCGATAGTGTTCGTTGGTTCCCTATCATGGTAAAATGGGTTGGTTTTAAGATAGGCTATCTTCCTGTTGAACATGCTGAACGAGCAGAGGGTAAGTCCAGTTATTCATTCCGTCGTTTGCTATCTGTCGCATCAGACAACATGATTGCTTTTTCTAATAAACCACTCCGGTTGATGTTGCAATTCGGCTTTGGAGTAGTGGTACTTTCCTTATTGATAGCTCTGTTTTACTTGATTCGGTACCTTGCTGGAGGTATTGCCGTTGATGGATTCACAACAATGGTAATATCTATGTGGTTGTTAGGTGGCATCATTATAATGCTGATAGGTATGACTGGTATATATATAGGAAAGATATATGATAAGTCGAAAGATCGGCCTTTGTATATTATTCGCGACAAGCTAAATGTGGATTAAATGCAACAAGATTTGACTTTTAAGTGGCTTGCAGGTTTATTGTTGGTTTTCCTGGTATACTCCAGTGCCAATATCTTCATGAAGTTGTCTTCTTCTGGAGATAACCTTATAGCAACTTTATTCTTCCTTATCTGTGCTTTTGGCGTATTAGGCATTTATGCCATCCTGTGGCAGCAGATATTGAAACATATTTCATTGACAACAGCCTTTATGTTCAAAAGCATTACTGTTTTATATGGAATGCTTTTTGCCGCTATGCTATTCAAGGAACATATCACGATGAATAACATGATTGGAGCGGTGTTGATTATCACTGGTATTATTATATTAGGATGGAGGTCTTAGCGTTCTATATACTTGTTTCGATAGGTGTATTCCTATCTTCATGTTCTCAAATTCTTCTCAAGAAGAGCGCACAGAGAGATCATACATCAAAAGTATCTGAGATATTAAACAAGCAAGTAATAATTGCATATTGTATATTCTTTATCTCTGTTATCTTCAATGTGATAGCATTAAGACATGGTGTGAACGTAAAAGATCTTCCTATTCTTGAAGCTTTAGGTTATGTGTTTGTACCAATACTATCTCTTGTTTTCTTGAAAGAAGAAATAACAAAAAGAAACGCATGGGCTTTATTGGTTATAATATGTGGAATCGTTGTTTTCTATTTATGATATGAGAGTTGTTGATTGCCATTGGGAACAAAAGAACATAGGAAAGAAGACGGTTGAGATTACTATCGAATCAACAGACCATAATGATTGTTCTTTGATTGAAAAGCTGGCTCAAGGGTATGAATATGTAGTAGTCAAAGTCCCCATGAACATGCCTGCTTTGAATATTAGTCTTTCCAAGATGGGTTATACTTGTATTGAGACCCAAATGAATGTAGGTATTGATTATAATAACTTCATTTTCTCAAAGGTGGATCATTTGTATGACGATACATCATATGAAATTGTTAATGATGCTGATGGTTTTAAATCAGTAGTATCTCACATCGAACCAGGAATGTTCTCAACTGATCGTATCTCCTTAGATCCAGAGTTTGGAGAAGCCATAGGTTGTCAACGGTATATCAACTGGTTGACCACAGAATATGAAAGTAAAAGATCACAGTTAATCAAAGTTCTATACAAGAATGAACATGTTGGTTTCATGTTAATCAGAATAGAAGATGATACTATTGATCTGTTATTGAATGGCCTGTATAAGGAGTATCAAGGTAAAGGGCTTGGTCTTTTAACCCCTGCATCTCCAATGATGTATGTTAAAAAGAATGAACTTCAAATAGAAAGGGAATTAACAAGCATATCTTCGAATAATATACCTGTCGTTAAACTATATAGCAGATTGCAGTTTCAATTGATTTCTCAAACATACGTTTATATAAAACACAAATTAGATGATACCCTTTAACAAACCCTTTTTGACGGGCAAAGAAGCTCATTATATGTATCAGGCAGTTTATACTGGAAAACTGTCCGGTAATGGCGTGTTTACGAAAAAATGTCAGGAGTATTTCGAAACGAAATATGGCTTTAAGAAATGCTTGATGACCACTTCATGCACAGATGCGTTGGAAATGGCAGCCATTCTTTGTGATGTTCAGCCAGGCGATGAAGTTATCGTTCCGTCCTATACATTTGTCTCATCCGCATTAGCATTTGTTCGTCAAGGTGCGAAGATTGTTTTTGCTGATAGTTGCTCAAACAATCCCAATATCGATCCAAATAAGATAGAGGATTTGATAACAGAAAAGACTAAGGTAATTGTTCCTGTCCATTATGCTGGTGTCGCGTGTGATATGGAAAAGATTATGGAGATTGCCAATCGCCATCATCTTCTTGTTGTAGAGGATGCTGCTCAGGCCATCGATTCTTATTATAAAGGTAAACCTTTAGGTGGTATTGGCCATTTGGGTTGTTTTTCTTTCCATGAAACCAAGAATGTTACAGCAGGCGGTGAAGGCGGCTTGTTAGTCATTAATGATGAACGCTTTATCAGACGTGCAGAAATTATTTGGGAGAAAGGAACCAATCGTGCGGAATTTTTCCGTGGCATGGTCAATAAATACGGATGGGTAGATACAGGTTCTTCTTTTTTGCCTTCAGAAATCAATTCAGCCTTCCTTCTTGCTCAGTTAGAGAACCTTGAAGATATTCAAAACCGTCGCAAGAACATTTGGAATATGTATTATGAAGGATTGAAGGAGTTGGACAAGCGCGGCCTTATCAAACTTCCATACATTCCTGATTATGCTACAAATAATGCACACATGTTCTATTTCGTATGTAGGAATTTGGAAGAGCGTACTAAGTTATTGGCGTATTTGAAAGAAAAAGGTGTTCTTGCTGTTTTCCATTATTTGAGTTTGCATTTAAGTGGATATTATAAAGAGCATTCTGATTATATTCCCGATTTGCCTAACTGTGACCGTTTTGCAGATTGTTTAGTAAGATTACCGATGTATTATGAACTAACAGATAAAGATGTTGTTCTGATCATTCGAAATGTAGTTGAGTTTTACAGTATATCCATTTGATGTTTTCTGAAAGTATGAGATCTTTGACAACCTTTATATATAATGATGTTTTTCATTATACCATTTTGACTATAGCGACCATTTGTATTCTTGCTCACTATATAATGTGCGCAGACTCTGTAGTAATAAATGCTGACGCATCATATTATGTCGGTGTTACAAGGTTAATTATGGAAGGTAATACTCCATTCGTGGATTTTGCTTTATCATATACCCCCCTAAGTTTTTATCTTATGTGCATTCCCTTCTCCATTTGGGGGCAATCATTCAATTGTGCAATTACAGTATTATACTTCGTTCACGTTGTTAATGCCTTTATGGTTTATTTGATTCTTCTAAAAAATAACCACTCTAAAAAGACAGCATGGTTGGGGGCTCTTTTGTTCCTTCTCTATGCTTTTCTCTTTGAGGGTTGCATGTATGTGTTGGAGCCATTTGTTGTATTGTTTGGGCTTATTGCCATTTGGTTGTTACAAAACAAATCAATGGTTAGTCTCCTTCTTGCAGGGGTATGTTGTGCTTGTTCATTCTTTTGCAAACAATACGGATTGGGTTTTGCCGTTTTAGCTATCATATATATCATATTAAAGAAAGAGCATAGTAAAAGTTGTATCAATGCAATAATAGTGTTTTTATTAGGTTTCTTGTTTTTTTCCATATCCTTTGTCATATGCATGGTTATTCAAGGCGTAGAACCATTGCAGATGCTTAGTTTATCTGGATCAGACTACGAAAGAAATGGGATTAGAGGTCTGTTGGCAGCATCATATTTTTTGATAAGGAAGTTATCTCCAGTATTTATAGCTTTCGCAGTTTCACTTTTGTACCATAAAAGGATGATTAAGGATAACTTTTGGATAATAAGCATTTTGGGCATTGTAGGTTTTATGCTACCTTGTTATGTTCGTTTTTATATTCATTATCTGCTATTGGTATTGCCATTCATAATTTTCTTAATTATCCATTCGCTTCATTCTATTAAGAAAGAAGTATATATAAAGTTGTTTGTTATATGGATTGTTCTTTCTTCTTTAATACCTATTTATTCTATGCATAAAGTATACCAAGGATTGAGTAGGCTTAGGACTAATCAGGAATTAGCTTCAAAAGTAATTGTTAATCAAATCCCCCAAGGTGAGAATAATGTGTTCTTATCGTTCAATGCTTTATATTTGTCGTTGACGAATTCATATACTCCTCC
>OCTW011502028.1_pt1 | contig 13503 bp, 11 predicted proteins | sample 1539671 | NCBI WGS metagenome assembly OCTW01 (sample SAMN02144230, study PRJEB22623) | gut metagenome | biome: sheep rumen | host: Ovis aries | place: New Zealand | reverse complement strand
GGTCATGTTATCGCGCAGATTCTGGTCCGTCAAGCCTTTATGTTCCTTGTACTCGCGCGTAGTCATGCCGCTCCATATCTTACTCATCAAATCCGTCAGCCGCGCATATTCGCTCTCGTGCTCTATGCCGCTGCGTTTCCATTCGTCAGTCAGTCCTTTGCGAATCTCGATGGTCTTTATTCGTTGGTTAATCCAATTCTCGGAGTAGCCCAAACGGCGATAGTCTCTCACCATCTGTTCGATACTTCTCTCCGGGTCCTGCATCTGACGGATACGTTCCGCGCCGACCTGCGCGAGCCATTGTTTGAACGGCTCTGCCTTCTTCGACGGGATGGACTGAATGATACGGAGTGTATCCCGTAGTGATGCACATTTCACTGCGTGCATCTTACCATCCGTAGAAGCAAATTGGTGGGGGGGACAAATTGTCCCCCTCACGAAATCGTCTAATTCACGATCTCGTTTACGCATCTTTTTGAAATAATCTGAAGGATCAACGCTTTCCGTCAATACTTGTACTACATCAAGAATGCAGAAATACCATTCTTCTGCTACGTCGTCGAAGAAAACTCGCATTTTGTTTTCTTCAAATAATTTTATTGCTTCGTGTTCTGCCATAGACTTTTACGTTACGAGATTTTTCATCAAAGGCAGCCGTGAAGCTGCCTTTGATGTATTATACCTTTTCATGGCTATATTGCGAGTAGTTTCCTAATATCTGTTCTACGTGGATCACCTCCGGACATTCGTCCCAAGTAAATCCTCCGCCCATCAGATACCAGTTCTTGCGCCTACGCACAGGCACTTTCTTTATGGACGGGAATGCTGAAATAGGCATGGTAATCTGCCTACCATCCTTAAGCACTACTTGGAACTTCCCTCTTGCAGGGAATGTAACCTTGCTTATTGCGGGCTTAACATCCCAATAACCTTCAATCTGTGCCATATTACTTGTTAATTTTAATTATTCGTACGTTACCGCCGTTTTTTCTTCTTCCTATTACCTTTGACGATGCAAAGGTACAACAAAAATTTGGAATATGCAAGACTTTGACTTTAAAAATCAAATTTATTTGAATTTTTCCTCCTAAAACACACCAAAGGCAGCCGTGAAGCTGCCTTTGATGATCTGTGCATCCTTGCGGATGTAAGTAGGATTAGGGAATGAGGTCTCCCCTACGACCCGGGACATGCACATCGGGAGGATTGCTAGAATCCGTGGGTGCGCCTGGAGACACGGAAATCCCTTGCATCAGGTATTCAGTATTCAACGTAATTACCTGAAATTCTGGTTGATTATAAATTTTCTTTTTCATAATTGCGATATGTTTACTAAAGAGCTTTGCGTAGGCGTGCGCCACAATGCGCACGCTTACGCTCATTCATGTTATTTTACCAGCTGTCCCTTAGCGTCGTACATCTTCTCACCACGGAGGATGAACAGTTCGCCGTTGATCAGCACCTTACGCGGAGCCTCGCTCTCGAAGCCGGTGTTCTCGATGCCGGTAGCAATCTGCGAACCCATAATGCTCATCGAGATACGACGGCGACCCGGAGCCGGAGCTTCGGAAGCACCGGAGTTCTGCAACTCACTCATATCTACATAGCAGTAGTGTGCCGGAATGGTGATACTTACTGTGAAGTCCTTCACTGCCCAGATATGACGGCCGGAGAAGTAATAGATACTCTCGTCAGAAGCAGTAAATGTCTTGTTGGTGAAAGTACCATGCATACCATTTGTTACTTCTGCCTGATCAGCAGTACCTGCGTTCACCGGAGCGTAGAAGTTAATCAGTGCGTTAGAGGTAGCTTCAAAGAGGTACGGTTTACCTGCCTCAAGTTCTCCATTCTGAATCTGGTCGAATGCCAGATAGCCGTTTACATCCAGACCTGCCAATTCATAGAGGTTAGCACCTGTTACGACTGCATCGCTCTTCAGACAAACGGTTCCCAGTTCACCGGCTGCAGCCCATCCTGCACCACGCTGATCTACGCGCTCCTGATATTCAATCATATAAATACGCATTGATTGAGCTGTGCCTGTTCCAATCTCAACATCTGCATCTGCCGGTACTTCTACCCAATCTGTGTAGATTGCTGCCGAACGCTTAGACTGAGTGGTCTGGAATACCTTGCTGGTGCTGTTGATAACCCATTCTGTATCCGTATTGCTGTTAGTACTTGATACGAACAAGCGTACACGACCTGCTTTCTCTACATGGAACTTGAGCATTGCTGCACCTGCGCCTTGGAATGCTTTGTAGGTTGTGCTGCGCCATGCATTCTGACCTACCTTGCCGACTAATGCATCAGACTTGAAGTCATTGCCTAAATGGATATATTCCACATTAGCCAAGGCTACATAAGCACCCGCATCACCGGTAATAGTTGCACCTGAAGAAGGAACAGAACTTTCATCTGCTGCTTCAACTGCGTTATTCCAATCCCAAGTAGTCGATGCCGTTACATTTGCTTGCGGCAATTCGGTCCATTCTTCTACTTTGGCAATAGCTTCTACAGCATCGCCGCAAGCGCTTGATACTACTACTTTGTAATACTTAACGCCGGAAGGAACAGTTACATTCAGCGATGCTGCATCAGCGGCACCTGATACATCGGTATAGGTGCCATCAATCGTTGCGCACTCTTTCCAAGTATAGTGCAGATCTTTACCTGTAGCCACTACGGTCAGCGTTGCCGCTACACCAGCATCCTTGCGAACATTTGCCGGAGCAGTCGTGATCTCAGCCGCAGCGAAATGTTTAACGGTTACAGTCTCCGACTTCTTCGCGTTGTCGCTGTAACCTGCCAACTGGTTGGTTGCAATGACATAATAACTACCATCAGCGGTCGGAGTATAGGTTGCACTCGTTGCGCCTTCAATCTCTACATCACCGTCAGCGTTGTACCACTGATAAATAGGAGTACCTGCATCGCCTACGGTTGCTGTACCGTTCAGAGCCGCAAATGCTTCACCCTCGCAGAGGTCACTGTTTGCCAATGCATTGAACTGCGGCTCAGCGCACTTCGGAGCGATAAACTCAATCTTTGTAATCTGTGCTGCAGAACCCGGGTTAACAGAACCGATATACCAAGTACCAGTCGCAGTCAGAGTAATCTCTTGATCCGAACTATATTCAGTACCCTTATTATCCAAATCGTTGGTTACATAGTACTTGTTGCTACCTGATCTCTTAATCTTAACAATTGTGTTGGCAACAGGGTTGTTGAATTGGATATAGGTCTTCGGCGACAAGCTGGTGCTGTTCAGAACCTTATAATCGCTCTTCATCGTAATTGCTGCACCTTCGAACGAAACGGTACCTTCAGCAACGCCTGCAATACGGCCCTTATTGAAATCAACAACATAGCCTGCCTGACCGAATTGGTGAATAGCAGAACCGCTCTCGATCACTTTTGCTTGCAACACCTTGATATCAGCCTTCGCACCAGAAGTCAGATAAACCGTACGGTTCTTGGTGCCATTAAACTCATAGTAAGCTGTCTTAACGCGGGTCGTACCTGCTACTTCGATTGCATCCAATTGAGTAGCCTCATCGTCACCTTCCTCTACTAACCAAACATATGCTGTTTTAGCACTTCCGTTCGTATTGTAAAGATCGAACTTAATCTTTGTAGCGTCAGTTGTTGCGCTGTACATTACCAAGTCGGCTTGTTTTGCTTCAGCGAGACTCGGTCTATTGCTACCAAATGCAACCAGATAAGGATACTTAACAGTGTTAATTTCAACACTATCTGTAGCTTTAGCAGCACTGATGAAGTTCGTTGTATTCAAACCGAGGTCGGTGAACAACTTGATACCAGCAGGTTCAGCTTCCCAAACAGCGTGGAACTCTTTGTCAGCGTTAATCTGAACAGTTGTTACATCTACTTCTGCACCATCCTCGGTCTCCGACCAGAACTTAAATACGTTCTCGTCTTTCATCGGAGCAGCAGGAGCGGCAGCGAGGTATTCTCCATGAACGACTTCTTCACTTGCGACAGCCGTACCACCGTGGGTATTGAACGAAACGGTGTGTTTGAGCACGTCGCGCGTAAGCGTGATAGTATATACGGTGTAGTCACCATCCTTGTCGGTCAACTTGTAGGTGTTCGTGTTCGGGTTCTCTACCCATGCGCCACCATTGTTAACAACGATCGAGTTGGCAGCTGCAGCCTCATTCCATGCAATCGTCGGAACAACTGTCAGAGCAGCCAAGTCAGCCTCGTAAGGAATAGTAACGGCAACTGTCTTGTTAGCCTCATCGATCACACCTACACGTTCATTGATCGTAATAGCGGTCAACATTGGCTTCATCGGACGAAGAACCTTGATACCATTAACCTTAGCATTCTGGTTTGCAGAACGCTTCAAACCGATAGAGGTCTGACCCGGTGCGATACCCTCGAGAGAGATAGTATCCGAACCATCATAGTCATCGAATGCGATAGATTTCCATACGGCGCCGTCAATATTACCAATACCGGTAGTAATCTCCAGAGCCTTTGTACCACCGCCGAGGTCTGATTTAGCAGCAAGATCTATGATCAGTACATCGTTCTCCTCAAATGTATAACCCTCTTTGAGCGTTACGAAGATATACTTACCGTCAGCCAGTTTCTTGGAGTTATCCAGGTCAACAGAAGCATCGCCCTTATACAAACCAGTAACAGTCTTGTTGGTACCACCCGTCGTAACAACGCCGATAATCTCAACGCCGTCCTTCGGAACAACGGTATATACGCCAGGAGCTACTTCTGCTGAAGGAACATAACCCGGAGCACAGTTTTCACTTGCAACCGGAGCATCATACGTACCACCGGAGATGAACTCATGTACATCAACCGTCGAAACCTCACCCGTAAAGGTACCTGCCGTAACAGCCATTGTTACCTGCGGAGCCGGATCGTTAACCTGCGGGTTGGACTCATTGAGAGCCTTCACACCATTGAACGTACCGCCGTTGATAGTAACCTCGATATCTTTCTTCGTGGTATGCTGTGCGATAGCAATAGCAGCACCGCTGGTAGTCGAACCACTGCCGTTCGGATCGCAAGAGAACACAGTTGCGGTTGCGGTGAAGGTACCATCATTGATTACTAATGTACCCGCGCGCATCTCGATAGCGGCATCCTCACCTGTCAAGCTTCCGTTGTTAACCGTCAATGTACCTACCTGCGGATGGTAAATGGCAATACCTACTGTACCGGTAATCGTACCGCCGTTGATTGTGATGTCGGTGTTGTTACGGCTACCGTTACCGGTGATACCATAATAATGACCCGTGAGGGTACCGCCATTGACAACCAGTGTAGCAGGATTAGCTGCATCATCGCCAGCCTTCGTCAATGCAATAGCTGCATAAGCCTTCTCGCCGGAAACGATCGAACCTGCATCCGGATCGCTGGAGTCATCAATTGTCAGACTTGCACCATTGTGTACAAGGATCACACCACTCGGAAGAGTTGATGTACCGGTGTACTCAATCTTATAACCTGCGAGATCAAGCGTAATAGCTTTTTCTGCAACCTCAACCTGTGCGGTTACATTGTTATTTTGCAGCAACTGAATGGTCTGACCGTCCGTTGCAGCAGCAACTGCATCAGCCAGGCTCTCGTACTTAACATTCGTCTCTACAATAACGGCTACTTTGCTGTTATCCTCCCATTGAGCGACCAGCGTTACATCATACTTCGGCATTTCAAACTTACCTTCCGAGAAGGTGATACCCGTTGCCGAGCCATCAGAGGTCTTCGTGATCTCCCAACCGCTGAATACATGACCGGTCTTCTCAAATGCATTAGCATCCGGAGTTACCAAAGTACCCCAACCTGCTGCACCTGCACTCATCGAGCCGGAAGTTGCGCCATTACCATCATAAGCAATTGCGTACTCTACCGGAGCAAATTGTGCATGGAGGGTTATATTGTCTGTTGCATTGTAACTTGCACCGGCTACGCCTTGCAGCGAGCCACCGGATACCTCGTCGTACCAACCTGCGAATGTATGATCAGCATCTGCAGGAGTTACATCAGGCAAGATCAGAGCGGCACCGCTCCAAATAGCTTCAGCCGTAGCGCATGTACCACCATTAGCATCATATGTTACCCTCCACGGCAGCGTTACTGCTGCGATGTCCTCGTTGATCATGATTTGTTTGAAGACAACTGCATTAGCGTCTGCGGTCTTAATGCTGATATAGTCATTACCCGTTGCGGTATAACTCCAAACCTTCTCAGTAAGCGTCATATTTTCATATTCGCCACCATTGATAGAAACTTGCGGCAGAGTCGATTTGATCTCACCAAACTTAACCTTAACGTAGCTATCCTTAGCCAAACGGAAGTCAAGCATCTTTCCACCAACTTTCACCTTCAAACCGAGGTACGGTTCATTGCGACCACTCTTAGTGCTCAACGAATCAAGTTCCAGATCACCATTTACCCAACTAAGGTTGCTTGCGAACTTATTCGTACCTAATTGTGCAATAAGCGCACTGGTCTTAGTCGTTGCGCCCTTACCAGCGCCATTCGTCAAAATCCATTGTTCGATATTTACAGAACTTGCATAATTGTATGTCCACTTGCCGTAAACATTCACATTAGCACTAGCAGTCAGTGCAGAAATATCTGCAATCTTATGTCCCTCAGCCAAGTCCGGATCGTTATACCAACCATCGAACGTAGCCAAGTTTCTGGTCTGATAGGTCGCGTAGCCAACAGGACTACCAGTATTGATAGTAATTTCCTCTGAACCCAGAGTAGTCTCACCGTCTTTGTAGGTAACAGTTACTTTCGTTGTAGCTGTAATCCATTGAGCGGTCAGCGTTACGTTAGCCGCACCCATGGTGTATTCTGAAGCCGGAGCAACGTCTTTACTACCATCATTCCAAGTTGAGAAGTCATGACCTTCATAAGCAAAGGTATTGGCTGCAACCGTGAATTTCTCACCTGCTGCCAACTCATCTTGCGTCGGAGCATCACCGGTTGCACTCTCTTCACCCTTTGCATAAGTTACGGTGTAGAGTTGAGTCCAGTCTGCTGTCAACGTAATATTGCTTGTTACAGCCGTTGAGAAGTCATAAGCAACACCGCCTAACTGCCATTCGTGGAAACGATGATGAGCATAACTCGGAGCAACCTCAGCAGAAACCTTCGAACCCGAAACTACCTCAACTACCTTGTTTGCCGTTGCACCGCCATCGTTGTAGTTGAAGGTCACGGTACGGATATTTGCTTCCTCTACCTGCACCTCACGAATGATTTGCAGTTTGGAAACAAATGCCGTAGTAGATGTTGCACTACGAGTCAACTTAAGCGTCGTCGCTCCCTCTGCTTTATCATTGAGTGTCTTGGTTTGGGTAACAGGAGTACCTCCATTATACAAGTTCACCAAATTATCTGTGGAGCAAACTACCTCATCAGAAGCATTTGCTATCTTTGGAGCTACGGTCTTTTCTTGATTTTTGGTATAATAAGCAGTAATCTTTATCTTGTCTCCTTCTGCCAATGCATTATCCAAAGCTATACGTACATGTTCAGCACTATAGTTAACTGCCTTGTCTAATCTAAGAGTATAATACTGCGTTACATCATCACCATTAATCGGTTTGTTCGCATAATTAACGCGGTTATCTGGAGCTGCTGTACTGGAAACATCTGTATCTCCGTTATAGAACTTAGCCGTACCGCCAACCTCAATCGGTGTTCCGTCTGGACTTTCCCAAGAATAAATACCCTGCTCAATGGTTGCCGTCCATATAGCCGTTAACGACAAATCGGCATCTACGGTTACAGGTGAAGCAACATCTGCCGGGACGGCATTACGCCAAGTCTTGAACGTACGGTTAGCCTTCGTGAAGGTCGGCAACGTCAAAACAGTTCCCTCTGCTACTTCTTTCTCGTAATTCCCGGCATTGAGTGTCCAACCGGTTGCGTCTGCGATTGTACCGCCTGCAGGATTAAGAGTTACAGTATAGGTCGGTGCGAGCGAGAATGTTGCATTAACTGTCACATCTTCTGCTGGCATCGTAAACTGGTTAGCGGTAACCGTTACCTCATCGCCACTTACGTCACCTACAACAGATAAAGAAGACAATAGGTATCCATCATCCGGAGTAACGGTCAGAGTAACTATACCATCTTCTACTTGAGAAGCCGGACTTGCTACAACAGAACCATTTGTCATAGAAGCGATATTCACGTCATATGCAGAACCGGCCGCTATCCATTGAGCCGTCAATACAGTATCTTTATCTATAGTGATAGAAGTCGTATAAGCATTAGCCTTGTTATCCTGCCACTCCGTAAAGTCGTAACCTCCCTTAGAAGGAGCACTAGGCAGAGTTAAACTACCAGCAGCAACATACTTGGAATACTTATCATTTACATTATCATAAGTCCAACCTGCTAATGTATTGGAAGGATAAGAGCCTCCGTCTGGATCCAGAGTAACCTTATAAGGAGCCTGTAAACCAAGCATATAGAAAGTGCTATTACCACTCGAACTACCCCCAGATCCGCTACCAACTTGAGATACTTTAATGTAGTACTCTTTATTCATATTCAGGTCAATCGAGATGACTCCATCAGAATTAGCCTCATACGTATCGGAAGCGGCAGCCGAAGCCGCAACATTTCCCTCTCCGTCTATTTCATAAGCTGCTAAAGTGATTGTACGTTTCTTATTAGAACCACTTACACAACGAACATATGCTTTAACACAATTCGTCACCCTATATGCGTACGGACCTTTTGAAGTTCCATTCAAGGTTGCAGCCTTGTATCCAGTAAATACTGAACTAGCAGGGAAAGGCGCTAAAGCATCAAGAGTAGGAGAAGCATTTCCACCGTTATTTTGCGTTGTCCATGTTAAATCTGCCACAGATTTATATAACTCATATGGACAGAAAATACATAGACATTGCTGCCCGCAGCCTTATAATAGGTTGGTGTGACTTCTCCCTTCCATCCTTCAGTCGGAATAGTTGGCAATGTCAGTGTCGTTGCTGGCAGTGCCGGTGTCAACTGCGCCCAAACATTGCCGATGGCGAATGTGAAGAGGAAGACGAGTGTCATTAAGACCTTCCATCGTTTCGATAGAGGGGTTTGCTTGCAGTGACGTTGGCTTTGACCGTCGGTTGACTGTCGGTTGACCGTCGTTCGACTGTCGTTCAACATCGCTGCTTTGAATGTTAAATTTCTCATAAGCATTAAATTTTTAAAGTTAAACAAAAAAATTGGTTTTTAATTATTTATTTTGATTTTAAATCATTTTGATTTCTTAAACAAATCGGAATGAGTACCTGTTCGTACGAGAGCTACCAAACACACTGTTTCTTGCACATCATACACCAACTAGCCTCTCTTTTTGCAGAGTTTCAAATCCTTACGAAACTGGCCGGTTGGCTTCAAATCATACATATTAGTCCAGAATATCGTTCATCATTTCTTTTACGTCCGAATAGGTCTTCAGGTCTCCGTTCCGAGCTTCCTTCATAGCAGCAAGAGTTTCTTTAGTCGGCACATACTCATCCGAACGACTGATAATCTTAATGCCTTTCACTTGCTGGATCAGCTCGATTATCGACTGTACTAATGCGTTCGCCGGGTTATATTGTATCGTCATTGTCTGCATAAGCATTTAATTTTTAAAAGTTAAACAAAAAAGTGGTTGTTAATTATTTATTTTATCTGTTGATTGCTACTGCATTTCAATTTCAAGCACCACCATCTTTTGCGGTATTATATGATGAACATATGCCTTTTCTCCTTCCACAGAGAAGATTATTGCCATGTTCTTGTAATGAGTCCGCTTCACCTCCATTCCTATCTGACGAGACAACTCTTCATCTACCGCCAATGACCCTGCTGAGTTCTCCAACTTCTTAATTTCTTCCTCTAAGCCAAACATATATCTCTTAGCCGTAAGAGGCGCATGGACTTCTTCTTTAATAAAGCGGGCCAACGACTTCCGGTCTTGTTTGGCTTCTTCGGTAAGCTTCACCTCATACTTCCTCATACAGCCTCACGTATATCATTCATCCCGTACTCCTCGCCAAGCTCTTTTGCCAGACCGTCAAAATACTCCTCGACCGTATACATCGGTTTGTTCTTGAAGTCCGGATCTATACTCAAGGGTCGTTGAAGCGGCTGAATCTTGATGCTCTCAATGTATGCGAGCACCTCATTCATCTTCTGCTCATCCTCTATCATCGGTCCCATGGCTTTGAGGAAACGACTACTTGCTATTGCCTGCGCTGCACTCATAAGCATTTTATTTTTAAAAGTCAAACAAAAAAATTGGTTTTTAATAATTTATTGATTTTGAGTTATTTTTGGTGTCAATAATATAATTTTGAATGCACTGCATCATATATAGCTACATACTGCTCTCCATCCTCATCAGTCTCCACACGGTAGGCGATATGAAAATCTTCTACGATTGTTTCTTTATACTCAGCTGCTATCCAACTTTTTTTAAGCCGTGCGTCGGCATCTTTCATATAGCTTCCTGATGGATACGAGGTTGTGCATAATAATCATGCACCATTTTTGTCAAGTCATCGTGCAACTGCTCGACTGTCACAAAATGCTCTGCTATCTCCGCCTTCGATATCGTTTGTTTCTTTGCACTCATAAGCATTTACTTTTTAAAAGTTAAACAAAAAAGTGGGTTTAATATATTGATTTTTCAAACTGTCAGATACAATTCATCGGTAATTTTGAGAAGATATTCGACCGCCTCTAACAACGGCGCGAGATCGTTCTTGATAACTGAAAATACATATTCCTCATTTATATCGAAATATCCGTGAGCTATATGATTGCGCATTCCCATTATATCTCTCCATGGTATCTCCGGTCGCTGATTCAGAAACTCCATCCCTAAACGCTTTTCAACTTTTTTTACTTCTTCACCTATTACTTCTACCATCATTGCGTTGCCTGCCAGCCTCTGCATTCCCAAAGATGACGTCAACCACTCATCAGGACTCATAATTTCCTCATTCCACTCCTGCAACATGAGGATTGATTTCTTCACATTCAGAAGCGTTTCATGAGCAAGTCGCACATTCTCAGAATACTCTAATTCCATCTCTTTTAACCTCGTTTAGGAAAAACGACGTAAGATTACGATGCTTCAAAATCATATCTACATGTCTTCCTGTTAATTGTTCCAAATAATCATGTGCGCCGCCCACACCACGCAGCGTTGCAGGCATTTCGACAAACACATCTATGTCGCTATCTTCTTTATGTTCTCCGCGAGCCACAGAGCCGAAAAGTTGCATAGAAGTCATACCAAACCGCTCACGCAGGATTGGTGCATGCTGTCTCAATGTCTCTATGTATTCCGCTGTCGTCTTCATCGTATTTTTATTTTCACGGCGCAAAGGTACGAAAAATATTTCACATACGCAAGCGCGAGGGTGCAAGGGCGCGAATAATTACACAAAAAAGGTTATTTTCGTCAATTTTTACACATTGGCACAAATAAAGCGCCCCACTCGGTGAGGAGCGGGGCGCTTTATACTCAGCTTGTTGCTGAGAGATGGACTATATTAGTCTTCGCCGTTGAGGGCTGCTTCGGCAGCCTCGCGGGCTGCCTGGATAGCGGCATATTCTTCGGCGTTATGAACGACGATCTTCTGGAACTCACGCATACCGGTACCAGCGGGGATGAGGTTACCGCAGATAACGTTCTCCTTCATACCTTCGAGCAAGTCCACTTTGCCGCGGATAGCTGCTTCGTTGAGGACCTTGGTAGTCTCCTGGAAGGAAGCGGCAGACATGAAGGACTTGGTACCGAGTGCAGCACGGGTGATACCCTGGAGGATCTGTTTAGCGGTAGCAGACTCTGCGTCGCGCGCCTGAACGAGTTTCTTATCCCGACGGCGGAGTGAAGAGTTCTCATCGTGGAGACGGCGTGCGGTCACGATCTGTCCCTCATGGAGGAGTTCGGAGTCACCGGCGTCGGTAACGACCTTGCGTCCCCAGATACGATCGTTCTCCTCGAGGAAGTCAAGTTTATCGACGACGTCTCCTTCGAGGAACCGTGTGTCACCGGGTTCGAGAATCTCGACCTTGCGCATCATCTGACGCACGATGATCTCGAAGTGCTTATCGTTGATCTCCACACCCTGCATACGGTACACCGCCTGTGCCTCATTGACGATATGGTTCTGAACGGCAGTCGGTCCCTGGATAGCGAGGATGTCATCGGGAGTGATGGCACCGTCGGAGAGGGGTGCTCCTGCACGGACGAAGTCGCCTTCCTGTACGAGGATCTGCTTGGTCAGCGGGATGAGGTATGCCTTCTGCTCACCAAGTTTGGAGGTGATGAAGAGCTCACGGTTACCACGCTTGATCTTACCATAAGAGATCTCACCGTCGATCTCGGCAACGATAGCAGGGTTAGACGGGTTACGCGCCTCAAAGAGCTCCGTGATACGTGGGAGACCGGAGGTGATATCACCGCCGGAGTTCTTCGCGCGTGCCATAGAGAAGAGTGTGTCACCAATCTTGACAGCATCGCCATCCTTGACCTCGAGGTTTGCTTTCACCGGGAGGTTGTAAGAACGGAGGATATTACCATCCTTATCAAGGACATGCGCCTGCGGGAGTTTGGTCTTATCCTTGGACTCGGTGATATAGACCTCGCGTTTGCCGGTCTGCTCATCGGTCTCGGTCTTACAGGTGACTCCCTCGATGACATCCTCGAAGCGGATATGTCCGTCCTGCTCGATGAGCAAAGGGATCTTATAGGAATCCCACTCGCAGACGCGTGTACCCTTCTCGTACTTCTCACCCGGGGTGACGAAGAGTTTGGAAGAATACGGTATATCGAAGGTAGCGAGTACGACTCCTGTCTTCTCGTCCTTGAGGGAGAGGGTGTTCTTACGTGAAACAGCGATGACGTCTCCCGCGGCTGTAGTGATGGTACGGAGATCTTCGATCTCAACGATACCCTCGCGCGGTAGGTCGTAAGTCGATTGCGCAGCGGAACCACCGGCGAGACCACCGGAGTGGAAGGTACGCAGGGTCAGCTGTGTACCCGGCTCACCGATAGCTTGTGCGGCGATGACGCCGACGGCCTCACCTTTCTGGACCATCTTACGTGAAGCGAGGTTCCGTCCGTAGCACTTGGCGCAGACGCCATGCTTGGACTCGCAGGTGAGCACGGAGCGGATGACCACCTCCTCGATACCTGCTGCCTCTATTGCCTCGCATTGCGGCTCGCGAATCTCCTCTCCGGAAGCGACGATGAGGTTGCCCTCTGCGTCGTGGATATCGTGTACAGAGACACGACCGAGGATACGCTGGGAGAGAGAAGCGACGACGCGGTCGCCATCCTTGACAGCGCGTGTAGCGAGACCACGGAGGGTACCACAGTCTTCCTCATTGATGATGACATCATGCGACACATCGACGAGACGACGTGTGAGGTAACCGGCATCGGCGGTCTTGAGGGCGGTATCTGCCAGACCCTTACGGGCACCG
>OCTW011518697.1_pt1 | contig 13512 bp, 8 predicted proteins | sample 1539671 | NCBI WGS metagenome assembly OCTW01 (sample SAMN02144230, study PRJEB22623) | gut metagenome | biome: sheep rumen | host: Ovis aries | place: New Zealand | reverse complement strand
GGCACAGAAGTCCATGTGGCAGTTGACGGCAGGTACGCCGGCTTCATGCTCATTTCCGATGTTGTAAAACCTGAAACTAAAGATGCAATGAACGGACTAAGGAGTCAGGGTATAAGCACGGTTATGCTTACGGGTGATTCCGAAAAGGTTGCGACAGCTGTTGCTGATGAGATAGGTATAAATGAATACAGGGCTGAACTTCTTCCGGGAGATAAGGTGGAAGAGGTTGAGAAGCTTATAGATAAGAAGAAGGGCAAAGAGAGACTCGCATTCGTCGGTGATGGAATCAATGATGCACCGGTTCTCTCGAGAGCTGATATCGGAATTGCTATGGGTGCCATGGGTTCGGATGCTGCCATAGAAGCGGCAGATATAGTCCTTATGGATGATGACCCGAGGAAGATATCGCTGGCCATGCGTATTTCAAGAAAGACACTTCGCATAGTAAGGCAGAACATTACATTTGCCATTGGGGTAAAGATACTTTGCCTTATACTTGGAGCATTGGGAATAGCGAATATGTGGATTGCTATATTCGCCGATGTCGGAGTTATGGTTATTGCAGTGCTGAATGCAACCAGGGCGCTTCGTATTAAACAATAGATTATTAGAAGAATAGAAGATTCATATAATATACAGGGACGGTTTTGATTGGTTAAATAACCACTTGAACCGTCTTTGTTTGGTTTCACAAAGAACATCATATATGTTAAAATGGTGACATGGTTTTTGAATCATGTAAGGAGGAGAATGAGTATGGGGAAATATATGATGGCGATGGACGCCGGAACGACAAGTAACAGATGCATCATATTTGATAAAGAGGGGAATATTGTTTCTGTATCGCAGAAGGAGTTCACTCAGTATTATCCTAAACCGGGATGGGTTGAGCATAATGCGAATGAAATCTGGTCGACAATGATGAGCGTTGTCATTGAGGCTATGAACAATAAGGGAATAACCTATGATGAGATATCAGGAATAGGTATAACGAATCAGAGAGAAACTACTGTTGTATGGGACAGAGTCACAGGAGAACCGGTTTATAATGCTATAGTCTGGCAGTGCAGACGTACATCGGAGTATTGCGACAGCCTCAGAGACAAAGGGCTTACTGATACCATAAGAAGCAAGACGGGACTTGTTATAGATGCGTATTTCTCAGCAACTAAGCTGAAATGGATACTTGATAATGTTGAAGGTGTCAGAGAACGTGCTGAAAAAGGAGAACTCTGTTTCGGAACCGTAGATACCTGGCTTATATGGAAGCTTACAAATGGAAGGGTTCACGTGACGGACTATTCAAATGCATCCAGAACAATGCTCTTCAATATTACTAATCTTGACTGGGATGAGGATATACTGAAGGAGCTTGATATTCCAAGAAGCATGCTCCCTAAGGTATGCCAGTCCAGTGAGGTTTATGGTGAGACAGAGCCGGGCTTCTTCGGAGGACCAATAAAGATAGCAGGTATCGCAGGAGACCAGCAGGCGGCGCTTTTCGGTCAGACCTGCTTCAATAAGGGCGATGCAAAGAATACCTATGGAACTGGTTGCTTCCTTCTTATGAATACGGGACATGATCCTGTATTCTCGGAAAATGGACTGGTCACGACTATAGCATGGGGACTCGATGGAAAGATATACTATGCGCTTGAAGGATCAGTATTCATAGCGGGAGCGTCAATCCAGTGGCTCAGAGATGAGATGAGACTCATAGATTCAGCTGAAGATTCTGAATATATGGCTACAAAGGTAAAGGATACGAATGGATGTTATGTTGTTCCTGCATTTACAGGTCTTGGCGCTCCTTATTGGAATCAGTATGCAAGAGGAGCCATAGTAGGAATAACCAGAGGAGTTAATAAATACCATATTATAAGAGCTACACTTGAAGCTATAGCATATGAAACAAGTGATGTGCTGAAAGCTATGGAGGCTGATTCCGGAGTTAAGCTTTCGAGTCTTAAGGTTGACGGAGGTGCATCGGCAAATAACTTCCTTATGCAGACACAGGCTGATATCATTAATGCCAGAGTTCTCAGACCAACATGTGTAGAGACTACTGCCATGGGTGCAGCATATCTCGCCGGGCTTGCTACAGGCTTCTACAGAGACAGGGATGAGATAAGAGTGAACTGGAATATTGATAAGCTTTTCACCCCTGATATTGACGATGAAACAAGAGAAGAGAAGCTTCTCGGATGGAAGAAAGCAGTAGAGAGAAGTTTTGACTGGGCAAGATAGTAATTTACATAATAGTTAATTTTATTCACTTTTAAGTATGAAAACAAACTTTTATAAATAAAACGTTTAAAAAACTTAAATTTCTTATTTACAACACTTTTTTCTTGGTGTATAATCATCATCGGTTTTGTGAAGCAGTGCAATAAAGCACGAGATTCAACAAAAAAAAGAAAGAAGAGGAGAGAAAGTTATGTCATACGTTGATGAAGTACTGGAGAAGATCCAGAAAAGAGATGCAGATCAGCCTGAATTCATCCAGGCAGTTACAGAGGTTCTCAGCACACTTCGTCCTGTTATCGAGCAGGATGAGGAAAAGTATAGAAAACTTGCTATACTTGAGAGAATCACAGAGCCTGACAGACAGATTATGTTCAGAGTACCATGGGTAGATGACAATGGTAATGTTCAGGTTAACAGAGGTTTCCGTGTACAGTTCAATAATGCAATCGGACCATACAAAGGAGGTCTCAGACTTCATCCTTCAGTAAACCTTGGTATTATCAAGTTCCTCGGTTTCGAGCAGATCTTTAAGAATTCACTTACAACACTTCCTATCGGTGGTGGTAAGGGTGGTTCTGACTTTGATCCTAAGGGCAAGTCAGACAACGAGATCATGAAGTTCTGCCAGAGCTTTATGACAGAGCTTTCAAAGTATATCGGAGCTGATGAGGATGTTCCTGCCGGAGATATCGGTACAGGTGCTCGTGAGATCGGTTTCATGTTTGGTCAGTATAAGAGAATTAAGGGACTTTACGAAGGAGTTCTTACAGGTAAGGGTCTTACATATGGTGGTTCACTTGCTCGTACACAGGCTACAGGTTATGGTCTTCTTTACCTCACAGAGGAAATGGTTAAGTGCCATGGCGATAAGATGGAAGGTAAGGTAGTAGCAGTTTCAGGATCAGGAAATGTTGCTACATATGCTATAGAGAAGGCTCAGCAGCTTGGAGCTAAAGTAGTTACATGTTCAGATTCAACAGGATGGATTTATGATGAGTCAGGTATTGATGTAGAGCTTCTTAAGGAAGTTAAGGAAGTTAAGCGTGCACGTCTTACAGAGTATGCTGCAGCTAAGCCTTCAGCTCAGTACTTCGAGAAGAAGAACGGTGAGCATGGTGTATGGCAGTACAAGGTAGATATCGCTCTTCCATGTGCTACACAGAACGAGCTTGATATCGAGGATGCTAAGATGCTCGTAGCTAATGGTGTTCAGTATGTTGCAGAAGGTGCTAACATGCCTACAACAATTGAAGCTACAGAGTACTTCCAGGCAAACAACGTTCCATTTGTTGGTGGTAAGGCTGCTAACGCAGGTGGTGTTGCTACATCAGCACTTGAGATGAGCCAGAACAGTGAGAGACTTTCATGGAGCTTCGAAGAAGTTGATTCTAAGCTCAAGGGTATCATGGTTGGTATCTATCACAACATTGACGACGCTGCTAAGGAGTACGGTATGGAAGGCAACTACGTTGCAGGTGCAAACATCGCCGGCTTCAAGAAGGTAGTTGACGCAATGATAGCTCAAGGTGTATGTTAATACACCTTGGGTCCGAAGCGAAGCGGAGGATGCGTTCTGCGAAGCAGAACCAAGACTTGCGAAGCAAGGCTTACATATCAGCGTAGCTGATATGGCACAGATCGCTCAGGGGGTTTGCTAATTACATAAAATAACAGGAGAGCTCCTACCTTAAAAGTGGAGGGTTTATCAACGTGAAGAACTCGCATTCGTTATAATGAATGCGAGTTTTTTTGATGCTATACACAGCGAAAATATGAAAAACGAAAAAATCAAAATAAAAAATCCGAAAATACTAAAATAAAAATGCCGAAAAACATAAAATGAACTTGAATCATTAAAAGAAGTATTACATAATAAGTTTGGAGGTATAGATTAAATGAAATATTATATAAGAGTGATAGATAAATATATAGATGAAATGATTAAGGCTTTCAATGCCATAAATATAGTGGGTCCAAAAGGTTGTGGAAAAACGAGAACTGCTAAGGAAAGATGTAAAACAATCATTGAGTTCCAGGATGAAGAAAAGAGAGAAGGATATTTAAGTATTGCTAATACAGCTCCCAGGCTATTTTTGAAAAATGAAAAACCTATTTTGTTTGATGAATGGCAGGATGCTCCAAAGATATGGGGGACAATAAGAAAAGATTGTGACGACAATCCTGAAGCTTTTGGAGAGTATTATCTGACAGAATCATCAAGCAAAAAAATCGATACCCCTCATACTGGGACCGGAAGAATTTCTGAAATAACCATGTATCCTATGACATTATATGAAACTGGTGAGTCGACTGGAAGGGTTTCTATATCCAGATTATTTGATGATGATAATTATGATATTGATGGTGAAAAAAGCAATCTGAAATTAGAAGATCTTTTTTATATTATTTGTCGAGGCGGATGGCCAAGATGTCTCGCAATAAAAGATGATGACGCTAAGCTACGAATCGCAACAGACTATTATGAACAAATATATATGAAGGATATTAGCGCAGTTGATGGAGTAAAGAGAAATCCGGAGTGGGCAAGAACTATTCTTTGGTCATACGCTAGAAATATGGCTACATTATCTAAGAAAACAGTAATAAATTCTGATATAAGAGCAACTCATAATATAACAGATATTACAATTTCTTCTTATATAGAAGCTTTGGAAAAGCTATATGTGATTAAAGATATAGATGCATGGACTCCTCAAATCAGATCAAAGACTGCAATTAGATCCGCAAAGAAACATATTTTTATTGATCCATCTATCGGACTGGCGGCTTTAGGCATTAAACCTGATTATTTTAATATGGATTTAGATACGTTTGGTCATGCTTTTGAAAACATGGTTATTAGGGATCTTTTGTCATATGCTGAAACTCAAAATGCAAGGGTTATGCATTATAGTGATGATACAGGACTCGAGGCTGATGCAGTGTATCAGCTTTCTGATGGAAGATATGCTCTGATAGAGATAAAGACCGGTGTAAATGCTGTACCAAAGGCTGAAGAGGGTTTGTTAAAGTTTAGAGATGTAATTAGACAACATAATGAAAAGGCTCTTTCAAATAAAGAACATCCGGGCGTTACCTATAGAGAACCATCGTTACTAATGATTATATGTGCCAATGCTGAAATGGCATATACAACTGATAATGGTGTGAAGGTTGTCCCAGTGGGGTGTTTGAAGAACTAAGATATAAAAGCAAAGAAGAATATAAAAATGGCAAAAAACTTATTTGAAATACTACCGGCTGATTTTTACAAGCCGCTTACAAGTAAATACAGGCGAATGTATGCAGATGCAATTCTGCTAATATTTAATACCTTCAAGCCGGAGATATCATATGGTGTGAACAGGGATATTATAGTTAGAACACTTATGGATTATTTTGAATTGGACGATGATGAGATATCCTTTGATGATGAGACCTATGTTAGTGATGCGAGAGATAAAGCAAATGGAGTTATAGCTCAGTTAAAAGCAGCGGGATGGCTTGAATATGAACAGACTGATGATCATCAGTTAAATGTTGTTATGTTTGAATATGCTATTCCGATAATAGAAAGCATGAACAGGGTTATCAAAGAAGAGGAAACAGAGTATCAGGGACTGATATCTCAGATACATTCAACCTTACAGAATGATGAGCTGCTATCAAAACCATATGAGTTAATTATTGTGGGGGTGGAAGAAAGTACAGAGCGACTTGTTTCAGAGCTTAAACGCCTGTCTGTAAGTATTAAAAGGCATATGGAAAAACAGACCAATGAGATGGATGCAAACGAAGTTCTGGAACATTTCTTTAAATATCATCAGGATATAGGTTCGAAGGCTTATCTAAGAATGAAAACTGCAGAAAATATATCTTATTTTAGAAGCTCTATTATAGATAGAATTGATTATATACTTAGTAGTTCAGATATAATGACAAGAGCTGTGAAGGGATATATGGAGGTACGAAAAGTGGAGGATGCAGACACTGCTTATGACATGCTGGTAAGCAATCTGATAGATATAAAATCTGCTTTTTATAAAATAGATGATATTATCGAAGAGATAGATAGCAAACATACAAAATATATGAAAAATGCGGTAAGACGAGCTCAGTTTCTGCTTGCTACGGGCAATAATCTAGAAGGGAAACTGTCAAGGATTCTTAATCTTATGGCAGAAGATGTGAGTAATGAGCGGAGTGCACTTTTTGAAGTAGATGAAAAGGCTAACATGAAGATTTCAATATATCCGCAGAGGTATATATCTCCAGAGTCACTAAAAACTATGCCGGTTAAGAAACAGATGACAGATATAGGAATTATAAATACTGCCCCTGTAATGACAGAAGAGGAAAGAGCGCTTTACAAGGAAGCACTTAGACAAAAGAACAGGCGCAGATTTACAAGAAAAAATGTTAATGCCTTCGTCGAGGAACTTCTGAAAGATAAAGAAAGAATACCAGTTACTGAGATTGAGATTAATTCTAAAAGGGATCTTATAAGGCTTATATATATAAGCATTTATGCTGGTAACCAGTCAAATATTTACAAGGTTAAGAGAACTTCGCGAAGTGTTCATATTGGTGATTATAGTTTGCCTTATTTTGAGATAATCAGGAGATGATATTAGATGTTTGAAGAATTTGAAAAGGTGATTAATTCTGTCGCAGAAAAGGAACGGTTTCGAGTTGCAGCGAATAAACTACTTAATCAGTGTTTTCTGCTTAAAAAGAAAGAGGATACAAGGAAAGATTATATCTATGTCAGAGAGAACAAAGAGCTATTTAAAATGTATTTTGACATGATAGGGTATTCGGTAAGAATTAATGAGGATCAGGGTGTTATAGCGCTTTCAAGTGATTATGATACCGGGCGGATGCAATTTAATAAAATGGAGAGCATTTTTCTGCTTATTATCAGACTTCTATATATCGAAAAACGTAAGGAAATATCAAGTTCCTATGAAGAAGTGATCGTTCTTATGGAAGAAATCAGAGAAAAGTATTCTCTGCTTAAGATAAAGAATAAGCCTAATATGGATAAAGGCACTGAAAAAGGAATGATATCTATATTCAGACGGTATAATATTATTAGAAATATTGATTCTGATGTAAATCAGGCTGACTGCAGAATCATAATATATCCGTCAATACTAATGGCTCTTACGGTTGATGATATAAATGAATTTTATGAAATGACTGAGAAGAAGCTGCAGAGCTATGCAAGACATAATGGCAAGAATGATGATGACGATGAAAAAAATGAGGAGAACTAGCCAGTATGGATAATTATATGAAAAAACTGACCAGAATACAGCTGGTAAATTGGCATTTCTTTGAAAATGAACAGATTTGTTTAAATGGCTCAGCTCTTATTAGTGGCGAAAATACTGCTGGAAAATCTACTATTCTTGATGCAGTTCAGCTTGTACTTACGACAAATTCCCGTAAATTCAATATGGCAGCCAACGAAAAGGGAAATCGTGATCTTAAGGGATATGTAAGATGTAAAGTAGGAAATGTTGGCGAGACCTATCATAGAAAAGGTACTGTACCCGGAAATGTTGCATTGGAATTTTATGAAGAAAAATCAGATAACTATTTTGTTCTTGGCGTGCACCTTCTCTCAACTGATGAGGAAAGCTCTGTAATAAAAAAATGGTACTGCGAAGAATGTAGATTAGAGGATTTGAGTTTTATCACAGATGGAAAACCGTCTACATCTGAAGAATTTCGAAATAAAACCAGACGAATAAAATATATGGATACAGATAAGTCTGCCAGAGACCGCTTCCGACATAGAATGGGTAATCTGGACGATAAATTTTTTGATATTATACCGAAATCAATGGCATTCAAGCCTATGGATAATGTTAAGGATTTTATCAACAAATTTGTTCTTAGTGAAGACCGGGTTGATGTTGAGAGTCTAAAGAAAAATATCAACCTTTTGGATGAACTGGATAATACGCTTAATAAGACAAGAAAACAGCTTAATGGTTTAAATAATATACTTAAGGTCTTTGATGAAATCGATGCAAAGGAAAGGGATATAAAGGTTAATGAAATCCTTCTCAGACTTGCAGAAAAAGATTCTATGGCGATTGCTATAGAAAAACAGAAGGAAGATAAAAATATAAAAACTCAGACTGTCAGTGGTATTGAGGATAAGGTTAAGGCTTGTGATAATAATATAAAAAGTCTCGAAGATGAAATATTATCATTGAATGTAAGTATTTCTAATAATGAGTCAAGTAAGCTGGTTGAAAGTCTCCGAAATAGACAAGACTTTCTTACAGATGAAATAAAAACTGAAAAAGCTAATAAAAAGAATTTGGAAAATGAAATAGGAAAGTTGACTAAATACCTCCGAACTATTAATAATCTTCTGAATGAAAAGGTTGTTGGACAGGAAAATGTTGGTTTAATTCTGGAAGCCGGATATGAGGATGAAAAGGCTGGTATCCTTAGTAAAATGTCAAAGCATTTTGCGACGGGATTTCAGGAGAAAATAAATAAAAATGCTCAGTTGACAATACATATGGACGAATTGGATGCTGAAATAGATGATTTTAGGGAAAAGCAAAAAACTTTGGAAAAAAGGCAGCTGAGTTATCCTTCCGCTACAACTGAGTTGAAAAAACTCATTGAACAGGAATATAGCAGAAAGGGAATCAATTCTAAAGTATATATATTATCAGATCTTTTGGAAATAACTGATGAGAGATGGAGAAATGCAGTAGAGGGTTATCTCAATACCCAGAAGTTTTACTTGGTAGTAGAGCCTGAATATGTAAATATTGCGCTTGAAGTATATGACAGAAATCGTAGCAGGATACATTCTGCTGGTATTATTAACACCCACAAACTCCCTATGGATTATGTGGAAAACAGTAGAAGTCTGGCATATGTAATGAAGACAGAGAATAGGTATGCTAAGGCATATGTAGAATATATTCTTGGAAGGGTTATCAGATGTGAAAATGTCCTGGAATTGGAAAATTATAAGATAGCTATTACTCCTGAATGTATGTTGTATCAGGGGTATGTAGTAAGGCATATAAATCCAAGAGATTATAAAGATCCATTTATAGGAATAAACGCTTACAGAGTTCAGCTCGAAAATGTAAGAAAAAGCCTTGAAGAGCTTTCAACAAACAGAAAAATACTTCGACAGGAAATAGAAAAATATAGTGAGATAGTTAGTTCAGGAAATGGCGTTAACATTGATATGATAAAGCTTTATATGAATAGTCCTTCGAAGATAAAAGGTCTGGAAAGTGATCTGGCTTTAGTTAAGGCAGAACTGAAGACAGCAGAGAAAGATCCCACTCTTATGGAGCTTATGTTCAAACTGGAAGAAAAAAAGGATAAATTACAGTACATAAAAAATGAAAAGGATAATCTTATAGAAGAAAGAGCAAAGCTGAGTAATCAGATTGATAATCTGAAAGAAAGGATTTATTCGAATAGTGAGATTCTTGAGTTAAAGCAAAGAGAGCTTGCAGATATTTATGAGCAGACTGGAACGGAATACAAGATAGCTTCGGATAAGTATCAGCAGAATAGAAAGTCAAAAGAGCCTCAAAAAATATATGATAATTTCAGTCCGCAAAAAACTCAGTTCGAAAATGAAAAGAATAATCTGGTAAAAGAATTATATGGTCTTCAGAGTGACTTTAATGCTGAGTTTTCTCTTGATTTCACTACAGGAACAGAAGAAACCTCTCAGTATCGGGAAGCTGCAAATAAGCTTGCAAGGGTAGAAATTGTTAAATACGAAGAAAAACTCCGGACTGCGAAAATGGACTGTGAGAGTATATTCCGAAGTGATTTTTTATCGAAGATGAAGGAACATATCGAGAATGCAAAGCAGGAATTCCGTAATCTTAATAAAGCTCTTGAAAATGTTTATTATGGTGAAGATAGTTATCATTTTAATATTACATATGACAAGAGGAAGGAAAGTCTCTATAAAATGATTACTTCAGAGTATAATATGGAGGGAGAAAATAACCTTTGGACTAGTGCATTTGAGGAAGAGTATAAGGATGAGATTGAAGACTTATTTGCAAAACTTATGGTTGGTGATGATAAAGGTGAAAAGGTAATTGAAGAATATACTGATTATAGATCCTATCTTGATTATGATATTGAAATCAGGAAAAAGAATGGGCATAGGCAGAAATTCTCTGATATATATGGAGAAAAAAGTGGAAGTGAAACGCAGGTTCCTTATTATGTGGCAATAGCTGCTTCATTTTATCAGCTTTATCGATATGGAAATTCTGTGCGACTTATGCTTTTAGATGAAGCCTTTGATAAAATGGATGATGACCGAATTAAGTCGATGCTTGAATTCATGAATGGTCTTAATTTGCAGGTGATTATGGCGACACCACCATCAAAGATTGAGATAATCGGAGAACAGGTTGGTTGTATACTAACTGCTATCAGAGATGGAAACAGAAGTATTGTGGAAGAGTACGAGTTATGATATTAACAAAAGAACAAAAAAAAATATTAAATACGCTTATAGATAAGTATGAAAGAAGCGCCTCTTTTCGTGGGGAGAGTAAAAAAACACAGCATTTCTATGTTAAACCCGAAGAGATATATCCTAAGTATCTTGATGAGCGAGAGTATGATTTCTTTGTAAGGCTGAACCAGGATATCCGAGATATAAAGTCTAAGGGATATGTTACTATATCGGAAATCAATATGCGTGTTACCAAGATATCACTCGTCTATGAGAAACTGCATGAAGTATATGCTGCATTAGAAAGAAATCCCAAGCGGGATAAGCTTTTAATAATTAATGAGATTTTGGAAGGACAAAAGGAATATCTTTTAGATTTAGACTCTGATAGTGATATAGCAACGGCTCTACTGGAATACATAAATGAACAGTTCAGGAGATTGTCTCTGGGAAAGTTTCCGGAATATTATGAAGAAACTGAAAAGGATCCGGTTGCAGATTATGAAGATTTCTGGTCAGCTCTGAAATATCTTATTATTACTCGAGATGACGTATATATAAGAGATGTATCTGTACGCCTTTTCAGTGATTCAAAACGACTTGAACAGCTTAAGGGAAGAATATCAGGATGTCTTTATAAATATGGTAATTTCCCTGAAAAGGAGACGGTTTTAGAGGAATGCGGAGTTATTCAGACACCTTCTTATGTTATGTTGCGTGGTCCTGTAGAAATATGTTTTGAAGAACAATTTCTTGACATAGGTAAACTGAAAGGGGATATAGCATTTTCAACAGAAACGCTGAAAGGGATTACTGGAATAAAGGTCAATGGTAAAAGGGTAATTACTATCGAGAATCTCACAAGCTTTCATAGTATTACCCTTTCTCATGGAGAGGTAGCAATATATCTTGGAGGCTATCACAATAGAACGAAGAGAGAGTTTCTTAAGCTCCTTTATCTGAATAATATCTCCTTGGACTTTTGTCATTTTGGAGATATTGATGCAGGTGGATTTTATATATATGAGCATCTAAGGAGAATGACCGGAATACCATTTAGGACACTTAAAATGGACAAGGAAATGTTGGCTTTGTATAGTGAATTTACAAAAAAACTATCACTGAATGATATTAGTAGAATTAAAAGCCTTATTGAAAAATATAGAAATGAAGAAATAAATAATCCTGAAAGTAGTAGAATTATAGAAACCTTGAAATATATGATAGATAATAATGTGAAACTCGAACAAGAGGCTATTCAGTAATAGGTGATCATTGCAATTAAGCTTTTTTAATCTAAGTTAGTAATACACGCATAATATACACAACCTTTCAGAGCCTCAGTATCTATGCCGAACACTGATTTGAAGCAATGATCGCTCAGGGAGTTTGCTAATTCAGCTCTAGGATACAGCTCAAAGAGAAATTCATATATGAATAATATAGACGCTCTGTCATGCTTATGTGTGACAGGGCATTTTTTTAATTTAGAAGAATCTTCATATGAGCTTACTCTGTTTTTTTAATGATACTTGGGGCAAATCCTCAAAACCTTGAACCAAGTTAGAAAAACAGAAGGAAATCATTGTAAATTGCTTGACAAGTGGGATTTGTAAGGATAGTATAATAATCAGAAGGAGACTTCTTGAGCTGTGCACTCATTAAAATGTACTTCGCCTATGAAGTGAAAGCCGTGATGGAATGCGGTTAACATGGAGGCTCACAAAGGTGGCAACTCACCATAATCCATCTTAGCCTCGGTGAAAGAAAGTTGCATATTATGATAACAAAGCCTTGCCGTGTGCAGGGCTTTTGTTTTACTAAAGGAGCGCTATGGATATATTTCAGGAATGTGCATTAAACTTTCGAAAATTAGCTCAAACAACAAAGTATGTTTTTCATGTTTCGAAAAATAAGAAGATAGAAGTTTTTTCAATAGATTTCAAAGAAAGTGATTATCATCACGTGGCAGGTCTTCAATATTTGACAGATATTCAGATTCCAAGAGCTAAAAGCAAAGTAATCCCATGGATTTTAGAGTCAAAGAATAATATCACGGAAGAATATTTACAAAAAAGCGCGTTTTATAAAGGCAAAATAAATGATGAGAAGGATGTTGAAAAAAGGATATCTGAGTTAAGATTTCTCGAGGAATATCTTGATAATGATAATATTGTCTATATATATTCGCCTAAGGATTCACCGCAGAATAATTCGTTGATTAGTTGCGATTATATTATTAAGAGCAGAAACGATGATAGAAATGAAACCGTTTTTATTTTCTTAAAGCATAGAAACGGTTCGGATTCTGCTTGTAGAATTATCTCATTTGGCGTGAAGAAGAAAGTTGAGTATGGTGGTATCTACACATATGTGATGCTTAAGGATAAAGTCACAAATGGGGTAAGGGATAATCTCTTCAGACACAATAGATATGGATATGATCAGATTATGTTGAATGAGCCCAGTGTTATCGCCACATATTTAACTAATGAGGATGACTATAATGGAGAATCATAGGAAATGATCGATTATCGTAATACACAGGTAATATACACGACTTCTCAGAACCCTACATTTTATGCCTTGCCCTGAGCTATTGCTATGATCGCTCAGGGTGTATGCTAATTAAAAATCATCTGATTAAATAAGAAACTTAGGTCCCGTAGACAGAAATGTTTACGGGACTTTTCTTACTTTATAGGAAACTGCGCCTAATGGCGCAGCCTTGAATGAAAGATGCCCGCCTTTGGGCGGGCATAGAAAGAACACGTTTGTTTTAG
>OCTW011556681.1_pt1 | contig 13516 bp, 10 predicted proteins | sample 1539671 | NCBI WGS metagenome assembly OCTW01 (sample SAMN02144230, study PRJEB22623) | gut metagenome | biome: sheep rumen | host: Ovis aries | place: New Zealand | reverse complement strand
ATTTTATTAATTTGAAAATCCTTTTTTATATATGTAAGATTTTTATAAGCATGTTCATACATTTCTCTCTTAAATATAGCAATAATTTTCTTTCTATTAATTGTTATATTTCTGATATCTTCTTTCAAAATAGTATTTGGAATATAATATTTATAATTCTTATTTTTTATAAATCCCATACAAGAATTAACACCACCTAATATTTTATCTGTTCTTAAATATATCTTTGTTGAAGAAAAATCTCCAAGCATTTTAGCGTTCTTATCTATATATATTAATTGATTTAAAATTTTCAACTTTAAATTAGTAGTATTGTCTTTTATATATAATGCTTTTGAGTCTATTGAACCATTAATCAATTCTTTATAGAACCTATTTGCTGTATACTCTTTTTCGTTCTTATCTTTAGCCATTATTCCTGTTAAATGATAAAATACTGTTTTCGGAAAGAAAACTTCTAGTTTATTTAAAGTTTTGTTTTCATTTTCAATTATAAACATTACTCTCTTATTAGCAAGATTACTATCAAATTCTTTTACACATTTGTATAATATTTTTATTATTTCTTTTTTATTAATACAACTCAACCTCCCTTAAAAATATGCAATAAAAAAAGCGGGCAACCATTATACCTCAGTATAATATCTTGCCCCACTTATATATGCGATTTTTTCGTTGTCTAACCAACCTTGTAACCCCCAATTGGTTACCACGTGTTTTAGGATTTTTTCGTTGCCTAACCAACCTTGTAACTCCTATAGTTACATCGATTTTTAGATTATTATGGCAGTCGCACCTGCTATGCAAAATAAATTGCATCTATTTCTATTATATTTATTTTACTACAAAATATTGATAAAGTCAACAAAAACATTTCGACAAAATTCGTTAAATTTTGGTAAAAGTTGGCTTATATTCATTGTATAAAAACTTTAGAAAAGGTGGAAAAGAGAACCGTCCCATTTTCCACCTTTTCCAATTAAATTCTTGTAAAATATAATCCAATTACAATTACACCAATTATAACTCTATATATTGCGAAAACTTTGAAGCTTCCTTTTTTCAAATAGTCCATCAAAAACTTGATAACTACAAATCCTACTATAAAGCTTGTTAATACACCTATAAAAAATGATGCATTAAGCACAAAGTGTTTTATATCAAATACAACTGCTACAAGTGTTATAGGTGTTGCTAATAAAAATGAATATTTTGCTGCGCTTTCTCTATCTACTCCTAAATATCTTGCTGTTGTCATTGTTATTCCTGAACGTGATGTTCCTGGAAATGCTGCAGCTAGTGCTTGTGAACATGCAATCCATAAAGATTGTTTAAATGTAATATGCTCATAATCTGTATTTGTTTTAGACTTTTTATCTACAATGTATAATATAACACCTAATACTATTAAAGCTATTGCAATTAGTAGCATTTCAAGATTTAAATTATCTCCTATTATTTTACCCACAATTTTGTCTAATACTAAACTTAATATTCCAGCAGGTATAGTTGAAATAACTATATACCAAAATATTTTTCCTTCTGTTGATGGCTTTTTCTTAATTGTTTGATTATATCCTCCTATTATTAAATCAAGCCAATCTTTCCAAAAATATATTACTATTGCAAGTAATGTTCCTATATGTAACGCTACATCAAATGAATCTGGCATTTGTTGCCAGTTAAATACCCATGGGAATAGATTTAAGTGTCCAGAACTTGAAATTGGTAAAAACTCTGTTAATCCTTGCACTATTCCTAATATTATTGATTGTATTATTGTCATTTTAATTCCTCCATATTATACTTATTTTTATTCTGTATCTTTTTTACTTATTCTTTATTTTATCTTTTTATTTCTCAGTTATTTTATAAGTGTATTATTTCCTATATTTCTATTAATCTAAATTTTGTGTGTGGAAAAGAGAACCGTCCCATTTTCCAAAATTTTATTCTTTCTGTCTTATTGCTAGCAAAGTCTAGCACTACTTTATATAAAGTGAGAGACGAGAAGCACTGTAGCTAGTGGTAATGCCTGCACCTTCTTTGAGACGACTACCTGGTAGGTTGCTCTTAGCGTACCAGCCCCCTCTGATAGCTCGATATTCATCGTCGTAAGCCTCTAATGTCCATTCAAGCGAATTTCCATATATGTCTATAACATTACTTAATTTATCGTTGTACTTAGGATTTCCTGTTATTCTTTGCCCATTTGTTGCATTGTATCCAACATTTCTTGCAGTTCCACTCATAACTGTATTTGTTCCAACTGTAATTCCATTCTTTGCCATCCAATTCATCATTGCATCATATTGACTTCCCCATATCATACTAGAATTATTTGAATATGCTTTATGTGTTCTATATAAGCCATACCACATATTTTTTTCATCTCTATCACTTTTATCAGCATTTGTAAAACTTTTTGCTCCTGCTATACTTGCAATTTTTTTAGTTTTATCATTCCAACTTGATTCGAATCTACCTACCCAAAATCCTCCATATGCTTGAACCTGCCTTATCATTTCATCATAGTCTTCTTGCATTTTGGTTCCAAATCCTGTTACTTCTTGTATTTCTGTATAACCCGCATTGGTAAAATATTTTGCATCATAATTTGTTCCTGTTACACTTGTCATTGGGGCCCATATATCACTGATATTTCCTGTTATTAAACTTGGCTCTCTATACCTTATTGTACCTGGTGCATAGGTTGAATTGTATTTAATTGTTGTTGATGTTGTGTCTCCTTCAAATGTATATAACATTCCTCTAAAATATGTTTTTCCATTATATGTGTATGTCGTTGCCATTGGTGTATAAAGGTCGCTTGTCACTGTTACAGAAGTATCTTTTTCTGGAAGTTCTCTTGTAGAATCTAGTATAACTTCATCCTTTTTTACAGGTACCCATACAAATTGGTCTCCAGCATCATTCATTATAACAAGACCTTTTCCTGTATTTGTTTGGTTTCCTGTTAATTTCCAATCTATATCCTTTGTGCTATCACCTGTTATATTTGTATTAATTGCATAAAATCCAGCTGGAATAGTTGGATTTAAATGCGTACCTTCTGCTCCATTAATTGTATAATTTGAATCTATTTTAATATTAGAATCTGCAATTTTTGCTGTTGTTTTAACTTTGCATAAGCATTTTGTATTGTTAGCTCCTATTAGAGTTATTATAGCTGTACCTGCTTCTGTTCCACATTTTACAACTCCATCAGTTGTAACTGTTGCCACATTTGTATTACTTGACCTCCATACATATTTATCATTTTCTATTCTTGATGGTACAGCTTGTTCACCAGCTGATAATAACATTGCTCCATCTATTGTTAATATTTTGCTATCATCTGTTTCAGAGCTTGCCGTATAGTCAAGTGTTGAAACACAAATTTTTGGTGGTGCTGGTACCGTTAGCTTTTTTTCATATATCTCTACTTCATTCTCTGATGGAAATCTCTTATCTATTGTAGAAATTTTTACTTTATACTCTCCAATATCTGAAGTTGTAAACTTATATTTTGTAACCTTTTTATTATCTTCTCCATCTTCAAATTTAACTATATCCTTTGTTATATCTGTCCAATTTGCTTCACCTTTTTTTTGGTACTCTACAATAAACTTACTAAAATCAATTTTATTATTTTCATTATCCGTCATTTTCAAGTTTGAAATAACAATTTCTGTGTTATCACCTTGTGTTAACTCAAATGTAATACCACTAATTGTATTGCTTTTAATATTTGTAAGTCCAAAATCCTCCATTGTATAATACCACTCGCCATTATATTCAAGTCCACCAAAAAGAATAACAGTTCTATCCTCTATGTTGGCTAAAAAATCATAACTTGCATTTAGACCAAGCTTGTTTTCTAAAAATGTAGATGATAAAAATCTATAGTTATCAAAGTTTTCTATTTCAATACCTTTATCATTTAAACCTTGTAGTGTATCATCTAGTTTTTTTTGGCTACAAGCAGGATCATCTGTTGTAACTCCATATCCCTTATCATTTAAAAAATTATTTTTATATTGCTGTTTTTCATCATCTGTTTGTAAAGCTTTATATTCATCAGTATTTTCAACATTTTTTAATTCCTGATACCATGAATTTACATTTGTTTGTACTACACTTATTTCAGATTTTGCTTTATTAAATTTTGTATATCTAACTGTATTTACTCCTGAATATACAAATATAGAAGCTAAAATTAATAACACTATTATAGTTAGTACTAAAGAAGCTAAAGTAATACCTTTATTATTCTTCATTTTCTTACCTCTCTTTTTAACTTTATCCTTTAAACATTTTTTCTAAAACAATAATAAACATTGCATGACTCCATCCAAGTCCTAATACCCAATTTGGTTTTAATGTGCTATTATCCACCTGTTCTCCAAGAAAACTATGTGCTCCTGCTGTTTTTACTACAAAGTCAAATGTTTCTTTTGCCTTCCTATTTTCCCCTCTTTCTAGGTAGTATAATGTCATCCAGCAATTTGCAAGAGGCCAAGGATTTCCTCCATTATAGTTGTCAAACTCATACCTTCTATATCCACCTGTGTATGTACGTAAACTCATATTAATTCTTTCTATTGTATTTTGTATTTTCTTTTCCTTTGGAGTAAATACTTTAAATGGAATAACTGAACCCAAAATGCTAATATCCATCCTTTTGTCTTCAGGATTTCTTACATAACATTTTTTCTCATTATCATACATTTTTTCTTCTATATATAGTTTTAATTGTTTTCTAAGTTTTTCTACTTCTGCTTTTGATTTAGAAATTTTTTCATCTTTTAATCTATTATTTTCAAAATTTGAAACATCTTTACCTAAAGTGTTGTATATATCTAGCATTGATTCAAATGCTGAATATATTGCAGACAAACTATATAAATGTATGCTTTCACATTCTTCCCATAAATCATAGCTTACATGATATTTGTTTGTTTCTTCAAATAAATCTTTTACATATCTTTTCAAGAAATCTAAAGCTTTTTCACACATAGGCAAAGTTTCTTTTAAAAATTTAAAATTTTTTGTGTATTGATAATGTGTGTATGCACCATAAATTACAGATGCTGTTTCATCTACCTGATATCCCCAAGATGGTGCTAATCTCCCATCTGAATAAAATCTTTGCTCCCACATTCCATTTTTGCTTTGGGTTTTTTTGCAGAAAACTTTATAGAATTTTTCTGTTTCTTTATCCATTTTTAAGATGTCCATTGCTCTTGTTATAAATGCTGCATCTCTAGGCCAACAATATGCATATCTTCCACATTTTGTAAAATTTTCATCAACTTCAGGTGAAGCTATAATTCCTCCTGTTTCTGAATTTGTAAGTAATGGAAACAGTAAAATACTTCTGTAATAAATATCTTGAATTTTTGCCTCATAACTATTTTCTGGTTCTTTCATGCCTAATCCATCATGAGATTTTACATATTTTGTCCAATAATTTTTTGTTTTTGTAAATTCTGAATGTAAATCTATTCTTCTTATTCTTTCTATTTCTTTTTCAAAATCACTCATGTTTTGTGGATGTTCTTGTAAAACTATACATATTTCTATTGTTTTCTTTTCACTAGGTTTAATTTTACCAATTTCATAAGCTAAACTTGAATCTTTAGACATTCCTATATAGTCTTTGTCATGAATATTTGTAGATTTTATTGTATTTTTACTATCATTTATTTGATGAGCTACAGGCTTTTTGTCTTGAGCAATTGTAGATACCATAAAATCATGTGAATATTGAACCATTCCATTATCTATTACTTTACATCCTACAAAATTGTTATTATCTGATAAAAGCTCTGAATGTACATAAAGTTTAACATCCAAGTCTATATTATTTTCATTTATAAACGTATATTTTCTTACCAAAATATTTTCTTTTATTGGCACAAAATCAGTTTGCAATACTTTTAAATTAAAGTATGTGTTTGTTATTTCTGTGTTTAAAATATTTGTGTTTATTTCATAATATTGTTTGTATACATTATTAATATCATCATGCAAATAAATTAAGTCTGAATCATTTACCTTTACTCCTACATGATAAAAGCTTATAAATTGCCTATTATCTTTTGCAGGAAAATACATCCTTTGTAATTCTCCTTTTCCTGAATATGTTGCTAACATATCTTTGTTTCCTATTAATGCTTCATTATAGTATTTCTCCATTTTTTCTTCCTTCCATTTTACATAAAATTTGTTTTTTATGTAAAATTATGTTATAGTTTGTGTAGGATTTTTATTCAAAAAATTCCTTAAACTCTTCTGCATTTATTTTTTCTGTAACTAAAAGCCTTTGTGCAATAGCATCTAGTTTATCATAATGTTCTTTTAATATAGATTGAGCGTCATTATATGCTGCATCTAGCATTTGCTTAATTTCTTTACCTATCTTGTCTCCAATATCTGCTCCAAACATTTCTAGTGGATATTCTCCATTTTCATCTTTTAAAGAAATTGTTCCAATAGTTTTACTCATTCCATATTTTATAACCATATCTCTTGCAATTTGTGTTGCAACTTCTATATCATTTGATGCACCTGTAGAAATTTCTCCTAATGCAACTTGTTCTGCAGCACGTCCACCAAGTAAAGCTATTAATTTTTCTTCCATTTCTGTTTTTGAAATATATGACTTATCTTCATCGTTTTTATACATTGTGTATCCACCAGCCATACCTCTAGGTACAATAGAAATTTCTTTTACTTCTGTTTGTGTTGGCAAATACCAACTTACAACTGCATGTCCTGCTTCGTGATATGCTGTAATATTTTTTTCTTTTTCTGAAATAACTCTATTTTTCTTTTCAAGACCTACTGTAACTTTCTTAACAGCTTCTTCTACATCAAATTGCTCTATTACTTTATGTTCATTTTTTGTAGCAATAATTGCTGCTTCATTTAAAATATTTGCAAGTTCTGCTCCTGTAAATCCTGCTGTATCTTCTGCAATTCCTTTAAAAGTAACATCTTCTGCAAATTTTTTATCTTTAGCATGGATTTTTAAAATATCTTCTCTTCCTTTTAAATCTGGAGCTGGAACTACTATTTGTCTATCAAATCTTCCTGGTCTTAAAAGAGCTTTATCAAGCATCTCTGGTCTGTTTGTAGCAGCTAAAACAATAATTGTTTCTTCAGATGAAAATCCGTCCATTTCAACTAATAGCTGATTTAGTGTTTGATTGTTTTCTGTTTCTGCTCCACTTCCAGAAGTTCTTCTTGATCCTATTGCATCAATTTCGTCTATAAATACAATACATGGTTCCAATTTTCTTGCTCTATCAAATAATTTTCTAACTCTTGAAGCTCCAAGTCCTGCAAACATTTCTATAAATTCAGAACCACTCATAGATATAAATGGAACTCCAGCTTCTCCTGCAATTGCTTTTGCAATAAGAGTTTTTCCTGTTCCTGGTTTTCCATATAGAAGTATTCCTTTAGGAATTTTTGCTCCCATTTGAGTATATTTTTTTGGATTTTTTAAGAAATCTACAATTTCTATTAATTCAGCTTTTTCCTCATTTAAACCTGCAACATCTTCAAATTTAACTTTTATTTTTCTTTCTGTATCATCATATACTTCACCTTTTTCTGTAAGACCTTGCATTTTAAATATCATTACAAATAACGCAACCATTATAATTGTTGGTAAAAGTGAGAATAATACAGATGGTAGTTTTGTTAAAATGCTTGGAGTTTTTTGTATTAATTCAATGTCATTTCCTTTTGCTACTTCATCTTGAATTAATTCTATAAAACTTTCTGTATTTGGTACAATTGCATTTTTAATCAATTTTTCTTCTATTTTTGTTTCTTCTTCACTTTTTGGTGTATTTATGTTTTCTATCAAAGTTAAAATTCCAGTATTTTCTGTTTCATTTTTATCTTTTTCTTTATATTCTACTCCACCTTGAACTATTTTTCCTTTTTCATCGATTTCTTTTTTTAGTGTAACTTTTATAGATGTAGTTCCTGTTACCATTTCAACTTTATTAACATTTTTTTCTGCAATTTGTTTAATTAAATCTGTGTAAGCTAGTGTTTTGTTCTCTGCTTTTTTATTTGTTTTACTTGATAAAAGTACAACAGCTAAGCAAACTACTATAATTGTTAACACTAATGCAAATATTCCTAACCCCTTGTTTTTGTTGTTATTTTTTTTCATTATATATACTTCCTTTCTGCTTACTTGGTTCTTTTTTATACCAAATTCATAGTTTGAATTTAAAAAGTTTTATGCATTCGAACCTTGTCCTTCTATATCTGGAGATTCTTTTTCATCTTTTTTGTTTTCTTCATTGTCTTTTTCTTTATTTACTTCATTTTTCTTTTCACTTTCTTCTTCTTCCTCTTCTTGTTTTTCTTCGTTTTCTTCATTTTGTTGTTCTTGTTTTTTTATTTCTATAACTTTCATTAATTCTATTTGTTGCTTTATAATATCTGATTTTATCATAAAAATAGCTGCTGCTAAACAAACAAATGAAATCGCAGAATACATAAAATCAAAATATTTTATATTAAAATCTGTAAATAGAGTAACAAGAGCATAAATTAGTTGTAAAATTGTAGAAAGTGTAATAGCATATACAGACATATTAAATACTGCTCTATATCTCATTTGTATTTTTGCAATTACAGTTGTTATAAGTCCAAATAATGAAAGCATTAAAACATCTATTAAAGTAGATACAAAATATGATATAAATAAATATAATATTAACGCTAATCCATAAGCAATATATACATTTGGGCTATTAATTTGTTTTGTTAATGTGTTTATTAGTGTATTTTTATCAAATTCTTTTATTTCTAATTTGTCTAAAATCTCTTTATAGGTCATGCTTGTTGATTGCTCACCAAACTTAAAATATACTCTATCTTTAAGCATAATCATTTCTGCTTTTGCCAAACTAGTTTTGTTTTCATACTCTTTTATTTCATTTTCAGTAAGCTCTTTAGTATTAATTAAAATATTACCTATACTTATTTTTTGATCGTTTTCTGTAGTTTTTATTGTGAGCTCTCCATTGCTGTAATTAATCTCGCTAAAATTTTTTTCTAAAAAATTTAAACTTTCTTTTGAGAAAATATTAAATTTTATCAAAATACCTATAGCTAAAATTATAGAAAACATGAAAATAATCCATGCTAGATACGAAAAAGCTTTTCCAACTCCTTCTGTAGCCATTTCTGGATATTTTTCAAATTTTGTAATTGAATACCATACCTTTTTGTATTTTGGTATGTTTACAATTCTTTGTTCTTCCATTTATCTGTATTCCCTCCTAATACTACTGTCAACATACATTGGGCTTACATTAAAAATAACCTCATCATTAATTTTAACATCTTTTCCTGTAACATCTACAGAAACATGATACATTCCAATTCTTCCAAGTACTTTACATTTTTCGCCATTAATTTCAACATAAAGACTTTTATCTTTAAAGGCATCTTTTATGTCTCTTACAATATATCTTAATCTGTCAATACCTCTAAACATATCTCTTTCTACACCTACATTATATCCATCTGCATAACCACATGGAACTATAGCAATTTTGGTTTGCTTCTCTGTTGTGTATGAATTTGAGTATCCTACATTGTAGCCTTTTTCTAGAGTTTTTATTTCTGCTACATTTGATTTTAGATATCCTATTTTTTTTAGACCATAAATATTTGGAATAGCAAGCCTTCCTAAAAAAGCTGAGCCTACTCTTACTGCATTTAATCTCATTTCTTTATATTTTAAGAACGCTGACGAATTACAAATATGTAACATTCCAGTTTCAATTCCATTTTGTTTTAAAATCTCAATACAATCTATGAATCTATCAAATTGCTGTTTTGAATACTTATCTTTTTCGTAAAATGCAAGTGATAAGTGAGAAAAAGTTCCTGTAATTTTAATATTTTGCAAAACTCTTAAACTATTTACCATTTCTTCTTTTTTGTTATAGCAGAATCCATATCTCCCAAAACCTGTATCAATCTTTAAATGTGCTTCTATAGTTTTTCCGAGGCTTTCTGCAACCTCTTCTACTGCATTTTTTGCCTCATTAGAACCTATTGTTATAATTATATTATTTTCTGCTAACAATTCTATCTCTTTTTTTATAGAAGTTGAAGAGAGCATTAATATTTTAGTTGTGATTCCAGCTTTTCTTAATTTTATTGCTTCTTCTACTGTTGAAACAGCAAGAAAATTGATACCATTATCTATTAAAAAATTCGAATACTCTACCAAACCTAATCCATATCCATTTCCTTTAACTACTGCTATAATTTGTAATTTTTTGTGATTATCATTTCTTCCATTTTTTTCTGCAATTTCTTTTATAACTTTTATATTATGTTTTAGATCTTGTCTATCTACTATTAGTGATTTCATTTTAATCCTTTCTAGTTTTATTTCAGGTTTCTTTTTGGACGGAGGAAAAAGTAACCATAATCTATTTTTCCTTGGTCCTTATAATTAATATTATTTTTTAAACTTTAATTTCAATGCTCTTAAATTTCTAAAAGCTTTTTCTGAAAATTTATATAGTCTATATTTTAGTGGTTTAAATTCCATATATACTTCCCCAACAAACTCTGTATATTCTGCTCCAAATCCTTTTTTAAATCTGTATAAACCATTGCTATTGTCTGCAATCCCTGGTACACCACGTAAATCGTAAATATCACTTTTGTTTTCAAGTGCTATTTTAATCATTTCCCATTGTAGTAAATAATTTGGCATTAAATTTCTATGTTCATTGCTACTTGCTCCATACAAATACCAAGTTTTGTTTCCATACATAATAACTATAACGCCAGAAATTGGCTTGTCCTCATAAAATGCCATTAAAAGCTTCATGTGTTTAGGTGCAAGACAATCATACATTTTTTCGAAATATTCTAAAGGCCTTGTAATAAATCCATCTCTAATTCCTGTTGTAACCATTATTTTGTGAAACTCTTTTAAATCTTCTCTTGTTCCTTCTTTTACAACTACGCCTTTTTTTGTAGCTAGTCTAACATTATATCTTGTTTTTGAATGTAGATTTGCAAATAATTCTTCTTCTGTTTTGTCTTTAGTGTTTAGCCTAAATACATATCTTGGTTGAATTTCTTCTCTAAAATTTTTTGCATCATCTTTTATTTGGTACCCTAAATCTATCATTATATTTTTGAAGCTCTCATCTGAACTTACTATATCTGGTTCAATTCTTAAAACTATTGCATTATATTTTTTTGCAAGTTCTTTTGCTCCTTCTGTAAGTTGTTTAAGTACTTCCATATTATGTATATCACATACAGGTCCTCTTGCTGAATACATAATATTGCCAAAAATCGGTATTTTTCTAATCCAAACCATAAGTGAACCAATTATTTTTCCTGATTGATCTTCTGCAAGTATTACTTCATGTTTCCAACTTGTTTTAACTTTTGACCATTCTATAGATTGTTGAAAATTGCATCTTTCATGTGTTTCTAAAAATGATTTATATTCTTCCTCTGATTGTTTATCTGTAACAAATCTCATTTATTTATTTCTCCCTTTCAATCCTTATTGTTTGTAAATTTGTCTTCATTATACTATATCTATTTTTTTATTTCAACATTTTTTTAGAAATTTTTTGAGCTAAAATAGGCTCGTTTGTTACAATTTTTTATATACACTAAATATAAAAAATTGTACTCTTTTGGTATAGCACTTTTTATTTTAAAAAACTTGACTTTTTTTATTATTAACTATATAATTTGACTTGATTTTTAAATGTGGAGGATAAATTATGGCAACATTACCTATTTTTATTAAATATATTTTAACTGCAATAATTGGAATGGTTCCTATTATTGAACTTAGAGGTGCAATTCCAATAGGAGTAGGAGTATTTAAATTAAATTATGTTGAAGCTTTTTTATGTAGCTTTATTGGAAATATTATTCCTGTATATTTTATTGTTAAATATATAAAGCCTCTTTTTAATTTTTTCGGCAGATGGAAACCTTTCAAAAAAATTATAGATTTTGCTACTGAAAAAGCTAATAAACAAATTGCTGAAAACAACAAGTTACAAACTGCTGTTAACTTTGCACTATTTGCTTTTGTAGCAATTCCACTTCCTGGAACAGGTGCATGGGTTGGCTCTCTTATAGCAAACTTTTTAGATTTAAAACCTAAAAAAGCAATTCCACCTATTATACTAGGAGTATTTACAGCAGGAGTTATTGTTTTATCTGCAACAGCTGTCGCAAAAGGTGGAATTCAATATTTAATTCAACATAACTAAAAAAATTCTACAAAAAATTGTAGAATTTTTTTATTGCAAAGGAATATTTACGTATATCTTTTTTTAGTAACCTAACTCGTTTAATATATTATCTACTTCTTCTTTATGGCTTTCTTCTACATTTACATATATTGCTGTATTATTAATTGCAGAAATTACCATATATTTTCCATTAGATAATAAAGTATATTTAGAATAGTTTTTTCCATTAACTGTAGTTTCAATTGAACTACTCGATTTAGCATTTTCAAATTTTGTCATATTTGTAATATAAAACTGATTAGCATAATCATTATCAACTAATTGATAGAATTCTATTTGATAACTAAATTTACTATCAGCAGCTAAATAAACTTTCTCTATATAGTCATACTCTGAAAATTGACTTTTTGCATCAGCTAATTGATACCCCTTCTCTTCCATAGTAGTTTTGAAATTTTGAGCATCTATAGAAGGCTTTTCTTTGCTTAGTTTTGTAAAAACTACCCCTCCTATTGTTATTAATACCACAGCTACAATTGCTACTATTCCTATTATCATACTTTTTTTCATAATAAAATCTCCCTTCTTTTGTTCTTTTTTATTTATATCATAAGTGCAATTAAAATTCAAGACATATTATAAACCTTTGATTTTTTAATGTTAGAATTTTGAATATTGTAATTTCTATTCATACCAATTAAATCAAAAAAATAACAGATAATCTCTTATCTGCTACTTTATTGGCTCGTTTAGCACTTCCGTGTGCGAAAAATACGAGCTCTTATTTATAATTATATTTTATGTTTGATTCTATGGTTATAATTTAACATAACTTTTACTAATTTGCAATAGTTTTAACTTAATATATTTATTTTTTTCTAGTTATAGTTCTTGGATTACTCTTATTCAATATAGGTGGTAAACCATCACTGTTTGTAACAGAAATATCGCTAAATTCTCTATTTAGTTTATTTAGATAACACCAATTATAGATTTTTTCTTTTTTAATTAATATTGGAAATTGCAATGCAAAATATATTTCAACTGGTTTTCCTTTGATAAACTGTTCCTTTAGCCAGTTTTTAAAATAGTTCAACCCTTTACAATTATTATAAAAATTAAACATTATTTCTCCTTTGCTATTTCCCTGAAACATACTCTCATCTATTTTCACACTATATGGTTGCCATCTAAAATGTGTACACATCATTGTATCATACTTT
>OCTW011484108.1_pt1 | contig 13522 bp, 10 predicted proteins | sample 1539671 | NCBI WGS metagenome assembly OCTW01 (sample SAMN02144230, study PRJEB22623) | gut metagenome | biome: sheep rumen | host: Ovis aries | place: New Zealand | reverse complement strand
GATGTGCCGATGGTGCCACTTCGCTTCGCTGATGTGCCGATGGTGCCACTTCGCTTCGCTGATGTGCCGATGGTGCCACTTCGCTTCGCTCCGTTCGGCACCATCGGTTACCAAAATAGCGTCTTCCAGACGCGAAGTAAAAAGAGGGGAGATGCTTCACATCATCTCCCCTCCGCATTTAGTAAGGATAGTATTTATTTGATAATGATTTTCTTTACTGATTTTCCATTTTCTGTGTTGATCACAACGATGTAAACTCCGTTATGATTCACGTCTACAGAACACTCGTTTCTTCCTGAAACTAGACTTGCGATTTTGGCTCCGTTGATAGAAATCACGTCTACATTCTTGATCTCGACATTTGATTTGATACGAACAGTCTTGCCTTCTGCGTAAGCGTTCCATTCGTTTGCGATCTCATCTTTTACAGAAGACGGATCATAACCCAACGTCTCCATGATAGTCTGGATAAGCGATGGCTCATACCATTGAAGTGAATTACGGTTCAAATATCCGTGGCTTTCTGCTCCATCTTTCTGGTTGAATTCCTGGTTGTTGTCCCATAAGAAGCAAGGTACTCCGTATTCTTTAGAGAATCCAAAGAAACATCTTTCCCATTGTTTACGATCCTCCACATTGTGGTAGTTAGAAGATGAAGTTTCTCCAATATAAACAGGATATCCTTTCGACATTACTTTGTCTCTTATTGAATTGTAAAGCCACTGGATATCGTAGTAGAACTTCTGATCCCAAGAGTGGTTTTGTATAGATGGGTTCATGCAGAAGTCATATGGTGTGTAAGCGTGGACAGAAATCCAAAGTCTATTCTGAGCCTTATCGTTAGGAGCTCTAAAATTATTTGTAGTCACACCATCGATAGAGCCAACATAACCTGGACATCCAACCAATCTGTCCATATTGTTGCCTCCTGCATTACGGATCGCATCCACTGCGGCTTGGTTGATCTGGTTGATACATCCAATTGCCTCACTGACAGATGCCGTTGGATTGGATGGATCGAAATACCATTCGTTTGGATCTCCTACAACACGAGGTTCGTTGATTGTTTCGAAAATCAAGTGCTGATCATAATCGGCAAACTCCTTAGCCACCTGTGTCCATATATCAGTGACATACTTTTTTGATTGGTCAAGATACTGATTGGAAGGGAACATATGCCACTGGTCGTTGTCGTGGTGGATGTTGATGATCACAAACATACCATTGTCGTATGCATAGTTGACAACCTCTTTCACTCTTGCCATCCACTGTCCGTCGATAGCAAACTGATATTGGCCATTATTAGAGACGTGAGTGCTCCACGACACAGGTATACGGACAGCGTTGAATCCAGCCTCCTTAACCTTGTCGAACATCTGTTTTGTGGTACGTGGATTGCCCCAGCTTGTTTCTGCGTTTGCTCCCTGACCTGTTGCGTCAAGAGAGTTTCCTAAGTTCCAACCTACACGGATCATTTTGGCAAGTTCATTAGCCGACTTGCCAGATAAGTTTCCTGCGAATGCTGTGTTTGTTGCTAAGCAAAAGAATGCTGCTACAGATAATGCAGTCTTTAATACATTTGCTAAGTGTTTCATGCTATTGTTGTTTTAGTTTTAGAATAACGATAGCAAAGGTATGAAACACTCATTTGCACTCATTCACATTTTTCCCATAACGTTTTAACGTAGTTGATTTGTGACTAAACATAAAATCTTAAAGGTTTAACATTTTATCATAATCCGCAAAGTATCACTGCGTTCGGTGCATGCGGTTACAGAGATAGCGTGATTCCAGATGCGGGGGAGCATATCGGTATGTGTTATCTGCTTGTGTCATAAACCGCAAGCACCACTGCGTTCGGTGCATGCGGTTACAGAGATAGCGTTTTCCAGACGCGGGGGAGCATATTGGCATGTGTCCTCCGCATGTGTCATAATCCGCAAGCACTCTGTGTTCAGTGTATGCGGTTACAGAGATAGCGTTTTCCAGACGCGGGGGAGCATATCGGTATGTGTTATCCGCATGTGTCATAATCCGCAAGCACCACTGCGTTCGGTGCATGCGATTACAGAGATAGCGTCTTCCAGACGCCATTTAGCATTTTGCATTTATAATTCAGCATTGACTCAGTCTCTGTTTCTTCTGCGTCTTCTCTCTTCGCGTCGTTCCTGACGTCGTTCCTGACGCAATTCTCTGCGGCTCTTGACATCAATTTTGATGGAATCTGGTCTTACATTTTCCTGTTTGTCGCGTCCGAACAGTCGGCGGAAGAATCCTCTCGCTCCTTCATTCTTTGCCTCTTCTTCTTCTAATTCTTCCAACACTTCAGTGCAGTCGTAAGTGCGGGAGATAGTCTGTTTGGGTTCACTGAATCTGCCACGGTAGCGTGCCAATTTCTTGTCGTTCATCACTTTCTCCATGAAGGCTCCGAAGATTGGCAGTGCCGATGCACTTCCTTGTCCTTGCTCTCCGTCCTTGAAATGTATGCAGCGGTATTCGCCTCCAACCCATGCTCCTGCCACAAGTTTTGGAGATATTCCCATATACCATGCGTCGGAATAGTTGGATGTGCTTCCTGTTTTTCCTCCGAAATCTGTGGCTCCATGGATCTTGTAATTCCAAAGGCGACGGGAGGTTCCGCGTTCATCGGCCAATCCTTCACGAAGCATCTCGCGAACCAAGAATGCCTCTTCGTAATCAAGCACTTTCTCTCCTTTGGGTTCATTCTTATAGATGACGTTGCCGTCCTTGTCTTCGATGCGAGTTACGATTCTTGGTTTCATGTGTACACCTTCATTTGGGATAGTGGAGTAGGCTGACACCATTTCCAAAAGTGACACGTCTTCCGTACCAAGGCATACCGACGGAATAGGTCGAACCGGACTTGCCACACCCATCTTGTGTGCCAGATCCACTACATTCTCTGGGCCGAGTTCTTTATTCAGCTGTACGGCTATACTGTTGATAGAGCGAGCCATAGCTGTTTTTAGTGTCAGCTGTTCTCCTGAAAAAATACCGTTGGCATTCTGTGGCTGCCAAAGCACAGGTTTTCCATCTTCCTCGGTCATCCATGATGTGATTGAGTCTGTGCGTAGGTCGCAAGGAGACATTCCTTTCCTGATTGCCTGGGTATAGACGAACAGCTTGAATGTTGATCCTGGCTGACGTTTGGCAAGCACTTTATCGTATTGCCAATAGTTGTAATCCACGTCGCCAACCCACGCTTTCACCAGACCAGTCTGAGGTTCGATAGCCACAAACCCACAATGCAGGAATTTCACCATGTGGCGGAGAGAGTCGAGACTGCTCATCACAGTGTCTTTCACTCCAGACTTATAGCTGAAAATCTTCATTTTGTGAGGTTTGTTAAGGCAGGCATATATTGAATCTTTGTTTCCGTCGTATTTTTTTGACAAAGATTTGTAAAGAGATGTTTTGCGGATAGTCTCGTCGATGAAGGTGGTCATCTCTTTTTTGTTTCGGTCACGCCAAGGGTTTTGCTTTCCCCAGTTTTTGAAGAAACGTTTCTGGTTTTCCTCCATTTGCTTCGACACTGCCTGCTCAGCATAACGTTGCATACGAGAGTCGATGGATGTGTAGATTTTCAGACCGTCAGTATAGAGGTTCACATTATTCTCGTCGCACCATTCCTGAAGCTCATTGCTCACCGCGTCACGGAAATATAGGGCGATTCCGTCGAGATTGGATTCCGACTTGAAGTTCAGAGAGAAAGGCACAGCCAGGATAGAATCACACTGCTCCTGAGTTATCATCTTGTGAGAGACAAGATTGTTGATGATGATTCTGCGTCGACGTTCATTGTTTTCCGGATTACGGACAGGATTATAATAAGTTGTGGCTTTCAGCAGACCGATGATGCAAGCCGACTGTTCCCAGTTAAGCTTTTTTGGGGTCGTGTTGAAGTAAGTTTTTGCGGCAGCTTTGATTCCGTAAGCGTTGGATCCGAAATAGACAGTGTTGAGATACATCTTAAGAATCTCCAATTTTGTGAATCTTTCCTCAATACGTTTAGCGGCATTCCACTCTTTCACCTTGATAATCAGTGTCTTTACCCCTGGTACCTTGCATAAGATGCCATTATTATATGTAGAACGCATTTTAAACAGATTCTTAGCAAGCTGTTGGGTGATTGTACTTGCACCACGGGCATTACCTAGCAAAGCGTCCTTGAAAGCACCTAGCAGACCAGAATAGTCGACACCGTGATGTTCGAAGAAACGTTCATCCTCAGTGTGGACAAGCGTGATCAGCAATTCATCAGAAATATCTTCGATTTCTACGGAAGAACGGTTTTCAGTGAAGTACTTTCCGATAAGCACACCGTCGTCGCTATAAATTTCGGAAGCCTCCACAGAATTAGGGTTGGCAAGCACCTCCGTAGATGGAGATTCACCAAACATCCATAGGAAATTCACGTCGACAGCTTTAATAAATAGGAAAATCAGCAATATAAGCGACGCAATTGCTGTAAGGACCTTAACATACCATTTACTTTTGAAAGCATCTTTAAAAATTGTCCAGTATTTTTTGAACACAACAGAAAAGATGCCCCAGTATTTCTTGAACGCAACCATAAAGTTGGCCCAATAATTCTTCAAATCTTCAGAAGTCATTTGTCTGTTTTAAGTTGTATCAAATATAGAAATGCAAATATATGTTAAATATTCAAGTTTAACAAGCTTTTAAATTCAATAAAGACGGAAGATTATCGGAGAAAAATATATTTTTGCAATAAATATGTGGGGTGCACGTTAATATTTTAGATTGAGTAATTTTTTGAAATTTAATGGAAAAAATAATTTGTGTAATAATCGGCGCATTTTGTGCTACCTTTAGTAGTTTGGCACAATTGGAGCATCGTATCTCCTATACTTTTGGTTTTGTCAGCCATGCTTATCATCAGGAGAGAGCCAATGAACGCAAATTTCAGGAATATACATTTCCGGACATTAGAGAACATGGGACATACGAGTATACGGATGAAGATTTGCATTCAATACCTGTTGTTTTCAATTTTCAGTATGACTGTTCGTTGAAAAAACATTTTGGGGTAGGTTTGTGTATGGGATATGAATGTGAGAAAATGTGGCAAAAAACTAATTACATCAAATCTGCAGGAGATGTGATAAGTCCATTTGGAAACACATATACAAATTGGATACAAGAGCTCAGAAATGGAGAACTTAAAAGACATATTATATTCATTATGCCAGAAGCAACAGTGTACTGGTTTAAGAAAAGGCATGTATCCATGTATAGTAAGGCAGCTGTAGGTGTGCGATTCAACTTTGAAAAAAGAAAGTTCTACACTTCGACTCCCAAATCAGAAATACTGCCAAACACGAGCAGTGCCAGCTTATATTTTCATGTATCACCAGTGGCTGTAGAGGTTGGTGGCCCATATTGGAGAGGAAACATAGAAATTGGATATGGAGCACAAGGTGTTTTACAGTATGGCGTCAAACACATTTTTAAAGGGAAAAGAGATATCTGAAAACAACAGAGTTATTTAATAAAAATGACTAATATGGCAAAGTTCAATAAAGTGTTCTTAAAAACAGTTACAGCAGTAGTGACTATTTTAATTTTGGTAGGTTGTGATCCGTCTTATTATTATGAAGTGCATATGAAGAATACGACATCGCAGACTATCACTTTTAGTTCTATCAAAAACAGTGTTTCTGATTCGGTAGAATATTGTCATTTCAATAATAAAAGTGATAACCTTATTTTGAATGAAGGAGAAAAAAAATTATTGATACAAGATAGTGATTTGGGGACTATTTCAAGTGAAGACATAACTAGTATTATGAAGAACGCATATCCTTTTGGGATAGTCATTAAATTTGAGAATGGTGATTCCCTCGTGTATTATCCAAGTGGTGCAGATAAGGATTTTCATTCTCCGTACAATAAGAACTCATTTTTTAGTGTAGATAAGACAGATATAGAAATGGTTTCAGAATATGATGTGCTGTATTAATTTTTTTCCCACTTTGGTGTTGATAGTTTGATAAATTAATTATATTTGCATAGTTTTTGAAAATAGTAAAAGGAATTTTAATGAGTACACTTGAAGAAAAAGAGACTCTTACACAGCCTGAAAATGCGCAAGAAACTGTAGCATCTGATAATTCATTAGCTGAAAATGAGGTTGCTATGACGGATGCAGAGGATCAAGAAATTGTTGATTATTCTTCATTTAGTGAGGCGGAGTTGGTAGAAAAAGCTCGCACTTTGATAACAGAATGCAAGGGTAGTGTTAGCGCTATCAAGAGGGATATAGAAGATATTAAGAGTTGCTACTATAAGAGCTACAATCAAACAATAGATAAGATTAGAAGTGAGCAGGCAGAAGGAGGAGAAAACGCCGAGCCTGTCGAGCTTCCTGCTGATGAATTCAAGTCTGTATACGTTGTTTATCAACGCAGAAAGAAGGAGGAGCAGGCCCAGAAGGAAGCCGAAATGGAGAAGAATCTTAAGGCTAAGTTGGCTCTAATCGACAGACTAAAAGAATTAGCTCAGAATTCAAAAGACGCTCGTCAGGATTTCAACGCTTGTCGTGAGATTCAGAACGAGTGGAAGAATATAGGTGCTGTGCCTCAGGCAAAAGCTGACGAGGTTAATGGCAATTATAAACTTTGGATTGAGACATTCTACGACTCTTTGAGTGCTGCTAACGAATTGAGAGATTTGGATTTCCGCAAGAATTTGGAAGAGAAAATCTCTATCTGTGAACTTGCTGAAGGATTGGCTGAGAGCAAAGATGTAGTCGATTCGTTTAGAAAATTGCAGTATTATCACGAAAGATGGAAGGAAATTGGTCCTGTCGCACGTGAAAAACGTGAGGAACTTTGGGAACGTTTCAAGGAGGCCACTGCTGTTGTAAACAAGCGACACAGAGAGTATTTCGAGCAGATTCATGCTAAAGAGGAGCAGAATTTGGTTGAGAAGACAAAGCTTTGTGAAGAGGTTGAGAATGCAAAGGTAGAAAACGAAGAGAGCTTCGACTGTTGGCAGAAGATGACGGATTTCATCGTTGCTAAGCAGGATGAGTGGAGAAAGATAGGTTTTGCGCCAAAGAAAGACAACGACAAGATCTACGAGAGATTCAGAGCCGCTTGCGACAAATTCTTTGTGGCTAAAAACGAGTTTTTCAAGAGAATGAAGGAGACTCAGTCGGAGAATTTGAAGAAGAAGATTTCTTTGTGTGAGATCGCAGAGTCGTTGAAAGACAGCAAGGATTGGAAGGAGACAACTAACAAGTTTGTTGAGATTCAGAAGGAATGGAAGACAATCGGTCCTGTTCCACGCAAGAATTCAGATGCTGTTTGGAAGAGATTTTTGGCAGCATGTGATTATTTCTTTGAGCAGAAGGAAGCTGATTTCGCAAGCAGAAAGTCTGAAGAATCAGTCAATTTGGAGAAGAAGAAGGATTTGATTGAAAGAATCAAGAGTCTTCAGATTGAAGGCAACGACAATGCATTCGCTGATTTCAAGAAACTTTTGGCAGAGTGGAATTCAATCGGTCATGTGCCATTCAAGGAGAAGGATAATATCTACAAGAAATACAAATCTACAATTGATGAGGTGTTCGACAAGTTGAACAAAGACCGTAGCATCAATAGATTGGATTTCTTCAAGACAAATATCGAGACATTGGCAAGCCAGGGTATGGCGAAGGTCAACAATGAACGCAAGAGATTGCAGAAATTGGTTGAAAACTTCAATTCTGAGATTGCCACTGCAGAAAACAATATCGGATTCTTCTCAAAATCAAAGGGTACTTCTCCATTGCTTGATGGAATGAAAAAGAAGATCTCTAAGTTGAAAGACGAGAGAAATCTATTGTTGGAGAAGATCAGATTGATTGACGAGACAACAGAAGAGTTAAATTAACATTAAAAGAAAAAATTTACTATAGGGGTAGCGGTTGCTACTCCTTAGTAAACCCCATAAATTAAATAAAGGACAGTATTAATTAAAATTGTTAAACAAATGAAACCATTTGATGACGAAATGCAACAAGATTTCGAGAGAAATTCCGGTGCAGAACAACGTGAAAGAAGAAGTTTTAACCCTAATTTCACAGCAGACAACCATTTGAAGCGTGCACCAAGAAGAAGAGTTGGTGATACACGTGTTCCAGTAGGCGAGCAGAACGGTGGCTACAACCGTGGCTACAACAATGACGGAGGTTATAACAACCGTGGTTACAACAACGATGGCGGTTATAACAATAACCGCGGTGGCTACTACAATAACAATCGTGGTGGTTACGGTGATAACGGTTACAATGGTGGCTACAATCGCGATAATAATGGCGAAGGTGGTTACAACAACAACCGTGGCGGCGGCTACAACAACAACCGTGGTGGCGGCTACAACAACAATCGTGGTGGCGGCTATAACAACAATGGCGGCGGCTACAACAACAACCGTGGTGGTGGCTATAACAACAACCGTGGTGGTGGCTACAACAACAACCGTGGCGGAGTCTTCAACAACAACCGTGGCGGTGGCTTCAACAACAATAACCGTGGTGGTGGACGTCCACAGAACAAACGTAAGCAAGGAAATATTGGACATCGTCAGATTGAGTATAAATCTGTTATGGTGGATCCAAATGAAGATATCCGTTTGAACAAGTATCTTGCTAATGCAGGTGTATGCTCACGTCGTGAGGCAGACGAATTGATTCAGGCTGGTGCTGTATCTGTAAACGGCACTCCAATCACAGAGTTGGGAACAAAGATCAAGCGTGGAGACAAGGTGTTGATCGGCGATCAGCTTGTGGCTCCAGATAAGTTGGTTTACATCCTATTGAACAAGCCAAAGGGTTGTGTTACATCTACTGATGATCCAAACGCAAAACTTACAGTTATGAAGCTTGTTGAGAGAGCATGTAAGGAGCGTATCTATCCTGTAGGTCGTCTTGATAAGCCAACAACAGGAGTTCTTCTATTGACTAACGACGGTGATTTGGCTTCTAAGTTGACTCACCCAATGTACAACAAGAAGAAGATTTATCAGGTGACTTTAAATAAGGAGCTTACAGAGGAGGATATGGCAACAATCTCTGCTGGTATCGATTTGGAGGATGGCCCAATCAAGCCAGATGAGGTAAGCTATGTAGACGAAGCGGATCACAAGAAAATCGGTATCGAGATCCACTCTGGTAGAAACCGTATCGTTCGTCGTATTTTCGACAAACTTGGCTACCGTGTGATGCGTCTTGACCGTGTATTCTTCGCAGGTTTGACAAAGAAGGGATTGAAAAGAGGCGAGTGGAGATTCCTTACAGAGCGTGAGGTTAGCATGCTAAGAATGGGTGCATTCGAGTAAAAATTAAAATTAAGAGTTAAAAGTTAAGAATTATGACTTAGCAATTAACTTACATTATAAGGCTGTCAAGGTTTTCTCTTTGGCAGCCTTTTTAATTCACAGTGCCATGAAAATAAGATTTATATTTTCGACAATATCATTATTTGTAGTTGCCATTGCATCCGCAGTGAGCTATAAATCGGCAGAGACAGACGCATATATTGCCAAGTATAAGCAGACGGCAATAGAGCAGATGAAGCAGTATAAAATCCCTGCAAGCATCACGTTGGCACAGGGAATATTGGAGAGCGGAAGCGGTAGGAGCGACCTTGCTGTCAAAGCCAACAACCATTTTGGAATCAAGTGTACAAGCGATTATAAAGGCAAGACATACCACAAGAAGGATGACAAGCGAAGAGACTGTTTCAGAGTGTATGAGAATGCTGCTCAGAGTTTTGTGGATCATTCTATCTTTTTGCAGCGAGCACATTATGCTCCACTTTTCAAGTTGAAAATCACCGACTATAAAGGGTGGGCGAATGGTTTGAAAAAATGTGGTTACGCTACGAATCCCAAGTATCCGTCGTTGCTGATAGAGGTGATTGAGCAGAATAAACTGTATGTATACGACGATGCCAATTATCAGGACGACAGCAAGAGGAATGACGGAGGAAACAAGGACAAGGTGGTGCCAAACGATGACAAAGGACGCAGAAACAGTAGGGAAGAGGTGAATCCTGAAAAGGATAGAAAAGCAGACAATGTGGATATCCGTAAGGGAGACAACCGTGTGGAAATCAATGGTGTAAGATGCGTTCAGATAAAGTCGGGAGACACATTCTATTCATTGTCGAAGAAGTATGATATGACGGTGGATAAACTAAAGACGTTGAATGATTTCCCGTCGAACTACACTTTGAAAGTCGGTGAATATGTCTTCTTGAAACGAAAGAGAAGAAGCTACAGAGCTCTTGATTATCATATAGTTGAGCCGGGGGAGACGATGCATTCGATTTCTCAGTATTATGGAGTGCAGCTGGAGCAGTTGAAGAAGCATAACAAGAAAATATCCGGGGAACCAAAAGTCGGAACGAGAGTGTTGTTGCATTAAATTTATCAAGAGTGTAGCTGACTGTTATATTTCAGCTACACTCTTTTTTTTATCATGTTCTGGTAATCTGACGGAATGTGGCTATTTATGTTTTGTAATAAAAATGTAACAAAAGAAAAGATCCAATATGTAAAAATAACCTTAATTTTGTTATTCATGTCGCATGAATATTCACCTAATCATATTAGATTACTCACGTTAAATTTATTATATATGAATCAAAGGTTAAGAAGATTGTTTTCACTAATGTTTAGTGTAAGTGTTATGCAATTTTTATTGGCTCAAGTAGTTATCAATGATGTTAATTTTCCGGATAAGCTTTTTAGGGATCATGTTTCAACAAATTACGATTTAGACAAGAATGACACTCTTTCAACAACGGAAATTGAAAAGGTGGATACTATAGATGTCAGTTTAAGATATACTGGCAATAAAGATAATATGATGACAGACCTGACGGGAATCGAGTATTTTACGGCTTTAAAAAAATTAGGGTGTAGTTACCATGCTCTTACTTCTATCGACATATCAAAAAACACAGAATTGACCGAACTTAGGTGTGACCGTAATAGTCTGACTTCTTTGAATGTGACTGAAAACAAGGCATTAAGAGTTCTACACTGTGATCTAAATGAAATTGAATATTTAGACGTATCAAAAAATACGGAATTGGAAGAACTTTGGTGTGGAAGCAACATGTTAATTACATTGAATGTCTCTAAAAATTTGGCTTTGACGGAGCTTGATTGTCCTCGTAATTGGCTGTTAAATCTGAATTTGACCAACAACGTCAAACTAAAAAGTCTTAACTGTGGACGTAACATGCTGTCATCCTTGGATGTGTCAAAAAATATAGAGTTAGAAAGTTTATTATGTTGGCAAAATCAACTGACATCTTTATTGCTTCCAAACAGCACTGTTTTGAAAACAATATCATGTTGGACCAACAATTTAACTTCTTTGGATGTCTCAAAAAACACAGCGTTAGAATATTTATTATGTTATTGGAATCCATTGACATCTTTGGATGTATCGAATAACACAGCATTAATAGAGTTCGAGTGTAAAAGCAACCAACTAACCACGTTGGATGTGACAAAAAATACAAAGTTGGAAGTTTTGGATTGTTCTGAAAATCAACTTACATCTTTGGATTTGTCAAACAATACTTTACTAAAACGATTAGCTTGTTCATCCAATAATTTATCATCTTTGGATTTGTCAAACAATACTTTACTAAAACGATTATATTGTTCATCCAATAATTTATCATCTTTGGATTTGTCTAATAATCTAAATTTGAATCCAACAATGAGTTGGTATGTTGATTGTTCTGATAACTCTTATACGGTAAATATAGATAAAACATTCATATTCAACCTGTCTTCATTACCGGGAGAGTTCGATCATACAAGGATGACCATTAAATCTGGCAATGCTGTAGATAAAGATGGACTTTTGAAAGTAGACGAGAGTATAGGTGAAGATACAATAAAAGTGGTGTATGAATATATAGCTAATAAAGACTATACTTTTGAATATACATTGAATTTGGTTCCAGTGGAAGTTGATGACGTACCTTTGGTCAATTCCGTTGACGCATTTTCTTTTTATCCAAATCCGGCAAAATCATCTGTAAGTGTTTTATCTACAGGATATTATAAAATATATGACGGATCTGGAGTGTTGTTGCAATCAGGCATGGCCGAGAAAGACGATGAAATTAACATTTCAAACCTATCTCCTGGTGTCTATCTCTTTGATTTTGAGGGTAGAATAGAGAAATTATTTGTGAAATAAACAGATAATAAAAAAAACAGAGACATTGCGAATCGCAGTGTCTCTGTTGTATTTTGATCATCTTAGTGATTAATTATGCTTCAAAAAATCTAATCAGTGCATTCTGATCCTTGATGTTGTTTGCCGCAAGTTCTTCAAGCACAGCATCTTTCTCACCACTGTTAATAATACTGTCGCAAAGCTGAGCATACGACTCTTGTGAATGACTGAGCCGGACAAATGTGTCCCAAATCTCTTGAGCTGTCATAAATTTTTCCATATTATCAAATTTTGGTTAGACATTTAACTACTCAAATGTACCAATTATCAAAACAGATTGTTCAAAAAAATATCGTATTATGATGAAGAACATATATATGGAACGTGTTTTGAAATATCAACAAGATATTTAACTCAAAAATTGGGAAACCTGTTCAAGTTTGATGAATGTTAATGAATTTCACCACATTTGCGAGTAAGAATGATCAGTTATTATTTATGTGCTCGCATTAGAGAGGAGGGGGAGTCCAATATCTATCAAACATAGGCTTTCGATAATCCACATTTTATTTATAGTCATTTTTTTAACATTTTTTTTAGTCCCTCGCTGTACACAACCTTATACTTTTGGGTAGAATTTTCGTCGGCAATGATAAAATAAGCCATGATTGAATTATCCGAGGCAAGCACATCAAGAGCTTTTTCTACCCCCATCACCATAAACGCTGTCGCATATGAGTCTGCTGTAATGCAATCAGACGCAATTACTGTGCTAGAAAGTATGTTTTTTTGTACAGGATAACCAGTTTTGGGGTCTATTGTGTGAGCATAACGTTTTCCATCCTGATAGTAGAAATTACGGTAGTTGCCGCTAGTTGCGATTCCTCCTTCGCTTATTTCTAAAATATTCTCTATACCATTGACTCGTTGAAAGATATCTTCTTCAGGAACGTTTATTCCAATTCGCCAGGGGAATCCTTTGGGGCTGTTGCCATGAAGTGTAATTTCACCTCCGATTTCCACCATATAGTTTTTCACTCTCTTGTTTTTCAACCAATTTCCTATGATATCACACATATATCCTTTGGCTATATTGCGAAACATGTTTGGGCAATACTTAAAATTAGGCATTGTTTAGTAGAGTTAGATTTGATTATAAAATTAAAATAGTGTAATGACGCGTAAGTTTTTATTTAATTTCACTAGTGTCTCTTAAAAAATGTTAAATCATCAGAATTCAATTTGAATCTGTTTTAGACAATCCTCTTTTCTTGGATTTTTGATTGG
>OCTW013418969.1_pt1 | contig 13523 bp, 17 predicted proteins | sample 1539671 | NCBI WGS metagenome assembly OCTW01 (sample SAMN02144230, study PRJEB22623) | gut metagenome | biome: sheep rumen | host: Ovis aries | place: New Zealand | reverse complement strand
GATGTGTTTGCACATTCTTTCTTTTTCATATTGTTGACATGAGCAGTATGTTAGGTAGATTTCATTATTTTTTGTTGTTATATCTATTTTGTATATATTGTCTGTGTTTTGCGATTTTACTTCAAATTTATATATTTTTGATTTATTAGCTAGATGAATTATTTTTTTTAATTCTATATTTTCTTGATTATAATTTTTTCCTTTTTCATAGTTTATTTTGTTTACTATTTTTATTATTTTTTCTTCCATAAAATCACTTCCAAATATGTTTATTATATCATATATTTCTTCTTTTCTTTTATTTTTTTTTATTTTAATATAGTATAATTTGTTTTTATTAATATATAAATTAAAAGAAATATATTGATTTTTATTTTTTTAATTGTTATAATATAGTGGCAAATTGAATTTCTATGATGTTTTTATGTCATGGCGGAAGGAGAGTTAAGTATGAAAAAGAACAATAATTATATGGATACTAAAGTTACTTGTGCTTGTGGAAATACTTTTACAGTAAAATCTAATAAAGCTGAATTACATGTTGAAGTATGTAACAAATGTCATCCATTTTATACTGGAGAACAAGGTAAAGCTTCTAAAACTGGGGCTGTTGATAAGTTCAATCGTAAATATGGTATTAAATAACAGTTTTACTGTTATTTTTTGTTAGGGGGAATTATTATGTTTAAAAAGTTGTTTTTGTTTATTTGTATGTTTTTTGTTTTAACTGGTTGTTCTAATAAAAATTTAAAATATGAAATAAAAACTAGGAATGAATTAAAAAATAATATTCATTATAAAAAGAATGTTGAAATTGATGTTAATAGGGGTAATGAAAATATTATTGATTCTCACGAATCTGTTAATGTTGATATTAATAGTGATAATGGTAATATTAGTTTTAATCCTAGAATTAATTATGATTTAGATGTTAAAGATAAATCAGTTGTTGATAATAGTAATTTTGATGTTGTTATTAATATTCCTAGTGGTGAGAAAGTATTAAATTTCTTTTCTGATGGATATAATAAAGTTAAGAGTTATTTATCAGATAAGACAATAAGTGATGCGAAAGTAAAATGTAGGGAAGTATTTATAACTTTTGTTGATTTTATTTTTTATGATACTGAAATAGAAGGTATTACATTTAAAGAATTAACAAGTGATATAAAAGAAAAAATTATTAGTATTGTTAAAAATACTGATGAATTAATTAATTCTAAATATCCTAATTATAAAGATATGTTGAGTAATAAGACTCGTGAATTATTTAGTAATTTGAAAAATAATGTTCAAAGTTTTGTAGAAGAAAATGTTTCTTCTTCCATTATTCAAAAGTATAATGAAGTTAGTGAAGATGCTTTGAATAGGTATGAGAATACTAAAGAAATCATTACTTCAAAAGTAGAAGAAAATCCTGGTATGATAGATAATTTTAAAAATAAGTATAATGAGACATTTGAAAAAGCAAAAAGTAAATTATCTAATTGGTATCAAAATTTTAAAAACAAGAATTAATCTTGTTTTTTTTTAAATTTTTATTTACTAGTTTTTAATTATAATGTATTATTATTTTAGGGTGATGATATGAAAATAGGCATTGGTTGTGACCATAATGGTATTGAATTAAAGAAAAATATTATTAGTTATATTAAAAGTAAAAAAATAACTGTTGAAGATTTTGGGCCATATAAGTATGATGCATTAGATGATTATCCTGATTATGCTTTTGCAGTAGGTGAGGCAATTCGTGATAAAAAAATTGATTTAGGTATTTTGATATGTGGTACTGGAATTGGAATGAGTATTGCTTGTAATAAAGTTCGTGGTGTTAGATGTGCACACGTAAGTACTATTAAAGAGACTCGTCTTACTCGTATTGATAATAATGCGAATGTTATTGCGATTAGTATGAATTTAAATTTTGATAAGATTAAAAGAATTATTGATACTTTTGTTGAAACTCCATTTTCTGTAGAGGAAAGGCATCATAGAAGGGTAGATAAGATTTCTTTATATGAACATTAGGACTATCTTATATTGTATTATGGTCCCTCTTAGTATTTGGTGTTTAGAAAGTATTAATATTAATCAAATTTTTAAAAAGAATAGAATAATTCAAGCTAGGCTTTTATATTTATTTTTTGTTATAGGTTTATCTTATTTAGTTGTTAATTTCTTTATGGATTTTTTTATTAGTACTAGAGTTGGATAAATATATATATAAAAAGTTTTGCACAGGATATGTGCAAAACTTTTTTATTTTATCTTTCCATTGTATTTAATATTACAGGTAGTATTTGTTTTTTTCTTGATACTACTCCTGGTAAATATGTTCCTTGTTTTATTTCGGATAATCCAAAGCTATCTTTTAATATTTCGCTTGCTGATTCATTATAGTACATGTAAGATCCATTTTCTAATACATCAGTTACAAAGAAAGCTAATACATAATATCCTTCTTTTTTACTAAGATTTTGTAATGTTTCTATATATTCTTTTTCTTGTTGTTTTATTTCATCTACATTTACTGTTGAAAATTGACTTAGTCCTATTTTTTCATTATTACATGGGAATGATTTAAAATCAGTGTAAATAACATCTTCTGGTGTTTTTCCTTCTAATGAAGATCCAGCTTTTATCATTTCTTTTCCATATTTTTGATAGTCTACACCTGCAATTTTAGCAAGTTTTGGTACTATTTCTCTATCAATGTCTGTAGTTGTAGGAGAAGTTAATATTAATGTATCTGATAATATACCTGATAGCATTAATCCTGCAATTTCTTTTGTTATTTCTATATTATTTTCTTTATACATTAGATATAGTACTGTGTTTGTACTTCCAAGTGGCATATTTCTAAAGTTGATTGGCATCGTTGTTCCAACATTACCAATGTTATGATGATCTATTACCTCAATTATTTCTGCTTCTTCTATTCCTGTTGCACTTTGCATGTATGAGTTGTGGTCTACTAGTATGCACTGTTTCTTTTTGTGGTTTGCTATGTCACTTAGTCTTAAAAGGCCTAAACATTTATTTTTATTATTTATTATTGGATAGTTTGTATATTTTACTTTGTTTGCAATATTTAGACATTCGTTTAATTCATCATGTTCATTGAATGTTATGATTTCTTCAGTCATCATTGCGCTTTCTAGATAATTACATAAACTTATCATGTTTGCTGTTTTGAATGTATCAAATTTTGTTGAAATAATATTTGTCTTGTTTTTTTCTGCTATTTTAATATATTCTTCTTTTAATTCAAATCCACCTGTTACTATTAATAGTTTTATATTTTTATTTAATGTGTATTCTATTATGTCTTCTCTGTTTCCTACAATCAAAGCTGTATTTTTGTCAAGTTTTACATTTTTTTTGAATGTTTCTGTATCATATGATGCTACTAATACATTGCAAGATAATTCATTGTCATATTTTTTTATTTCTTTTGCATCTAGAGTTTCTATTAAATTTTCATATGATGTTTTTAGTGTTTTATCATCTGAATATATTTCTTCTTTTGCAATGTTTTTCATTCCAATCATTCCAAGTAAATTTTGATTTTCATCTATTACAGGAAGCATTGTTATTCCTAATTCACACATTTTTAGATAACAGCTGTATATTGATTTTTTGCTATTGATATAGTAGTCTTTATTATATTCTACATCTTTTACTTCAACTTTGACATCGTTTAAAAATTCTGGTTGTTTTACTTTAAAATAATCTAATACATATTTTGTTTCAGGGTTTGTTTCTCCTAAAACTCTTGGTTCTGTATTTAATCCTAATTTATTTTTTAGATATGATGCAGTAATAGCAGCAGTAACTGCATCTGTATCTGGTTTTTTGTGTCCGAATACAAATATTTTGTTATTTTTCATAAATTACCTCCATACAAGTAGTAATTATATCAAAAAAAGTAATATTTATCTATATTTTTTATTTAATTTTTTTACTTTTCTTTTATATTTTTTTTATTGCTTTTTTTCTGATTTTTTGTAAGGTTTTATTAGAAGATTTTATTAGTGATACTAAATCTATTTTAGATAGTTATAATATTGTTGATATGAATAAACCTGTTATTGTTTGGGCTACTATGAATCTTTCATATGGTTTTGTTTCTTTTGTTTTGGCAGATTGTAGATGGTAAATCTATTAATTGGATTAGCGGTGAGCATGCTTTGGTTGTTATAGGACATACTGATAATAAGGTTATTGTTAGCGATCCATATGTAGGTGCAGTAAGATATTTTGATAAAGAAATTTTTGAAAATAGGTATAATTTTATGGGTAAAAGAGCATTATATTATTAATGTTTTTTTATTTATTATTTTTTATAAATATCTTGATGATTATTAAAAATGATGTTATAATATCTTTGATTTTTAAAGACGTTTGAAGGAAAGAAAAGTAAAAATTTTCTATAGAGAGTTTAGTAGTGGTGGAAGCTAGATGTCATAATTTTTATTTCGAATGGTTCCTGTAGTTTCTTGGTCGATATGTAGGCTAAGACGTATCCTTGCGTTATAGGGGGTAAGTTGATAGTTATACTATAAATAAGGTGGTACCGCGGGTAAAACTCGTCCTTAATTTGTGGTATTTTTTTATTTTTTGGAGGTGATTTTATGAGATGTTTTGAAAAAATTAGTTTTGAACAATTTAGTAAAGATATTTCTTCTAATAAAAATTTGTATGATTCTTATTCTTTACCTAGACGTCAAACGAAAAATAGTGCTGGGTATGATTTTGAATCTGTTATTGATTTTTCGATTGAACCTGGTATGTCTTTAGTTATTCCTTTAGGTATTAAGGCATGCATGAATTCTGATGAGGTTTTATTTTTGATTATTAGGAGTAGTTTAGGATTTAAAAATAATATTCGGATGTGTAATCAAGTCGGAGTAATTGATAGTGATTATTATGGAAATGTAAATAATGAAGGTCATATTTTTGTGAAATTACAGAATGAATCTAATGAAGTGTTTTCTGTTAAGAGGGGGACAAGGATTTGTCAAGGAATTTTTGTAAAGTATTTGACTATTGATAATGAAGAAGAAATTAATAATGAAAGGGTTAGTGGAATTGGTTCCACTAATTAGGTGATTTTTATGGATAAGAAAAAATTTTATATTGCGACAGCGATTGCTTATACTTCTGCGAAGCCTCATTTAGGTAATACTTATGAGATTGTTTTATCTGATGCGATAGCACGTTATAAAAGACTTACTGGTTATGATGTTTATTTTCAAACTGGTACTGATGAACATGGTGAAAAAATAGAAAAAAAGGCAATGGAGGCAGGTATTGAGCCTCAACAATATGTCGATGAAATATCTTTAGAGGTACGACGTGTTTTTGATTCTATGAATGCTAGTTATGATAAGTTTGTTAGAACTACTAACCCTACTCATGAGAAAGTTGTAGCTAAAGTATTTAAAAAGTTTTATGATCAAGGTGATATTTATAAAGGTTTTTATGAGGGATTATATTGTACTCCTTGTGAATCATTTTTTACTGAGTCTCAATTAGTAGATGGTAAATGTCCTGATTGTGGTCGTGAAGTTCATTCTGCTCGTGAAGAAGCTTATTTTTTTAAATTAAGTAATTATACTGATAGATTGGTAAAGTATTTGGAAGATCATCCTGATTTTATTCAACCAGTTTCTCGTAAAAATGAGATTGTTAATAATTTTATTAAACCTGGTATTCAAGATTTATGTGTTTCTCGTACTACTTTTGATTGGGGAATTCCTGTTGATTTTGATCCAAAGCATGTTGTTTATGTTTGGATAGATGCTTTGTTAAATTATATTACTTTTTTGGGTTATGATATTGATGGAGTTAGTGATGATTTTAAAAAGTATTGGCCTTGTGATGTTCATGTTATTGGAAAAGATATTTTACGTTTTCATACAATTTATTGGCCGATTATGTTAATGGCTTTGGATTTACCTCTTCCTAAGTGTATTTTTGGTCATCCATGGTTATTATTTTCTAATGATAAGATGAGTAAATCTAAAGGTAATATTGTTTATGCAGATGATTTAGCTTCTACATATGGTGTTGATGCGGTAAGATATTATTTGTTACATGAAATTCCTTTTTCTTCAGATGGTAATTATACTGATGAATTATTGATTGAGAGGTATAATTCTGACTTAGCTAATGTTTTAGGTAATTTAGTTAATAGAACTATTAGTATGAGTCATAAGTATTTTAATGGAGAAGTTGTTGAAGGAACTTGTTTTGAAGATATTGATAATGAATTGATTGATCTGGTATTACATGCGAAGGATATTGTTGAAGATAAGATGAGTTCTTATCATATTGCTGATGCGATTGATGCGATTTTTGAAATTTTTAGAAGAGCAAATAAGTATATTGATGAAACAACTCCATGGATTTTAGCTCGTGATGAGAGTAAACGTGATAGGTTAGCTACTGTTATTTATAATTTACTTGAATCAATTAGACATGGTGCTGTATTATTACAAGCTTTTTTACCTGATACTGCTCATGAAATATTTCATCAATTGAATACTTCTAATAATCAATATGATACTATTGATGATTTTAAAGGTATGGATATTGGTATTCATTTAAATGATCCAAAACCTATTTTTGAGAGAATTGTTAAGTAGTATGTAAAATGATGTAAATTGTCGAGATGTTTTTTCATAAAATGTTTGAATTTGTTTTAAAAAATTGATATATTAATTTTGTTGTTTATAAAAATAAGGGGTTATTTTATGATTGAAAAGATGAGATACAAAAAGGCAACATTATTATTATTTTCGATTTTGTTGCTACTGGTATTTGGAAGTGTTGTTGTAGAAACTAAGACTATTGATATACTTTATTTGTTAGCGCTTGTTGCTTTTATAATAAGGTATATTAGTATGAAAAAATGAGAAAATTATACTTTTGTGTGGTATAATTTTTTTAGTTAGGGAGTGTTTTTATGATAATTGATTCGCATTGTCATTTAAGTCATGAAGATTATGATGATATTTTAGTTCCAATTAAAAATATGGGGAATAATATTATGATAGCTAGTGGGGCTGATCATATTTCTAATGTTGATGTAGTTGATCTTTGTAGTAAGTTTTCAAATATATATGGTGTTATTGGTATTCATCCTTCTGAAATTACTTCTGATATTGAAGAACATTTAAAGTTTATTGAGGAGCATATAAATGATCGTCATATTGTTGGAATAGGTGAAATTGGACTTGATTATCATTATGATGGTGATAGGGATATTCAAAAAAAATATTTTATTAGGCAAATAGAACTTGCTTTAAAATATAATAAACCTATTGTCATTCATACTCGAGATGCGATTATGGATACTTATGATATTTTAAAAGAATATAATGCTTATAAAGTTCCTGTTTATATACATTGCTTTTCTGAGAGTGTTGAAATGGCACGTCGTTTTATCAAGTTAGGTGCTAGACTTGGAATTGGTGGTGTTGTTACTTTTAAAAATAGTAAAAAATTGGTAGATGTTGTATCAGAAGTTGATTTATCTCATATATTATTGGAGACAGATAGTCCTTATCTTACTCCTGAACCATATAGAGGTTGTAAAAATGAGCCTTGTAATGTCTTTTTAGTAGCAGAAAAAGTTGCTTCTATTAAAGGAATAGATAAGGATTTAGTTATAAACACTACAACTCGTAATTCTATTGAGCAATTTGACTTGGATGTATAGATATGGTATAATTTTCTTACACGTTTATGAGGTGAAATATGAATTTATATTTATTTCAAGTGATTGGTAATTGTGTAAAATTTTTAGCTGTTTCATTATTATCTTTTTTTGGATTATATAATAGTGTTAATACTGAGATTAAGAATGCAGAAGTTTCATATAATTCTTATTTGGAACATGAAGTGTTAAAATATGAAACTGTTTATGAATATGATTCACGTATGCCATTAAATACAACTTTGGTCATACAATCTGGTGTTGATGGTGTTGTTTTAAAAAATTATAGTGATAATACAGAAGTAGTTTTAAAAGAATCTATTCCTGAAATTGTAAAAGTTGGTTCAGGTCCACAAGGCGAGTATACTGGAAAACTGACTGGGTATGGTCCAGATTGCCCTGGATGTAGTTTAGTTGGTAATGTTTCTTGTTTAACTCGTGAAGGTACTCGTCATAGTTTGATTAATAATGGTATTTATTATCATGATTCAGAATATGGTGATGTTAGGATTCTTGCTGCTGCTACTAGTCATTTTACATGTGGAACAATTATTAAAGTTGATAATTCTTTTATGGGTGAACCATTTACTGCAATTGTTTTAGATACAGGTTATGATATGAGACGTGCTTGGGATAACAATATGGTTTGGTTTGACTTGGCTTTTGATTCGCAAGATAGTGTTTTAAATGGTTCAAGTAATAATACTTTATTTAGTGTTCAAAGATGGGGTTGGTAAAACTTCATTTTTTTTTCATATTTTATATTTTTTTTCATATTATTATTTAGGAATGGTGATAATAATGAAAAAAGTTTTTGTTATAGTAATAATTTCAATTTTTGTTCCTTTTTTTTTAGTTAGTTTGTTTACTGTTAAGGAGGATATTTTTAATAAAAAATTAAGATATATTTCTAATATAATGATTAGGATTAAAAGAAATAGTACTGGTATTATTGAAGTTGTTCCTTTGGAAGAATATATTACTGGTGTAGTATGTGGAGAAGTTCCTATTAGTTTTGAATTTGAGGCTTTAAAAGCTCAGGCCGTAGCTGCTAGAAGTTATGTTTTAAAACAATTGGAATATAATAGAAATAATGATTATGATGTTGTTGATACAGTTATGAATCAAGTATATTTGGATAGTGAACAATTAAAAAATAGGTGGGGATCTGATTATGATTTAAATTTAATGAAAGCTAAGAAAGCTGTTATTTCTACAAGTGGTGAATATTTAGAAAGTAATGGTAGTGTAGTTGAGGCTTTATTTTTTTCAACAAGTAGTGGATTTACTGAAAATAGTGGAGAAGTATTTGCTACGCAACAACCTTATTTGGTAAGTGTTGAATCAAATTGGGATGCAGAAGTTTCTCCTGTTTTTAATAATTATTATTCTTTTAGTTTATTTGATTTTTTTTCTAGATTAGGTCTTCAGTATAGTGATTTTTTAGATATTAATGTAATTGAAACGACTAGTACTGGTAGAGTTAAAAAAATTAAGATTAATGGTGTTATATTTAGTGGTGATGATGTTCAATGGTCATTAGGTTTAAGGTCTACTTTTTTTTCTATTAATTATGATGGTAATGTTGTTAATATTAATACTAAAGGGTTTGGCCATGGTGTTGGACTTAGTCAGTATGGAGCGCAAGGAATGGCTCTTCATGGATATAAGTATGATGATATTTTAAAATATTATTATAGGGGTGTTGAAATAAAAAAAATTTAATTTTTTTGTATAAATTTTATCTTTATTGTTAAGAATTAAAATAGAGGTGAAATTTATTATGAAAAGGCGTTTGAAAAAAAGAGTTGTTTATGGTATGTATGTTGTTTTATTTGTTTCTGTTCTCTATATGATTTTATCAATTGATGTGGCGTCTAGTCCATCTGTTGATGATGTAGATTATGTATCAAAAACAATTGTATCTGAGGATATTCCAGTTGTTGCTGTGAATAATGTTATTAAAAGACCTTATAGTGATTCTAAGATACGTATTGTAAGTGATTATTATGATTTTAAAGAGGATGCTTCAGAACAATTAAATTCTATTATTTTATTTGAGGATACTTATTTACAAAATAGTGGTGTATCATATGTTGGTGAAGGCGATTTTGAAGTTTTAAGTATTTTAGATGGTGTTGTTTTAGATGTTTCTGAGAATGATTTATTAGGAAATATTATTTCTATTGATCATGGAAATGGTATTATTGCTTACTATCAAAGTGTGTCTGATATTGTTGTAAAACAGGGTGATTTGGTTTCTTGTGGCTCTGTTATTGCTCATAGTGGTGTATCTAATATTTCTAAGGATTTAGGTAGTCATCTAAATTTCGAACTTTCTATTAATGGTATTTTAGTTAATCCTGAAAATTATTATGATCATAATATTAGTGATATAGTTGGGTAATATGTTTAATAAGGATATTGGAATTGATTTAGGAACTGCTAATGTACTTATTTATGTGAAAGGTCAAGGAATAGTATTAAATGAACCTAGTGTTGTTGCTGTAGATGCTGATAGTAAAAAACCTTTGGCTGTTGGAAAAGAAGCTTTTTTAATGCTTGGTAGGACACCAGGTAACGTTATTGCGATTAGGCCTTTAAAAGATGGAGTTATTGCTGATTTTGAAATAACTGAAGTTATGCTCGATTATTTTATAAAAAAAATAAATTGTAAAGGTTTTTTTTCTAGACCAAGAATATTAATATGTTGTCCTTCTAATATTACTCCTGTTGAAAAAAACGCTATACGAGAAGCAGCTGAGAGAACAGGAGCAAGAAATGTTTTTTTAGATGATGAGGTACGTGTTGCTGCAGTAGGAGCCGGTCTTGATATTTCTCGCCCTAGTGGAAATATGGTTATAGATATTGGTGGTGGAACAACTGATATTGCCGTTTTGTCTTTGGGTAGAATTGTTAATAGTGAGTCTATTAAGATTGCAGGTGATACTTTTGATAGTGATATCATGAAGTATGTAAAAAATAAATATAAACTTTTAATTGGTGAAATGACTGCTCAAAATATAAAAGTTACGATTGGAAATGTATATGATGGCAAAGATAGTTTAAAGATGAATGTACGAGGTAGGGATTTAGTGAGTGGTCTTCCAAAAACTATTTCTATTTCTTCTTTAGAAATTTGTGAAGCGTTAAGTGGTAGTGTAAGTGAAATTGTTAGGGCTTGTAAGAATGTTCTTGAGAATACTTTACCTGAGTTGTCAGCAGATATTATTGATAAAGGTATTGTTTTAACTGGTGGTGGAGCTTTATTAAAAGGTATAGATAAGTTATTATCTTCTGAGTTAAAGGTAAGTGTTTATATTGCTGATAGTCCTCTTACTTGTGTTGTAGAAGGTACTGGCATTTTACTTGATAATATTAATTTAATTAGTAATTAAGTCAAGATTTTCTTGATTTTTTTGTATATTTATTTTATTTTTTATTATATAATAAAAAATAGGTGATAAGTATGAAATGTGATAAATGTGGTGGTTATATTGAATTTGGCTTAAGAAATTGTCCAAACTGTGGTAATGATATTATTGAGCATCAAAAAAGTGGTTCATCAGGTTTGTTAGTAATAATAAGTTTTGTTGCATTGTTAATAGTAGTAATTTCTTTTGTTGTTGTTCCTTCTTTTGAGAAAAAAGATAATATAAAAGATGAGGAATCTTGTTGTATTTCTTCAGGTGGAGTTTTTAAAAATGGCATTTGTTCTGTTGAAATTGATTGGGATGGAAAGAATTGTATTTATAATTAATTTTTATTTATTAATTATTAATTTTTTTTAAGAAGTAATTAATTAAAATCAAGGTAATACTTGATTTTTTATTTGTTTCTCATTATAATTTAGATAGGTGGTAACATGAATGACGTACTAGCAAGAATTATTTTGATAATAATAACAACATTTTGTTTTGTTGCATTGTTAATTCCTTTTATTAAGAAGGTTGCTGTTTCGATAGGTGCAGTTGACATTCCTAGAAGTAGGCATATTCATAAAGAACCTACTCCAAAACTTGGTGGTATTGGTATATTTTTAGGTTTTTTACTTGGTTATATGTTGTTTGCTGAACCAAGTGTTCAAATGAATTCAATTTTAATAGGTGGTTTTATTATTATTCTAATTGGATTACTTGATGATTTGACTGAGTTATCTGCTCATGTTAAATTTTTAGGACAACTTGCTTCTGCATGTGTAGTTGTATTTTATGGTAATTTTCTTCTTACTGATGTAAGTGCATTTGGAATTGAGTTATCTTTTAATTTTTTATCATATCCTTTAACTTTATTTTTTATTTTAGGTTGTATTAACTGTATTAATTTAATTGATGGTTTAGATGGTTTATCAGGAGGTATTAGTTCAATTTATTTTTTAACTGTTGGTATTATTGCGACTATTCAGGGAAAATTTGGATTAGATTTTATTTTATCTTTTGTTATGTTTGGCTCTATTATGGGATTTTTATTTCATAATTTTCATCCTGCATCTATTTTTGCTGGTGATTCAGGGTCTATGTTTATGGGATTTATAATTTCTATTGTTGCTTTACTTGGTTTTAAAAATGTTACGATGACATCTTTAATTATTCCTCTTTTAATTTTGGCAATTCCTATTTTAGATACTTTGTTTGCTATTATAAGAAGATTACTTAAAGGTGAAAGTCCATCAAAAGCAGATAAGTTTCATATACATCATCAATTTTTAAATCGTAATTTTTCTCAAACAACTACTGTTTTAATTATTTATATTATTGATATGTTGTTTGCTTTGGCATCAATTTTATATGTTTTACATGATAGAACTTTGGGTTATATTGTATATGGTATATTGTTGTTTATTATAGTGTTATTTATTATAAAGACTAATGTAGTATTTGATAAAGATAATAATATTATTATAGATAAAATAAAAAAGAAATAATCTTTCTTTTTTTTGTAAACAATTTGTATTTTAGTGTTTAATTTATTTATTTTCTTTATATTTTTTGTTATAATACTTTCGAATGGAGGTTATTGTATGTCTGAAGTTATTGAATTTTTTAAAAATTATTTTTGGGCTTTTTTAACAATAGCCATTCCAGTTTTTGCAACTATATATACTGCTTATAGTCGTATTAGGAATGAGAATCGTGAAACTCATAAGCCTTATTTAAATTTAAGGAATATTAATAAGATTGAAAAGATTAATAAAGAAAAATATTATTTGATTTTAAAAGGACGTAATTTTAGTAAGGTACATGGTCTTATTAACGATTTTGAATTGGAGGAAAATGAAGCTGAATTTTTTATTGAGTTAGATCTTGAAAATATTGGATATGGTGTTGCATCTAATATTAAATTTTATGATTTACTTACTACAAGACAAATTATTGGTGATCAAGTTTTGAATGAAAATAAAAATCAAAAGTTATTTACTACTTTTGATATTGCAGCTTCTGTTTCTAAAGAAGTTCATGCGATTTTATATAGTACTATATTAAATGAAGATGGTATTGAAATTGATGATCATTCTAGAATTTTATGTGTTTATCAAGATTTAAATGGAAATATTTATAATTTTATAATTAGTATTAATGTTAAAAATACTGGTCATTATGATTTCTTTTCTTATCAACCAGCAAGTAAGAGTTATAAAAAATGGATTTTAGAAAATAAAGCAAATTATAAAAGAATAATAAGGGAATATAAGAATATTTAATTTTATATTCTTTTTATTATGAATAAAGAATTTTTTAATATTTTTTCTAAATATCCATCTTTTATTTCTAAATTTTTTATTTATAAATTTATTGATATT
>OCTW011532495.1_pt1 | contig 13528 bp, 8 predicted proteins | sample 1539671 | NCBI WGS metagenome assembly OCTW01 (sample SAMN02144230, study PRJEB22623) | gut metagenome | biome: sheep rumen | host: Ovis aries | place: New Zealand | reverse complement strand
TCGGCGATATCCTCGATATCTAGAGAAGTGCGTCCGGCCAAGCGGCTGTTTTTGTCGACCATGAAGATCAAATGGGTTCTCCCGATTTTCTGATATTCCAGGTTTTTGCTGATATCGTCCCCTTCGATGACGGTGAGGGCGATATCGATTTCGTGGTTTTCCACGGCTCTTCGATTTTGAATCGATCCATATTCGGTCAATTCGACTTGGACGTCAGGGTGTTCTTTGGAGAATTCTTCTAAGATTGGCGGGAATAAAAAGGCGCCAAGCATCGGAGGGATTCCGATTCGTAAGACTTCTGCCTTCCGGACATAACGATGCATTCTTTCCTCGACATTTTTATATTCGTCTAGCAAACGAATGGCCAAAGTGTTGAAATATTTTCCTTCTTCGGTGAGATCCAATTGATTGTTGTTGCGGATAAATAACACGGTGCCGAATTCTTCTTCTAGTTGTTTGATGGCCAAAGAAACGGCCGGTTGGGAGACATAAAGAGATTTGGCGGCTTTGGTAATGCTGTTGTGTTTTACGACTGTCGTGAAATAAAGCAACTGAGTGAAGGTCATGAGAAGATTATATCATAAGAATAACTTATTGAAAAATAAGAATTCTAAAACGAAAAATCGGGAATTTTTAATAAAAAATAAACATTTTTGACTACAATAAGATAAACAAATGGAAAGAGAGAGAAACAATCAAAAGCGGTTTTTATCAACTTTTGATTTTTCATTTTCTGGGCAAAGAAGTCCTTCTCTCTTTCCGAATTCATTCAACAAGGAGGATAAAACATGTTGAAAAAGAGACTTGCGACCCTCTCTATTAGCGCGCTCCTCGGGCTTGGGTTACTTGCCGGTTGTGGTGGAAAGGAACAAGGAGATACGTCGGTCGACTCCAAAGATGTCCCTGTCAGCCACGAATCGCAAGAACCAGCGAGCAGCTACACCGTCACCTTCTTCGTCGGCAGCGAAGAATATGACGTTCAAACGGTCACTTCTGGATCTTATGCCAGCAAACCAGCCACTGATCCTGTCAGAGAAGCGGATGAAGATTTCACCTATGTCTTTGACGGATGGTATGAATCCGGAGCAGAAACGGCCTGGAATTTCGAAACCAATCCGATCACCAAAGATCTCAATCTTTTCGCCAAATTCACACCAACCCCAATCGAGCAAGATTTAATTGTCTGGGTTTGGGGCGGAACCGATGAAAATGTCTATATCACGGAAGAAGAATTCGCCCGTTTAGAGACGGAAGGAAGCAAAATTGCCGCCTTAGAAGGCAAGAAAGTTGCTTGGAGATACAAATTCGGAATGGGCAATAGTGCCTTCAACGAAGACGCCATGTCCAGCTTAGTAAGACCAGACCTTTTGATCTCTGGAAACAACCTTTATAAAGATGGCGTTGGTGTTCCTCTTGCTGAAGCAGATGGCTATGGCAAAGTCAAACTCGGGACCGGCTGGTTCACTAACACAAGCCGCTATATGGGTGTTGCCGAAGCTACCAGCGCTTCTCATTTCCCACTTGCTACCGCCGTCTATGATTTATTAAAAGAAAACGGCCCAGACTATTTTGCCTTAGACCATGCGGCTGTCACAGTGAAGCCAGGGGCTACCAAGACGGTCAGCGCAAGCTATGCGGAAGGCGAAACAAGAAAAGTTGCTTTCAAGAGCGCCGATGAATCTATCGCTACCGTTACTGAAGAAGGCGTCATCGCCGGTGTCGCTGAAGGAAAAACCTTCATTACCGCTACATTAGGCCTCGTTTCACAAGAAGTCGAAGTCACCGTCGATGCCACCGATTACAAATTGATTGCTTATGTCAACGCCGGCAAGAGTGGTGACAAGATCACCGAAGCAGAATCCAATCGTATCAAGGCAATAGCCCAAGAGATGGTTGGCGCTGATCAGCCAATTTCTTGGAATTACATTGCTAAGGCCGATGCTGATTTCGCCAGCGAAGTCAATTCGGTCGAAGCCGATTTGGTCATTGGTTCCTCCAATTTAGGCAAATCGGCCGGTCGTGTCGATGCCGCCACTGGTTATGAATCGAGGAAAGTTGGCCCAGGCTGGTTTAAAGATACCGCTCGTTGTGTTCTCGTTCCAAAGAGTGTTCTCCATAATGAACTTGCCGCTAGCCTTTATGCCTTGCTTAGCAATGCAGGCCCAGATTATGGCAAATTGACCCTCAATAAAACCGAAATCACCATCGCCCAAGGCGCGACTGAGAAATTGGAAGCGACCGCTTATGGAAGCGTCACTTGGACTTCTAGCGATGAAACTATCGCCACAGTTGTCGATGGCCTTGTTACTGGCGTGGCCAAAGGCGACGCTGTCGTTACTGCTTTTGTCGATGCCGATAAAGATGGTGTCTTAGATGAAGGCGAATTCTCCGCCACCTGCAACGTCACCGTCGGCGATGTGATTCCTGCTTACGATCTCCACGTTGTCATCAATACTGGCAACGCAAAGAATCCATCCACTTGGATGAGCGATGAAGAAGCCAACGATTTGATGACCGCTTTTAAAGCAACCACAGCTGCCTCTGGCAAGAACGTCCAATATGAAATTATTTCCGATCAAAACTTAGGCAGCTTGGCAACCACAATCAATGGCTACGAAGCCGATAAAGCCGCGGATGTCGTTGTTGGCCGCGAAGCCTTCGGAACCAATAAATCCACAAAAGGCTTAGTTGCCGTCAATGGAGAATCGGCCCAAATCTCTGCCGTCCTTGACGCTTCTTGGGGGTATGGGAATGATGAGGATGATGAAACCGGAGTCGCTTATCAATTGACTACCGCCTTCGATGATCATGCCACATTGATCGCTTCGTTCTTAGATTTCGTCCAAACCGCAAAGGCTTAATCTTCTCTATCGATCGAGGGGTGGCGTCATTGACGTCGCCCCTCAACTTAAGATTTTCTTTATGAAAAAGCGATTTATCCCTCTCCTTAGTCTTTGTTGCCTCACTCTTATCGCAGGATGCAACAACGAACCAACAAGCTTAAGCAGCGTTTTTTCTTTTGAGGAAAGTTCAGAAGGTCAAGAAAGCCATCCCTCTCGTATTGATGCCCAGAAACTCGTTTCCGACCGTGCATTGGTGAAGTGGGAAGGAAGATATGAATACAAACTTGGTGATTTAAATACACCGACCATGGTTTATCTCTATCACACAGCCACTGGCTTTAGTATTGATTTCTATGGCACTTCCCTCACGGTGGGCTTTTACCATTACCTAAATGAGAAAGAAACCACCGACATCTATTATGATTTTGCACTCGACGAAGAAACGTTGCCTAATCCTGTTGAAGGGCGTAGATTTTCTCTTTCTAAGGACAAAATGGGTGAAGAAATTACCCTCATCAATGGCTTAAAAGAAGGTCATCACCATCTGAAATGTCTCAAGATGAACGAAGCCATCGACGCTTATACGGGAATCACTTCCTTTCAAACCGATGGTTATTTCTATTATCGGGACGAAATTGAAGACACGTCCCGCTTAAAATTCCTTGCCGTCTGCGCCTCTGGTGGCAGTGGCTTTGGCTCTTTAGGCTATAGCACCGTCTCTAAAACGGCGATTACTAAAACAAGGGCTAATTCCTCTAGCCTCCACGCTTTCAATTATCTGACGGCGAGAAGATTTGCCGCCGACATCCATTTTGTGGCAACTTCTGGCTGGGGAGTCCATTATCCAGAAAACCATGCGATTCCCGAAATCCTTGATTATTGTGGCAACACACCCAAGAATTCTGTCTCTGCCGCCAAAAAAACAGGAAAGTGGGATCCAAAGAATTACATCCCTGACGTCATTCTTTTCAATATCGGAGGCAATGACACCGGAAACGCTTCCTTCGATGTGAACATCTATAAAGAAAGCGTGGTCCAAATGGTCAACAAACTCCGTGGCTATTATCCCAAAGCCAAGATGCTATGGACCCACACGGGATCAAAAGCCGGTGGTTATGCCATTAACGCCCTGACTCAATCCCAAGCTATCTCCGATGGATATGTCACGGAAGTTGTGATCCCGAATGTCGGAGAAGGAGAGACAGGAGAGGGGACTTATGGGGCGTCCAATCACGCTTCTTTAAAAACCCATCTCGACATTGAACATATTCTTGTCGATACCTTGCAAACCAAATTTCATTATCAGCCAACCGTAGATGATATTTCATTCGAACAATTCGAATCGTTCTTAGATCAATAAGGAGGAATTTCCATGGAAGAAAAGGAAACCAAAGAGGAAGTCGTGGAAGAAAAACCCCAGAAGAAGAAAAGAAAGCGCCCAACCTTGCTATTTTGGCTGGTGATGGCCTTATGTTTGGTCTTCGGGGGAGGCTTTGCCGCCAACATGATAAACACCAATGGAGGGCAAACGGATATTTCTTCTTTCCGAATCCCGACCGATGACGGCCAATGGGTCAACGGCACCGTCTTTAAACCCGACAGCGCCACCAGTGCAAACCCTGCTCCGGCGGTTATCTTCGTGCCTGGTTTCCAACGGACCAAAGAAAGCCATTATGACATCGCCTTGGAAATCGCTAGACGTGGCATGGCTTGTTTTATCATCGATCCTTATAACCAAGGAGACAGCTCCGCGACGATGAATACCTCCGCCTCCTCGGCAGAAGGTGGAGCCTATGGGGCGATTCCAATGGTCAATTATCTCTATGATACGGACAATATTAACTATATCCGCAAAGACAGCATTCATATTGTCGGCCATTCTGCGGGTGGTAATTCCACGATGACGGCAGGGGTTTATTTCTCCAACCTCGCCGGCGGTGTTTTCGAGAATTGCAAAGTCAAATCGATTTATATCTCTGGTTATATCCGCAATATCATCGACGTCGATGTCGAAACCGATGAAGAAGGGAACACCCTTTTTGATGAAAACGGCTATGTCGTTCTTGGCGAAGAAGGGGTAGACTGGGAAGGAAGCAAAGTCGCTAATTTGGCCATCAACGTTGGATTCGGATATTGCGAAAACGATGAAGGCGCATGGCAGAATATCAACAAAACCGGGGACATCACCCGTCCTGATTCTTATGAATCTTTGGCTTTGATTACCTCTGGTGGTGTTCATACGGAATTAAGAAAAACCGGTCTTGAAGATGGCAAAGTCTATGGCCAGCCCATCGACGGGACAATGAAAGTCGGTTATCAAGAACACACCCTTCATGGGGTTCAGCCATTCGATGTCACTGCGACCGCGCATATCCTTTATTATTTAGATTATGTGACGATGTCGCATTCTCCGGTGAATCCAAACAATCAAATTTGGTATTGGAAACAATTCTTCTCTTTGATTGTGATGGTCGGTCTCTTCCTCTCCATCGTGCCAGCTGCCGGACTGATCGTGAAAATCCCTCTCTTCAGTTCTCTTATCATCGATCCGAAGAAGAGGAAAGAAATGAAAGAAGCGAAGAAAGAAGGACGGGAAATCTCTTCAGAACTGACGGTTTCCGATCTTTCCTCGATTCGTCACGACAAGCCAGAACGCCCGAAGAAGCCAATCAACTGGATTGCCTGGGCAATCACTTTCCTCATCGGCGCGGCGGTGGCCTGTTTCAGTTTCGTCCCTCTGGCCGATTTATCAAAGATCCTTTTTGCCGATGCCAGTGCTCATAAGGTCACCTGGTTCTTCCCAGCCCGTATGAACAACGCGGTCATGCTTTGGGCTTTCACCAATGGCTGTGTCGGCTTGATTCTCTATTTCATCACTTGGTTCTTCGTTGGCAGAAGACAAGGGGAGAAGCTCTCTGATCTTGGCATCAATATCGGCTGGAAAAATGGCTTGAAGACGATTCTTGCCTCCGTTTTGGTCTGGGGCGTTTTCTATCTTCTCGTTCATCTTTGCGATTATTTCTTCGAAATCGATGGACGTTTCACTTTCGTTGCCATCCGCACCACCAGCAAATACGCCTTGACTTATCTGTTGATGTATCTCCCATTCTTCTTTGTCTATTATTTCTCGCTCTCTTTGAGAATCAACACCTCCTCCATCACCGAGAACAAGAGCAAATATCCAATTCTCAACTACGTGATTGCCGTGGCGATGAACACCTTAGGCTTGGTCATGATCTTTGCCATTCAATACCTTAGCATTGCTGACCATGGATTGATGTATTGGACGACCGATTGGCTCTACACCAACATGCTTTGGATTTTGATCCCTCTCATGTTCATCCTTCCGATCATCCAAAAGAAAATCTACAAACATACCAACAATATCTGGCTGGCCGCTTTGGCGACTTGCTTGATCTTCGTCACCATCTCGCTATGCAATTCTGTCACGCATGGCTATTACAACTTCTAAGGAGGAACGGCAGATGAAAAAGAAACCTTTACTTGTCGCCTTGCTCTTCTCAGGGCTCGCTCTCTTATCCGCCTGTAACGGAGACTCTCGTTATCCAAGAAGCTTCACCGTCCATTTTGAAACGGGCGAAACTGGCGAAAAACTCCCCGATCAGATGGTGAAAGAAGGCTATATGCTCGAAGGCGTGTCCGATCCAGGAAACGAAAGAGAACACATTTTCCGTGGCTGGTACACGGATCCGGAATATCGAAATTATTTCGACGTCGAGAATTATCGTGTTTTCGATAACCTCACCCTTTATGCCAAATGGACCTTCCCGACGCTTTCCCCACAGGAAATCTCCTTAGGGGAAGACGCTTTCACGAAATCCATTTCCTGGGTCCAAAAAGGCTTTACGGATGGCTCTAATCTGAAAATCCAAGCCTATAAAGGACACGAAGTCATCACCACCGAATACAACGAAGATTATGACAAGGATTTGCCCGTTTCCGTTGGCGTGGAATATGACACCTCATCGCTAATTGATGTCAGCGGATCTTTCTCCTTCGATGGCAAATATCAGGTGACTTTCACCGTGGATAATCCCGGAAATGATTATTATTGGTTTTTGATCACTTCGACGGATTCTTCCTTTGAAGATGCCGAGGTCAAAGACATCCATTTCAAGGGAGAAGGCACCAAAACCAACCCTTATCTGGTCTATAACGAGAACGATTTGCTTTATCTCACGACTCATTCTTTTGATGCCAACACTTACGCGGAAATGCGAAGTGATGTCACCATTACCTCTGTCTATTCGGCGAAAACCTCCTGTGTCTTCGACGGCCATCTTACGGGATCGAAAGACACCGCCGTTCTCCGCAGCACCGAGAATTACGTCATCACCTTGAAAAACAATTCCGGCTTGTTCCATACGTTGGGAGAAAACGCGGAAATCAGCAAACTTTCTTTCCGCGGTTCCTTATCGGGAAGCAACCCATCAATGGGCGTTGTGGCCAATTATAGCTATGGCACGATCAAAGAAGTGGATTCCCAAGCGGTTTCCGTTAAATCCCAAGGCGGAAAGGTCAATGACTTTAGCACCCTTGCCCAAGGCGGCAGCGGCGGCATCGTCGGCACCAATTATGGCTTGATTACCAATTGCACCGTAAGTTCGGCAAGAGATAACGTGGTCCAAGGACATATTGGGGTCGGTGGAGTTGCAGGAATTAATTACGGCACGATCACCAATATGCAAGTGGACGCCATCGTCGGCGCTTATAACGGAAACGAAATCTCTTTGACCATCGACAATTCTTATTCCGGATGCGTCGCTGGGGTCAACTTCGGGACGATCAGCAAAATCGATGTCTATAATGGCAAAATCAATTGCCGCCGCATCGACAAGGGAGTCGAAGGACAAGGGGCGAATAACGTTGGTGGCGTTTGTGGCTACAACGCGACCGGTGCCTCCATCAGCGATTGCCTTTTCGACGGGATGCGTATTGTTGGCGATACCAATGTCGGCGGCATTGCTGGATATAACGACGGCAGTATCAAAAATTGCTATACGGGAAGACGTCTTAGAAAACCAAGCAACACGACCATTTTAGAACGCCAATTCATCTCCCCAATCATTGGTTCTTACCATGTTGGAGGCATCGTAGGGAAATGTGGTGAAAACAGCGTCGTTACCAATGTCTTCTCGACGGCCAACGTTTGGTCTTATCAGATGCCAGGCTATTCGGTCGCAGAAAAAGCAGACCATGCCATCGGGGTCTCTTACAATCAGTCTTACCGTACGTCCAATACTTATCTTGGCACCAAATATGGCGTTGTTTATTCCAACGAATTATTAGGCCCATCTGGCGAAAACACGATTATGATCGACAATTCCTGGATCCGTGGCCAATCCATTTCCTGGGGCTTAGGGTTTGTCCCGAATGCCGAAGGGGAATTGGTCAAGAATCTGGAAGACGTGAAAACTTATCTTGAATGCCTTGGCGAAGGCTTCGGCTTCCGTGATTCGTCTTCCCATGGCATCCGTTTGATGTGGGAGAAATCCGTCAAATCCTATGACGATATTTTCTCTAATCCTGATACGGGAAGTGACGATTAAAGGAGGAAATGAATATGAAAACGAAATCCATGAAATTAACATTGCTCTCCTTAATGAGCCTGGCAACGCTTGCCTCTTGTGGCAACAACCATGGCGATGGGCCGATTTCCGAAGAAGCGGTGGCCAATTTCCTCACGGGCTATGCTGAATTATCCATCGAATCTCAAAAACCAACTTCTGATGGTTTGATCTCAAAGCCTTCCGTTTCTACCCCAGGGATCGATATTCTTGGCTATTATACGGATCCATCTTTCGACGTGGAATTTGACTTCCAGAATATGAAAATCACATCCCCGACGAATATCTATGTCAAATCCCTTAAAGGGGATGGGTCTGATGGCAATCCTTATTTGATTGAAAATGGCGTTTCTTTGGCTTCTTTGACTCATTTAGGAAAAGAAATCCAAGGGAAAGTCGTTTTAACGCAAGATGTCACGACCATCTCTCTATATGGAACTTCTTACGAAGCGACCACCCTTCAAGGGGATTTTGATGGCAATCATCATTCCATTACTTTTGACGAAAATACTGATTTCGTATCCAATACAGGTGTCTTCTACAAAATAGAAGAAGGAGCCAGTGTGAAAGATGTGAAACTTATCGGTCCCATCACCGGGGTAAAGGCTTCGACAGGCGCCTTGGCGAATTTTAACGACGGCGTTTTAGAAAATATCACCACCCAAGGAACTTCTTATCATATGACGAGCTCAGGAAAATCCAATGGCGTCGATAATGGGGTCTCTTTGATGACCAGTTATGATGAAGAAGGGAACCTAGCAAATGATTTTGGCGAACCAGGCAAACTTGCTGACCTTCAAAAAGGCGGAGCAGGCGGAATTGTCGGGACCAATAACGGAACGATCAAAGATTCTTTGAATAATTACCGTGTTTGGGCCACGATTGGAGCTGGCGGAATCGCCGGAATCAATCACGGAACGATTGAAAATTGTTTCAATTTGGCCCCGATTGGGACAGCAGGCAATTATGCCGTCAACTCTTCTTACATCACCGACCCAACTTTCTCTTTCTCTTATTTAGGAGGCATTGCCGGGGCGAATTATGGTACCATCAATCAATGTTTGAACACCAATCAAGTCTTCGTCGCCCGTCTTCCATGGCTTTATGGAGACGCCCCAGCAGGTTATAGCGATTATTGTGGAAGAATCCGTGTTGGCGGGATCGCCGGGGCGAATTTTGGCACCTACGATGAAACCGAAAACCAATACACGGGTGGCTTAATTCGCGAATGCGTGAATTATGGGCGCATCCATGGCGATATGCAAGTGGGCGGAATCGCTGGCTATTCCAGCGGGTACGTGTCTGATTGTTTCTATAGTGGCAAAGTGGGCGGCCGTTATTGCGTTGCTCCCATCGTTGGATGGCAATCCGGAGACAAAGCAGGGGACCGTATCTCTATTGTCCAAAACTGCATCGGCATCTCTCGTGTTGTGACAGGTTCTTTGCCATCGACCATTCTGGATCAAGAAGAAAACGATTTGACTTCTACGGCAGTCAAACTTACCGACGTTTCCTCTTCGAATGCGACTTCCAACGTCAAGGAATATTACAAAGTGGCCAAATATGCCACTGATTGCGTTTATCACAATTATTCGGGGAATCTCTTGCCTATCGATTTAGAAGACGAAGAAGAAATGACTTCCATCAACACTTCTGCCACGATGGATCCTTCAACCGTTTACGCCAAAGTCGGATATCGGAATGGTTCCGAAACCGGCAAATGGACTCATTATGACGATCTTAGCAAAGTGACTTCCATTGTCGGCATTAATTCTTCCTGGCAGGTTTATCTTAATGTCATCCCTGCTTGGCAAGAGAAAACCGTTACGGTCAAAAACGGGACTTACAGCCATGAATTCAAATTAACGGCAGGCATCAATTATCTTGGTGATGTCTTAACTTCCAACGGAGGAAAATACACCTCAGGAAGAGACAATTATCAAGCTGGGGCGATCGTTGGACGTGGCCTTCCAACAGCAAGAGCCATGGGATTTGACGTTGACCCTGGCATGACTTTAGGATGGACGACGATTGAAGGATCGCTAGACGGCCTTTGGGATGGTGTCGTAAGAGACAACATGACCCTTTATCCAATTAACGCCCCCGCCGCATAAGGAAAAAAGACGATGAAACAATATCAGATTGCATTGATTCCTGGCGATGGCATCGGCCCGGAAGTGGTTGCCGAAGGCGTGAAAGTGTTACGCAAAGTGGCTGCTTTAGATGGTTCTTTCGATTTTTCCTTTACCTCTTTTCCTTGGGGTTGCGAATATTACCTTAAAACGGGAAAGATGATGGATGAAGATGGACTGGATCGTCTTAAGAATTTCGACGCTATTTATTTAGGAGCAGTAGGTTATCCGACCGTCCCTGACCATCTTTCTTTAAGGGAATTGTTATTGAAAATCCGCGTTGGTTTTGACGAATACGTCAACCTTCGCCCTGTCAAACTTTTACGTGGCGCCCCGTGCCCTTTGCAAGGGAAAGAGCCGAAAGACATCGATTTTATCGTCATCCGCGAGAATAGCGAAGGGGAATATGTCGGCTTAGGAGAATGGCACAACAAAGACCAAAAAGACGAATATGTGTTACAGACGGGAAAATTCTCTCGCAAAGGCTGTGAAAGAGTCATTCGTTATGCTTTCGAATTGGCAAGAAAAGAAGGCAAACACCGTGTGACTTCCATCACCAAGGGGAATGCTTTGAATTATTCGATGGTCTTTTGGGATCAAATCTTCCATCAAATCGCCAAAGAGTATCCTGATATCGAAGCCAATCAATATATGGTTGATGCGGCGTCGATGTTATTCGTCCTTCACCCAGAACGTTTCGAAATTGTCGTCACGTCTAACTTATTCGGCGATATCTTAACGGATTTAGGAGCGGCTATCACCGGTGGCATGGGCTTAGCGGCAGGGGATAACCTTAATCCCGAACGTCGTTATCCAAGCATGTTTGAATCCATCCATGGATCGGCCCCTGATATCGCTGGCAAAGGCATCGCTAACCCGATCGCCCAAATATGGGCCGCCGCGTCGATGCTAAAGCACCTCGGTCATCCTGAATGGTATGAAAAAATCATTTCTTCTTTCGAAACGTTGCTTTGTGAGAAGAAAATATTGACCCCAGATTTGGGCGGAAATAGCAAAACGTCGGATGTTGGTGACGAGATTTGCCGCATCTTAGAACGGTAATAGGAGGAAAAGAAGATGAAATTGTTCTTAAAAATTCTCAAAAACGCCCTTTATGTCGTGGCGTTTGTGTTCTTTGTCAGCTTCATCATTCATTGGGTGCTAGGCATTTATTATTCGCTGAATGGGGATGATGTGATCACCGCCCAAGATAGGGTCACCGGGTCTTATTATTTCTTGGCGATGATTCCTTCTGGTATCGGCGTTTTAGCAGGCTTAATCCCAACCCTTTTTATCAAAGAAGAAGGGCTTCCTGAGATCTTGATTCAAAAAATCAAGAATCCAAAAAATCCAGCGGAAGAAATTCCAGCGGAAGAAAAGAAAGTCGAAAACGAATAACATTCCCTTAAGGCCGATGATTTCGGCCTTTTCTTATGGTCTATTAAGTTTGTAATAACTAACCAAAGGAGTCACCTCATGAGCGAGAAAAAATATCATATCGAAAATAACAGCGTTCAAGAAACATTAATTATCCCTTTATATGCCAGAGCATATGCCGCCGAATGTTATCCTTCCTTAATCCAAGACCCGACAGCCAAGAAAATCATCGATCAATTAGATTACGATTTTTCAACAAAAGGGAAGAAACTCCGTTCCTTCTTTGGACGTTATGGGGCATTAGAAGTGGCCCAAAGAGAATATGATCTCGAATGGGAAGTGAAAGATTATCTAAAAAGTCATCCCCAAACGGCAGTTGTCAATATGGGATGTGGATTAGATGATCTTTTCTCGCGCGTCAATAATGGGGTTTGCCAAGGATACAATTTAGATTTCCCTGACGTCATCGCCATTCGAAATGAAATCTTGCCACCTCTAGAAAACGAGAAAAACATTCCTTGTGACCTCAATGATTTTTCTTGGTTTGAACAAATTGAGAAGGGCCGTGGCGTTGTTTTTGTGGCTGCCGGTGTCTTTTATTATTTCACCGTTGAGAAAGTAAAAGACCTTTTTGTGGCGATGAGCCGTGCTTTCCCCGGCGGCGTCCTTGCGTTTGATACCGCCAACAAAAGAGCCTTAAAAGCAATGTTAAAAACCTGGATTAAGGAAGCGGAGATTCAAAACGTTAATGCTTATTTCGGATTATCCAAACCAGAAACAGAATTATCTTCCTGGAGTGATAATTTTGAGACGGTTTCCCATCGTTCCTATATGAAGGGGTATCGGAAATTAAAGAAAATCAATCCGATCTATCATTTTGTAAATTGTTTGATGGATTCCCTTTTTAAGATGAATATCGTCAAAATCTCCTTCATTGACAATAAATCATCAAAACATTAAAAAACGTTTAAATTTACCCTGTTTTGTCCCTCTTTCTTTGATAGAATCAAGAGGAGATGAAACTAAGACGTGACGAAAATGGTTTGTCGATTAATGGTCATTGGAAACGAGGCTTTTTCTCATTCCTTTTCTCACCGACTTTCCTTTCTATCTTAAGCATTTTGCTAGAACTCATCGTCCTAGGTGCCGTCTGGTATTACCTGGGGGAAGTACTGGCGATGTACCTCGTTGGTTTCCGCACGGGGTTAGTTTTGCTTTTCTCTTTGATCATCATCAATTCGAAAATGGAAAGCTCCGCCAAATTGACGTGGCTTTTCTTCATCACCCTTTTTGTCTATATCGGCGTCTTATTCTTCCTAATGTCGAAGATTGGTTCTTATCGAAAGACAAGAAGAAAACTTCGCGCCGAATACGAGAAAAACAACAATTTGCATCCTCAAAACGATGAGACATTGGTGAATTTAGAGAAAGTCGACCACGATTCTTACCTTATGGCCAATTACCTCTACGAAACCCATCATTATCCGGTCTATCAAAACACCTCGGTGAAATATTATCCTTTGGGCGAGGACAAATTCGAGGACCTGCTGAAAGATTTGGAAAACGCCAAAGAATTCATTTTCCTTGA
>OCTW011257859.1_pt1 | contig 13528 bp, 11 predicted proteins | sample 1539671 | NCBI WGS metagenome assembly OCTW01 (sample SAMN02144230, study PRJEB22623) | gut metagenome | biome: sheep rumen | host: Ovis aries | place: New Zealand | reverse complement strand
TCGGCACCCTCCTCTCTGCTACTCGCCACGTGCTTATTGTCTTATTGTCTTAATGTCTTTTTGTCCGAAGTGTTAAAAACCCCGTCGCCATTTCCGCCCATTCAGCCCAAAAACGCAAAAGCATTACCTCTGCGTGCAGAAGTAATGCTTTTAGTTGCAGAAGTAATGCATCTACAGACAGAAGCGATGCTTTTGAAATGCCAAATACTATTCGCAAATTTCTTCTTCGCTGTCTCTATCACTTTTAATATCAGTTTCTCTTACATTTCTACGCTCAAACATTATCACGAACTCATTACTTTACCCTGACGCTCATAAAGGTCCGTGTCGAGGAAGTTGAGCAACATGTTACGGCTCCAACCATTTTCTATTATCTGATGAACAAAAAATAAGGTTTTGTTAGGGTTATCTGCGCATTTATCTATAATATAGCGATGATGCCCCCATGGCACAATGAACATTTTTGCCACAACCTGTGGCAAAAATGTGTCGCTAGAATTTGCCCATTGTAAAGCAGATAGAAACTCTTCATATAGCGCAGGTTTCGTTCCTTCCTCCCCAGTATCCTGAATGAACTGTAGGGCCATCTGTTTTATCTTGTCGCTTTCAAGTCCTTTCACCTTTGTATATTCCGGCAATTGTTTCGTCTGCCTTGCAATGCTCAAGGATATGGTCAAGTCTGGATATTCACCCTCTACCAATCCTCAATTTAGCAAATTGTTAGCATCGCTTTCGATGATTCGATGTCCTTTCTGTACTGCATCAAGCAAGATGCAGTCTTCTAATGTCAGTTCCTCATTCTCTTTCAGGATAACTTTCAGTTTGATGTTAAGCAGGACTCACTTCGGGAGGTAGTTTATCAGGCAATCAAGGATGCTGTCGAGGAACATCTGGCAGAAGGCGACAAGGCAGAACTGGAGAGGGGGGGACTTCGGGCAGAAGGTAAGCCTGGTACTTTCCCTTCTGTCAATGCCGTAGTTATAGCCAGTCGTAGCAAGTCGTTTTAATCATCTGTTGTTTCCCCCAATATTATCCATGGTTTATTTCGGAAACAATTAACCCACTGACATTTTGCCTTACCGCTCAATATCAGTGGGTTAATCTGTATTGTTGTCAATCTAACCAAGATGATTACTCTATTTCACCATCAATTACAGGTACGGTCATAGGCATACCACCTTTGTTGGTATAGCTATATGTGCCTACTCGCATTGGGTTCTTTACTGTGACAACTTGGTCGCTATAATAATTTTCGCCCAAAATTACTACGGTGTTGCCATTGTACCATTTATACTCTTTATTAGAGATTTCGCTTGCCAAAGCTGCACTGCCAAGAACTTGAAACACCTTGAATGAGGTTTCCTTCTTGTTCTCATAATTCAAAGGCTTTTCAAGATACTGTATTGGGTCATTATCTTCAGACTTCTGATTGACTAACCCAATAATGAATAGAGTTGCGAATGTCAGGACGATACCTGTCACGACACCCAAGAAAAATGATTTCTTATTCATAATGCTTTTGTTTTATATAAGTTATATTGTTTTACATTGCTCTTTGTTCACGACTCTATCTCTGAACAACCGCATGTTAGTAAAGTTGCGTGAGATATTCTGTATAAGTTCCAGATAATTGTCAGAGCCATCATCCCACTTGTGATAGAACGGCTTTATTGAAACGCAGTGCTCATGCTCGAAGACGGTGTTTAGCAGAGTCCTGTCTGAGTTGCCACAAGAATGCCCCATAATCAGCACTTGGAATGGGGCTGCCATCAAGAAGTCAAGCATCTTATGGTAATTCCTTGTTTCCAGATACTTCACCGACTTGACATTCTTCAACAATTCATTGTCGTTCCTGTCGAGAATGTCTTGATAATGCCTGTCAAGTTCATCACCATAGCCAAAGATGATGTGTTCAGGGTGCTCCAACTCTCCATGGATGTAATTGAGGATAAGACCACCATATTGTTCATATTCCTTAACAGTCCCAGTATAATTGAAACACAACAGCATGGTGCGTTCTGGGGGCATTCCTGAAAAACGTTCGTCCATATATCGATTATCATCAAAGGAATTGGTGTCATATTCTATGACTCCCATTGTCTTTGCCAATGCTTTTCCCTCAATTGATAAATCCTCTATGCAAATGTTTTCTCTTATGGCACTATTAATCGTCCCTATCGTTTCAGGGACATCAATTGTACTAAGGTATTCTACCAGTTTTTTCTGCAAATAAGCCAACTGTTCATTTAGTTCCTTGACTGTATAGCCGCAGTCGGTAGTTTCTGTACACTTTTTCAACAACTGATAGTAGTCGTTCTCGATATCAACCCATCCTTTTGTTTCTATTGATTGGAGAATTGTCTCAAAGAATTTAGAATACGTCACAGAAAAATCATCTGTATTTTCCTCTATCGCACTTATAATCTCAGTTGGTGGGTATTTCCACTCCCTTGTCATCAAATCCCTAAATGAATGAAAGAAGAAGAAATTAGACCAACTGGCACAATCTTTTGTATTCTTTATCTCCAACTTGCATAAGCAATCTTGCGAGATAGGGGCATTCTCTGTCAACATGGCATTCAATCTCCTTTCCCAATACCAGTTTATAAAGTCTTTATAACTGGTTTTGAGACCATGAGCCATGTCAAAGCCATTTCCTATGATGACAAGTCTGTTCATATTGATTATAGTTGTACATTGAGAATTGTCTCTCGATTTTTACTAAAATCATCGTCCCATACAATTTTCAACTTGATAAATTCATCATGCCCCTCACACAAAGCAATCCTTTCCTCAACACTGTTTGATGCATTGATTAAATCGTATGGTCCCCATTTCTCATGAAATAATATTAACCCCTCCAACTTGTCTTGGTCGAGTATTTCAACTCTTACATTCGATGCATCAGCAGGACCTGCATTCACAATCCTGACGATTGAATTTGATTTGCTTCTATAGGCGTTACACTTGATATTTGCCTGAAGTTCTTTCGCCTCAGCTTTCTGCAACTGGCGGATTTGAAGATCGTTCAAGCGTTTCTCTTGCAACTTCAACTTGCGGTCATGTCGCAAGTATGCAAAAACACCACCAGTTATTCCTAAAGCAGAAAGAATCAGTCCGCCCCAATCTTTTACAAATTCAATCCAATCCATATTTACTTTATTTTGATATGTTTGTTACCCTTGAAAGCCTTCTTTAGCTGGTCTTTGATGTAAGAAGCAGCATCTTTCTGCATTTCTTCCTTGACTTCATCAAAGGCTTCTTGGTTGAGTTCTTTCAGTTCCTCAATACCACCAAGGTATTCTCTGTTACAGAATGTACATTTGATGTATGATTTGTCATCATTGAACTCAAATTGGTCTTCGCAACCACATGTTGCACAGCGAAGATGAATCTCATAATTGTCTTTTAGTTTATTAGTCATATTCTAAACATTTGGTGCAAAGCCGTTCTCACGCATCCACTGAATGGCTGATAGCCAGCGGTCTTGTGATATGCGTTTCTTTGATTCATGCCAGTTATTCAGCACCTCATTCACGATGTCGGCATCAGTGAAAGGCTTGTTGCTATGCAGCAAATCTTCCCATGCGCTATAGAGCGTGGCAACAATTTCACAACGCTCTGTGTTTTGTGTCTTAAATGTATCAATAATTTTATCGAATGTGGGCAAAACGGCAGAATAGTATTTGTCAAAATACGTTTTATGCTTGCCGCAGTTCTGCATTGGCACATATCTATTTCCCTTCTCTGTCCGTCGTACCTCAAACCACTTCTGCTTTTTCAACTGGCTATCTATGGAGCGTAGGGCGCGGTTGTCATAAGGACCTGCCGCATCTCTGTGATAGTGTGAGCCGATGTCAATATGACAAAGACGTTCTGTTAGGAACAGTATCTTCTCCATCTTTACATGACCGAAGGTCGGTTCTTCGTACAGCCTTTCTGCAATCTCTGCCGCCAAAACGCTCCTTCGGAAATGGACATTTGCAGATGTGGCATTAGTCTTGACCGTAGTTTCCACCAGTCTTATTTTACCAGTTAGTAACTGCTGTATCATACCTTGTTTTATCTGCTCATACTTCGCTTTCTTGGCTTCGAGAGCAGAGATTTCGTTATCCATCGAGGTGAGGACGGAGGCAATGGCGGATTGCTCGGCAAGGGAAGAAGGTACAAAATATAAAGCATCTTTTACATACTTGAAATGTCTATTATAGCCTGTGTTAGGAATGTCCAATATTAAACATAAATAATATAAGAATTTTCCATTATATTCATTTTGAACACTCAAAAGTTGAGTCCCATCTGCACCAACAAAAAAATCAAAATCAATAAATTTGAAATATCTCGTATGGTCCCCAAAAACAATAATTCCATTTTTAGGGCATTTTATTGGATGTTCCAAATTAATGTAACCTATGATATTTTGCTGACCTTGATCTATTATAGGATATTTTCCTGTTGATAGGTATTCATTTGTTGCAATTTGCTTTCCTCTTGATGATATAGTTTCAAATATATCATCAAACTTCTTTTCCACCCATGGCTCGGAGAATCCTTTCAGGCGTTTCTTGCCTGTAAGGAGTTGCTGCATGGCACCTTGCTTGATGGCTCGTTTCTTCTCTATCAGTCTTCCCAACTCTGAGATTAGGGCATCGATATTAGAAAGAGCTGTGGTAATGCGAGTCTGCTCTGATTTGGTAGAAGGAAAGGGTATATAAATGTCTTTTAACTTGCTTATACTTGTTCTTTGTCGAGTGCTACCTTGTGTATTTGCTGCAATTTGAGATAAATATATATCGGATTTAGATTGATATACAAAGTATTCCGCAATAAGCTTTTCATTGGGAACTATTCTGACGACATCAGACCCTAAAATGTATTGTTTCTCTTCTGAGGGACATACGACAGAACGACCGGCTGGCATCATTTTTGCGACCAAAATACTGCCAGGCGTTGCAATGCATCGTGATAAAGTCTTTGCATGCTCATACGTTGTATATTTTGTATTATCATCTAACCATCCACAATCTCCGATGTTACCAAGCTGAATTATTCGGACTTGCTTGTCAATTGTATAATGTTCCGTTTTGAGGTTACTACCAAAAGGACCATCGGCCATATCTTTAGCAAGCTCTCTTATTGGTATAAGTGTCCAATCCTCAGGAATCCGTCCAACCTCAGTATCTTTGAATCTTGTTTCTATCATTTGCTAATTTCCCTTAACAGAAAGTCCTGTAGTGTTTTCTTGTCTGGCAACGAAAGCATATAGGTAGAGACAAACAAGTTGTTGTCCATGCCAGCCAAAGCATACTCCACCATCTTGTCGCCTTTGCGAGTGCAAAGCAGTATGCCAACAGGAGGATTGTCCCCTGGGTTCATCTCATTCTCCCTGAAATATGAGACGTAGGCATTAAGCTGGCTGAGGTCGGCATGGCGGAACTCGTCGTCTTTCAGTTCGATGATGACATTGCAGTGCAGGATGCGATTGTAGAACACCAAGTCGGCAAAGTAGTATTCATCGTCGATAATCATCCGTTTCTGCCGTGCCTCGAAGCAGAATCCCTTGCCCATTTCGAGCAAAAACTCTTGTAGATGCCCTATCAAGGCATTCTCCAAATCGTTTTCTGTAAAAGCTTCTGGACGTAAGCCAAGGAACTCAAATGAGAATGGATCTCTGATGGTTAATGCAGGCAAACTGTTTTTCTCCGTTCTGTCTATCAGCAGTTGGGGATTTTTGCTTACACCAGCACGAAAATAGAGATTTGTCGAAATCTGTCTGCGCAGCTCTTTCACGTTCCAGCAACAGCGGATGCATTCTGTCTCGTAGAAGAAACGAGCCAAAGGGTCATCGACGGTCAGAATCTCAACAATATGAGAAAAAGAGAGCATAGAAACAAGCTCTGTAGCTGGTGTGATGAATTTATCCGACAGCGTCGGACTTTTTTCGGTAGATTTCTCCGATGCCGTCGGAGAAATTGCAGTCAGGTAGTCTTTTATTTGGGGATAAGTCAAATAGAACTTACGGCTATTTGTGAGCAAAGTTTCGTTGATTCCCCTTCTGTTCACACGCTCAGATAAACGCTTCAATAGCCGGTCGCCATACTTGGCGCGGTCATTGCCATGCTGTTCATATTCCACAATATAGAATCCAATGACATAGTTTCTTATCGTGGCAAAGCGGTTTATCGCCTTCACGGTTGCCGAATAGGCGGAATCGTGCAACTGTAACACCAGTTCAGACAGATGATCGAATGAAAACGCTGTCTCATCTGCCCAATTTTCTGGCAAATTATATAGAACAGATATTTCTGTAGGTTTTGTTTTTTTCTTGTCCATATAAAAATATGTTTTACAAGGTGAATCCCATTTCTTTGAGTGAGCGGAGTACCTCCTGTTCCAAATCGTTAACCTTGCTCTCGGTTGCGCCCAGTGTCACCTCATAACGCTCGGTAAGGCTGGTTACATCGCTTGCTATTTGGTGGGTGACGTTTTGCATCAAGGCTTCGCAACCACCGACCACACTTGCAAGCCACTTGCGTTCAACCACAAGCGTCTTGATTTCATCCTCTGTCAGGGCAGCATACTTCCTTACAACTGCATCGGTAAGGTCTATGCGCTTCTGCTTCCATTGGGAAACATACCCCTCTTTCTTCGTATATGTAGATTCCCAAAGCTTCAGGATTTCCAAGTCCTCCTTGCTGGTGCCATCAGTCTTTGCATTCTTGATGGCTTTCTTTACGTCAGCAATCTTCACATTGACAGGTTTTTCTTCGTCGTCATCATCGCTGAAACGGAATACGTCGGTATTCGATTCCACAAGGTCGGACAATTCCTGTTGCAGGCTCTCTATAGAAGATGACAATTCTGCAATCTCGTTGGTCTCGGCAGTGAAGTATTCTGCAAGCACGATGCTGACAGGCACAAGGTCGCAAACTATCTCGTCGTACATGATAGCCTTCTTCTTGTCGCCTTTGCCCGACTTTGTAGCTCGCACTTCTGGGAATGTCCACCCATCGTTAGCAATCATGTAGCAGTCATCCTGCATCACGTCAGCCCAATAGTTGAGCAATACATCATAGACTTCGTAGGCATCCACCAGTCCGCTGTGGTCTTTTGCCTTGACCAGAAGTGATTCCGACCAGTCGGTAATCAGTTCTTTGGGACGTGCGCCCTGACCGACGGCTTTCATCTGTGGCATAATCTCTGCTTTCCATTCATTCAGAAGAGCAGAGAACCGACCATTTTGATAAACGTATGAAGGGTCTTTCTCTATTGAGAGAGCTATGTCAGTTTTTGCTGGCTTCAGGTTATAGTAACCATTTGCCATACTGTTGAACAGGCTGACCTTCAATGAAGGACATGCATTCCAGTACGTTTGCATCCCGTCCACATCGTGGGCAGGAAGACCGCCATGTAGATGCGCCTCAATGTCATGCTGAATCTCAGTGTCTTTTGGCTGTATGTATCGGGGAATGTTCAGATTGTAGTCGTTGCTCTCAATTTCGTCCCATCCCACCAGTCGGCAATAGTGGTCGATGGACTGCTGGGCATCCCACGCATCCACGATGCGCTTGATGTCCTGCTCGCGCAGACGGTTCTTCGCTCCGTCCTTCTTGAAGCCATCCTTTGCGTCTATGAAGAAGATACCCTTGCGGCTGTCCTTGTTCTTCTTGTCGATGATGATGATGGAAGCCGGAATGCCTGTGCCAAAGAAGATGTTGGGCGGCAGTCCGATGATTCCTTTGATATAGTGCTTCTTGACGATATGTTTGCGGATGTCGTACTCAGCATTGCCACGGAAAAGAACACCATGAGGCAGGATGCAAGCACCACGTCCTTCATCAGTCTTCATCGAGGCAATGAGGTGGAGCAGGAAAGCATAGTCGCCGCACTTGGCAGGAGGCAACAGATTGGCAGTCCAACGGTTATACTGGTCGTTCTCCATGCCCGATGCCAGCCAGTTCTTCATGGAGAAAGGTGGATTGGCTACACAAACATCAAAAGTGCTGACCATGCCATATTGCTTGAATTGTGGGTCGGCTAATGTGTCGCCTACCTTGATGTCGGCACTGCTGATACCGTGAAGCAGCATATTGAGTTTAGCCAATGCCGCCGTGCTGCTATCCTTCTCCTGTCCGAAGATAGACACACGTGGATTGCTGGCTTCTGCCAAGGCACGAAGCAACAGTGAACCAGAGCCACAGGTAGGGTCATAGATGGTATGCTCGGCACGGTCAAGTTCGTCGATGCGAAGCAACTTTGCCATCACGCGGCTTACCTCGGCAGGAGTATAGAACTGCCCCTTACTCTTACCGCTCTCGGCTGCAAAGTTCTTCATCAAGTATTCGTAGGCATCGCCCAGAAGGTCATCGTCGGCAGCACGGTTATGGGAGAAATCGAGTGCATCGTTTTCAAATACGCCGATAAGCTTAGAAAGGGTGTCAACCATCGTGCGCCCACTGCCCAGTTTCGTCGGGTCATTGAAGTTTGGCAGAGCAAGATCGCCAATCTGTCGGGCATTCATCTCCTTGATGGCTTCCAGCTTGGTATTCATCTTCTCGCCAATCGTATCGTCCTGTTTCAGAGCCACGAAGTCCTTGAAGCTACAACCCTCTGGTACTTTCAGTCGGAAGCCCGGCTGACCAGCCTTGTCCGAAAGATACTTCACGAACAAGACTATCAGCACATAGTCCTTGTACTGACTGGCATCCATCGAGCCGCGAAGTGCATTGCATGATTCCCAGAGTGCGCTGTATAACTGTGATTTCTTTATTGCCATATATTGTATTTCTATTATCTCTATTATGAATTTTGTGAAGCGAGACGATAAATCTCGTAGATGTCCTGCTCACTGAACGCTGGGAACATGCTTTGCAGATCCTCACGCAAGTCCCAACTGGCGTTGCTGTCAGAATCTTGCCAATTTGCCCCAGCATTGCGGTAGATGAAATCATCTATCTGCTTGATGATTTCAATCACCTCGTTATCATCCGCAGGAGCATTCCATGCAGCGCGGTTGTTCCACAGAGCCTTGCAGCGCTTATTATTAAGGCCTTCGGGCGCATCGCTGCCATGCTTGATAGCTTTGATATGTTCAATGAGTGCACTTATTATTTCACGGGCTGTAGCATTCTCTCTCTTTAATCTTTCGAGGAGCATTTGTAATCTTTCACTAAAGCCCATTCTTGCTTCATTATCACCACTATTCCAGTCTGTATTTACACGACGAGCCATTCCCTCAATAACTTCGGCTGCGCCATTAGCATTACCGCCAGCCTGACGGATGGCTTCATCTGTAGCAGCTTCCGTATCAGTGTTATCATTGATAAAGTCAAGGAAGGAAAAATCCGCTGTGGAAGGTATGAATGTCTCAGCCCCTTCCGCACGAATATGCTGGTCAAGAAGCTGGCGCATATCCGGGTCAAGAGTGCGTGGATCGAAGTCGTCACCTGACTTCTGGAGCACCTTGTGATATATGGTCCCTGCCTCGCGCGACAAAGATGCAAATTGTTCTATTTGCTCTGGCGTGAAATCTGTCTGGCTGAAATAGTCGGACATATTGTTATATGCAGCAACCATGCCACCCGTTATGCTATACATGACGGTTCTGCGGCATTGTGCTGGGTCTTCATTGTCCTGCTCGGTTACGTAATACTCTGCAAGCGGTTCCAGTTCGGTCAGTCCTTTGCTTTCCCAGATGGCTTTCAGACCTTCAAAGGCCTCTTTTGCAGCCGTCAGTTTTTCCTTGCGTTTGTTGACAGCACTATCAAGCAGACCTTCCACATCAACATCATCTAATCCTGAGAAACCTTGACCGTCATTAAACTTTATAACAGTACTTTTTATACAATTAAACAAGTTCTTAAAGTCGACGATAAGTCCAAACTCCTTGTGTGTCTTTACGCTGATGTTGCCTTCTTCGTCCTTGATGTCTTCGCCAAGGCGGTTCACACGGCAAACGGCCTGGAATAAGGTATGATCTTTAATCTCTTGGTCAATGTAAAGGATAGTGGCACTTGGAGCATCGAAGCCAGTGAGCAGCTTGTTTACCACAATGAGAAGTTTCATTTGGGCAGGACGCTTGATGAAGAGGTTCTTTGCCCACTTCTCATAGTCATCAGCATTATTGATACCATCACCAGCATCCTTGAACGACTGCTTTGCCCAATCATACTTGAATTTGGCTTCGGTTTCCTTGCTGGTGTCAGCAGAGTCGTTGGCAATATCGCTGTCCATCGGGTCATAGCTTGTTACTACAGCAACACGCCCTCTGAGCAAGGTGTTACTACTGTCTTGTGTGAAGAACTTGTAGTAACGGTATGCCTGATAGATGGAGCCAGCCACCAACATGGCATTGCTCCAATCATGCTTCAACAGACCAAAACCAACATCGTCAAGGATGCTGTAGCCGATACGCTCGATACGCTCCTTTGTAGAATAAACCTTTTCCAGGGTTGCCCATCGGTCTTCCACCATTCTGCGTTGCTCATCAGACAGCTCACGTCCAGCAGTCAATGCAGCCAGTTTCTGGTCAACTTTTTGTTTGTTGGCAAGCTGTTGCTCTACGTTGCGGTATTCATATTGCAGGTCGAGGATAACCTTGTCTTCCACGGCCTGTTTGTGCAAATACTTGTGGATATATGGGCCAAAGGTACGTTCAGACATGCTCTTGATGCGGTTGTACATATCGCCCTTGTCTTTCTTCAGGAGAGGTGTGCCTGTAAAACCGATGAGCATAATCTCCTTACCCATGATGGCTCGCATGGCTTCGTGAAGGCGACCGCTCTGTGTGCGGTGGCATTCATCCACAAACACAAAGATGTTGTCACCCTTCACACTGAAGTTGTTACCATATTTCTGTGCGATGATGGCTTGCAGTTCATTAAGATATTCATCAAGGCCAACCTTTGTTCCCGATTCATCCTTCTCGGCTTTATCCTCAGAGCCGTTTGCACCGAACTTGTGGATGAGTGAACAGATCAGCCATTCTTCACCTTTATTAAGCGTTTCAAGGAGGTCGCTGCTGGAAGTGGCTTGATGAAGCGTGTTGCCACCTTTTATAAATGTTCCTGCCAGTTGTAGGTCAAGTTCTTTGCGATCGGTGATAACCACGACACGAGGATTCTCATAATTGCGACGAATATAGGATGCCAAAGCAACCATCGTAAGGCTCTTGCCAGAACCTTGCGAGTGCCAGATTACTCCGCTTTCCTTCTTAGGCATACGTGCCGCAGCTGCCTTAATGGCATAAATCTGATGCGGGCGCAGCACTTTCTTGATGCCGCCGTCGTTCAACACTCCATAACGGAATAAGTACATGAAGTTCTTTTTGTTGAAAAACATGCTGTAGGATTCCTGCTCTGTCAGCACATCGCCCAGTTTGGTAGTGTCACGTTTCCATTTGCACCAGAACTTCAAAGGTGTGCCAATCGTTCCATAACGGAAATCCACGCCATCGTTAGAGGCGATAGTAAACTGTGTGGTGGTGAAGAAGGATGGTATAAAGTCACGCTCGTTTGACAGATGCTGTTTGATGCCTTCTTCATAATTGATAAGGCTACGCTTCAGTTCAATAACAGCCAAAGCGATGCCGTTTACATAGACAACAATATCGGGACGTTTGTTCTTTCCCAACAATGGGTCGATATAGCTGACCTCTTCGGCTATGGCAAAGTTGTTTTTTGTAAAATCCTTGAAGTTGAAGAACATCACATCCTCATGGCTTGATTCAGGGTCAGGCTGTGACTTAATGCCCGACATCAAAATATCATACAGGTCTGTATTGCACTGCATAAGGCCGCTTATCTTGGCATTTCCAAGTCGGGCTTTGCTCTTTAATTGAAAAATAGCATCTTCAATTTGTCGTTCAGTGTATCTTAGCGTTTTTTCATCCTCTTTCTTCTGGTCTTTCAGGAACCTACGCACTTCATCATCAAGGATGGGTGAATTCTGCTTGCCCAAACTGTTTACTGTCTCGCCTTTAGCATACTGCCAGTTGCCGAGATAATTGTAATGAAGTTCGTCAACAAAACGCTTGACGAGTTTATTCTGATAATCTCTTTCTTTTTGTTCTTGATATGTTGCCATAGCCTTATTTATAGTGGGAATTCGTTTAATTGTTTTTTTATCTTTTTCCATCCTGGAAGATAAGTTCCAAGGATATGCTGGAATTTGTCTGTATGGTTCTGCTCAATGAGGTGAGTCAGTTCGTGGGCTACCACATATTCGATGCAGTTCAAAGGCTTCTTCGCCAGTTGGAGGTTAAACATTATCTTGCCTGTGTCTTTGTGGCACTTGCCCCAACTTGAAGTCATCTGCTGAACAGTCCAATCTGCAACTTTTACACCAAGAATGCTTTCCCACTTAGCCACATAGTGTGCTATAGTTGGAGTAACTTGCTCCTTATACCAGTTCCAAAGTACATTTGCAATGTTATTCTTTGTGGTACGCTCATAGACATACACGTTGATGTAATCGCCCTGTATCTCGACATGGAAGGTACAGCTGTTGTCTCTGATAACTTTCAAGCGATATAGTTCACCTTTAAAGTAATGAGCTTCGCCAGAAACATATTCACGTTTATCTTGGATTGTATAGGATGTAGTCTCCTTGCGTTTCTGTACTAACCACACCCATTTCTTCAGGACAAAGAGCTTAATTTGCTCATCAGTGTATGACTGTGGAGCAGACACATGAACCCTTCCATCTGGTGGATAGACCGCCAAATGAAGATTCTTAATGTGCTTGCGCTCAACTTCTATATCTATACCATTGACTACCATGCCCTACTTTGATTCTTGTGACAACAAATAGGATTTGTACTCGCGAACTATCAATTCTCTAATATCAACTTCGAGCAAATCTGAAATCTTCAACAGGCTGGGAAGGTCTGGCTGGGAAGAATTGGTACACCATTTAGAGACAGTTGAAGGCGTTACCCCCATCTGCTCAGACAACCATTTATTGGTTCGCTTCTTCTCTACCAAAACCAACTTGATACGATTTACATCTTCCATATATCTCTGTTTAATGCCACAAAGGTAGTGAATTTAATTCACTTTCTCCCAAAATTAGATAAATCTTTATAGCAAATCTATTGAATTTATGTTTTTTTACGGATTTTGGCACCTAAAGAAGAAGGTTTGCCCTAAGTTATTTTGACTATGACCAAAGGAATCCGGCAATTTGCAGACTGCATCAATCCTTGTCGGCATTATCACACCAGCATAAATCAGAGTGGTTTGGATTATTAACTAAGCGATTTGAAAACGACAAATGATTCGATAAAACTCTCGCTTTATACCTGTATTGTAAGAATTGTCAGATAATGAAACGCAGTTGTAAAAACATTATTAAAAATGTTACTTGTTTGTTACTTATAAATATAAAAATTACAGTAAATCGCTATATCACAACATATTATATATTATTATAAGATAACAGCCTAATTTCTTCTTGAAAACCATTTGGCCAGTATTAGGGTCATATTTCTTTTTCCAATGTGTGGAATTGCCCCTGCTGTAGTCCTTAA
>OCTW011498212.1_pt1 | contig 13537 bp, 12 predicted proteins | sample 1539671 | NCBI WGS metagenome assembly OCTW01 (sample SAMN02144230, study PRJEB22623) | gut metagenome | biome: sheep rumen | host: Ovis aries | place: New Zealand | reverse complement strand
GATACGATAAAACATTTTAACATACTATCAAAATGAAATGATTCTCCAAATGATGTTTTAGATAACCAAAATGATGTTAGTATAAAAATACATTCAATAAAAGTATCATTTAGAAATGCAACAAATAGGATTAAAACTACTGTTAAAACATTCCAAATAAAACTAAGAATTAAATATATTATAATTGTAAGTTTTTCTTCCTTACTCTTCTTTTTGAATTTTTTATGATTATTTTGAAAGTTTCTTTGCAATTTTTGCGGCAATTGAAACAAGTTTATCTTCTTTAGCGAAGATAAGCCAAGATGTAGGCATTGGCATAGATCTAATCCCTCCTTTGTTAATTCACAACATATCAAAAGCATTATCATATAATCAAAATCCAACACTATTGAAATTGTGAAACTATATTCAGTCAGACTATTATTTCTAACTAAACTACTTATAATCATAAGAATTATATTAAATATCAAAAATAATATAATTCTAGGTAGCTTATTTCCTTTTATTTTAAAATAGATAATCAATATTAAGAAATTATAAATAAAATATAGTGTATTAATTCCAGTTTTAAATAAAAAACAACTTCCAATAACATTTATAAGCGTAACAATAATTATTTCTATTATTCTTGGCCTTTTCATACATATAATATAAGTATACATGTATAACTGAGCAGATAATAATAGGAATTGAACTATATAATTAATTATTGGTTTATCTAATCTTGAATCAATAAATTTTATAAATTCCGATTGATAATTTATTCCAAAGTATTCTAATCCAACTATCTTAAGTATAAATATGATTACTAATACAAAAAGATACACTTTTAATGTTGTTGTTAAATATTTATTGTAATCTTTAAACATATACCTCACCCTATAAAACTAAAAAAAGATGTTAAAAATAACACCTTTTTCTTCTTTCCGCTTTCAATTATATTTTTATTATTTATGAATGTCAATGACTTGTATTCCGATAACTTTAACGAAATGCTAACTTTTTTTTCTATGTACTTTTTTCTTTAAATCTTCTTGAAGTTTTTTTCTATCAAAAACTATATTAGTAGACCAAACAATCCATAAAATTATTATTAATAAAATAACATAAATTATTTGACCAAGTTTTGGATTTCTCAATACATAAACAATAGATGCACTTGAGAATAATATTTGTATTAAATAAATTATTAAAACTGTTTTTGTTTGATTGCCCGCTAATTTTAAAATTTGATGATGAAAATGTTCTTTATCAGCTTTAGCAAATGATTCTTTTTTTAATAATCTTCTTACTATTGCAAAAAATGTATCTAAAATTGGAATTGCTAAAATTAAAATTGGAACTAAGAATGATGTTAATGTAACATTCTTGAATCCTAATAAAGATATAACTGCTATGATATACCCTAAAAACATTGATCCACTATCACCCATAAATATTTTCGCTGGATGAAAATTATATACTAGAAAACCTAATGTTGCTCCTATCATAATTAATGATAATGATGCATCCAATCCGTTATATATACCCATAATACTTATAATAATTGATATTGTTATAAAGAATATAGTTGCAATACCACCAGCTAAACCATCCAAACCATCGATTAAATTTAAACAATTAATTACTCCTAATATAAAGAAAATTGTTATTGGTTTAGCAAATATACCAAAATTCATATATAGACCATACGCTGATAAATCCTGCATTACTATATTTCCATAATATACAACTATAACTGCTGCAACGACTTGTCCAATAAATTTTGATAAAGGGTTAATAGGTTTTATATCATCTATCATACCTACTAAAATAAGAACAAAACTACCAATCAGTATTGAAATCATTTGTGGTGTTTGAGAACAAAATAGCATATATCCAAGCAAAAAGCCTAAAAAAATAGCTAATCCACCTAATCTAGGCATTGGTTCTTTATGTACTTTTCTTTCATTAGGTATATCTAATGCATTAACGTGCTTTGCAATATTCATTACCACTGGCATAATCAATACTACGAATAAGAAAACTACAATTATTATTTTTAAATTTTCTAATAAATTACTACTCATTTAATCACCTATTTTAATTATATCATACTAAAAAAATAAGTACTAGACTTATTTTTCTATTAAATTCAAATTACTTAACATTATTCCAGTACCATCCACTACACAAGTTAAAGGAGATTCTGCTACTTTTACTGGTATTTTTAATTCATCAGATAATAACTTATCTAATCCATCTAATAAAGCTCCTCCACCTGTTAAAACAACACCATTTTCTACTATATCTGCCGATAATTCTGGTAAAGTTATTTCTAATACGTTTTTTGTTCCCTCAATAATTTCATATAGACTACTTTCTAATGCTTCATATATCTCGTTTGAATTTATGGTTTTTGAGCTAGGTAAACCAGTTTCTAGATTTCTACCTTTTATAGTTTTTTTACTTTTTTTATCATCTTTTATTGCTGTACCTATCTCAATTTTTATTTCTTCTGCAGTTCTTTCTCCAATTAATAATTTATATTTTTCTTTAATGTAATCAATTATTTTTTGATCAAATGTATTACCTGCTACTTTTAGCGACTTACTTGTAACTATGTCTCCTAGTGATAAAACTGCTATATCAGTTGTCCCTCCTCCAATATCTATAACCATACTTCCATTTGGTTTTGAAATATCGAGACCTGCACCGACTGCTGCTACTTTTGGTTCTTCTTCTATATATACTTTTTTAGCTCCAGTTACTTCTGCAACTTCTTTGATTGCTTCTTTCTCTACATCAGTAATATTGGTAGGGCAACATATTAAAATAGTTGGCTTAGATAAAGTACTTTTAGCTTGTACTTTTTTTATAAAATAATCAAGCATTGCTACAGTCAACTCAAAATTGGCAATAACCCCATCTTGTAGTGGTTTAATTGCTTCAACCTTTCCTGGAGTTCTACCTAGCATTTTATATGCATCTTCGCCTACTGCAAGTACTTTCTTACTATTAGATTCAACTGCAACAACTGATGGTTCATTCAAAACTATACCTTCTCCTTTGATGTGAATTAAAATATTTGCTGTTCCTAAATCTATACCTATTTCTTTTCCAAACATATTTACCTCTATAATTCTTTTACTTTTTTATTAAAGTAGATATCAGGATTAACATATTTTCCATCTTTTATTAATTCAAATAATAAAGCATTTTTTAAATTCACATCTAATTTGATTTCGCCACTTTTACCAATTAATGTATTTTGAGTTACTTGATCTCCTTTTTTTACATTAACACTTTTTAACCCTTGATATACACTAATTAAATTATTCTCATGTTTTACTTCTACAACATATCCTAAAATATTATCTTTTTTTACTTCAGTTACTTCTCCATCTAAAACTGAAACAACAGTATATTCATCTGTAGAATTATATATAATTCCCGAATTTTGTATATAAGTATCATTATAGTAAATAATAGCATCTTCTTTATTTTCTCCATCATAAAACTTCTTATAAACAGATACTTTATCATCTTGAAATGGTTTTATGATAACATCATCTTCACTAAGAGTTGGTAATGCATCGTGCACTATACTGTCGTTCACATATACAATATCTTCAGTTATTACTGGTTTTGATTCCTTTCTATTTATTGACATAAGTGTTATAAGCAAAGTTGATAATAATATTGCACTAAAAACTGGTACTACAAATCCTTTAAGTCTTTTCCTTTTCATATTATTCACCTCATTATAATTTTGGTAAATAACTTTTAAAATATACTATAATTTTTTAATTTCTGTTCCTTGATAATAATATTTTAATATTTCTTGATAATTCTTCTTTTGTTTAGCAAGTGCATTTGCTCCATATTGACTAAGACCTACACCATGACCAAACCCCTTTGTAGTTATTAAAATTTCATTATCTTTTTCTTCAATAGTGAAATCATTTGATCTTAAAGATAATTTTTTTTGAAAATCTCTTCCTTTAAAATTGTAATTATTTATATTTAGTGAATATATTCTATCAGAATCAGTTTTTATAATGTTATCTATATTTAAATTTTCACTATATTCAATTCCTAACTTATTATAAAAATCTTCTTTAGAAAAACTAGTTTTTGATAAAAAAGAGCTATTTTCGTCTTTATCAAAACTGCTATTAACTGGTTTTAAATATGGCAAATCTGCTCCAAAAACATTCTTGTTATCTTCAGTTTTTCCATTACTTGTAGAAAAGAAAAATGCATATATATAATCATCATTATATGATACATATTCACCTTTTGTCTCTTCAACAATCTTTTTTACTATATTATAATTCTTTTCGTAATCGCTTCCCCAGCGTTCTTTTAATTCTTCGTTTGAAGAGTAAACCTGTGACAAAACATTATCAGTTACATCATAATAATTATCTTTATTATTCTCTATTTGTTTTAAAGCATAAGTTCTAGAAGCTACTGCTTGAGCTTTTAAAGCTTCAGTTTCAAATGTAATTGGAACTTCTGAAGAAACTACACCAATTAAATATTCTTCTAAATCCTTTTTTTCCACAGTGTTATCTGATTTTAATATTCTAACAATTACCTTTTTTTCTTCTATTTTATTAGAATTAAATCCTGTTATTATTTTTTTTACATCATAATTAAAAAAAATAGAGATTATAAAAATAGGTATTAAAAAAACAAGAAAAATTAAAAAGAGTAATCTTTTCATATAATCACCAATATATTATATGTTAATTACTCTTTTCATATTCACTTATTTTATTAATTCTTCTAATATGCCTTTCTTCATTGCTAAATTCTTCAGTTACAAATGTTCTTACCATTTTTAATACCCTATCTTTATTAATTTCTGAAGATAATGATATAACATTTGCATTATTATCATGTCTAGTATATTTAGTATCCTTAATACTATTAACCTTCGCACATCTAATACCTTTAACTTTATTACATGCGATTGATATTCCAATACCACTTCCACATATTACAATTCCCAAGCAATTATTCTTAACTACATATTCACCTAATTTAAATGCATAATCAGGATAATCTCCTGATTTAGAAGTATTTGTACCCAAATCTATAAAATCTAGCTCTTTTATATTCTTTTTTATGTATTCTTTTAATTCATATCCTCTATGATCTGAGGCTATTGCTATTTTCATATTATCACCAATTTTATTATACAAAAAAATTAGACATAAGTCTAATTATTTTTCTTCTTTATTTAATCCATATTTAGCATTAAACTTTTCTACATTACCTTTTTTAGATGCTCTTACTTGTTTTCCAGTATAGAATGGATGACATTCAGAACAAACTTCTACGTGGATTTCATCCTTTGTAGATTTAGTATCAAATGTAGCTCCACAAGCACAAATAACTTTGCAATCTTGATATATTTCTTTCTTTTCTTTAGCCATTTTTATTTCTCTCCTCTCGCCATAACTAATAAAAGTTATAGAATTTTTTTAAAAATCTATTATATTATAACAACTTAGTCTTTATAATGCAAGTAAAAAGTCTTTATTTTACTGTAATTCGACATCAGCTCCAATATTATTTAACTTTTCAACTATATTTTCATAGCCTCTTAGAATATAATCTGCATTATTAATTATTGTAGTTCCTTCTGCTAATAACGCAGCAACTATTAATCCTGCTCCTGCTCTTAAATCAGTTGCGTTTACTTCTGTTCCTATTAATTTAGTAGGTCCTTCAATAAATGCTTTTGATCCATTAACTTCAATTTTAGCTCCCATTTTACCAATTTCATAAAGATTTAAAAATCTATTTTCCCAAATAGTTTCATCTATTGAAGAAACTCCTTTAGCTTTTGTCATCAATGAAGCTAATACTTGTTGTAGATCAGTAGGAAAACCTGGATAAACTAATGTAATTATTTCTGTTGCTTTTAATTTGTTACTTTCTTTTATTATTACTTTATCTTTTCCTATTTTCATTTTAACATTCATTTCTTTTAATTTTTCTAATAATGAATCTATATGTTTAGGAATAATATTAGTTACTGTTAGTTTTTTAGCACAAGCGGCACCTATAATAATATAGGTTCCAGCCTCTATTCTATCAGGTAAAACCATATGTTTACATGAATGAAGATATTCTACTCCTTCTATAGTAATAATATCTGTACCTGCACCTTTAATTTTAGCTCCCATAGCATTTAAAAAATCTGCTATATTAGGAATTTCAGGTTCTTTGGCAGCATTCTTTATTATAGTGGTACCCTTTGCTCTAACTGCAGCAAACATAATATTTATTGTTGCTCCAACAGAAGCAAAGTCTAAATATATATCTGTACCAACTAAATCTTCAGCATCTAATAGTATATTTTCATCATCACCTGATATTTTAGCACCTAAAGCTTTAAAACCTTTTAAATGTAAATCAATAGGTCTCTTACCAATTGAACAACCTCCAGGGAAACTCATTTCTACATGTTTATATTTTCCAAGAAGAGCCCCCATAAAGTAGTAAGATGCTCTTAATTTTTTTGCTAAATCTGCATTTATAGGTTTATTACTAATATTACTAGAATAAATAGTAATTTTATTTTTTTCTTTTCTATCTAGCTTAGCATCTAAATATAATAAAATTTCTTCTAAAGCATCAACATCTGAAATATTTGGAACATTTGTCAATTCAACATTTTCGTCACATAAAAGTGCAGCTGGTATTAAAGCTACTGCACTATTCTTTGCTCCGCTAATTTTTACTTCTCCATTCAGATTATTTCCGCCATTTATTATTAACTTACGCATACAAAACCTCCAAGTATAATACATATTATGACAATAATCATGATTTGTTAACTATATTTTAACATAAAGAATTAAGAAAAAAAAGAGAATATATTATTATAAACTCTTTTTTTACCCCTTTTTAACTTTTATTTAATTAGCATAAAACTAGTTTCTTTGTAGTTGTATTATTTAATGAAGTAGTATTACTTCTTTTATTAGCAATATCATCAACTGTTTCAGCTTCTTCATCACACATATCAGTTTGATATTTATGATCAGCCATTGTTGTTAAGTAATGAGCATAACCCATTATTAATTTTAATTGATCATTAGTTAATGCATATTTCTCTATTAAAGTATCTTCTTCTACAGTATATCCTAAATCTTCTGTAGTATATACTTCTTTAACTGCACTATTTACAGTATCAGCATCTATTAATCCTTCAGTTACCATAGTTATAATATCATTTTCTAAAAATCTTTCTTCATTTGTAGCATTTATTTTGATATTTTCATCTATTTCACTATATCCTTCTAAATAAATAGTTTGTGGATTACCTTTTGCAGCAAATTGTAATGCAGCATTCTTATAAGCAGCTAATAAATATCTTTGACCATTCTTATTAATATTATCCATATTATCTTGGTTAGTATTATAGTCACCTATTTCCATTTTTATTACGAAATCATTTATTCTTTCTCTATCATATGAACCAGTTTCATTCATAGTTTTTATTTCATAATCTCTTAATTCTTCGAATTCAGCTACTTTTTCAGCTGTTGCTTTACCACCAGAAATATTTTTATCAATTAAAGGTACTAATGATGGATGAGTAATAATATTCCAATCATTATCAATATCTTTTCCTATTTCTGGATCTATTTCTATTGTATTAATATTATCCATTTTTTGAAGAATTGCACTTCCTGCATTTCCTAATACTCTTTCAATATTACTATATGCTTCTTGTGCTCTATCTTCATCAATTACTAAATTACCTTCAGAATCAGTATATTTATCATTTAATACAAAAATCATATCTCTAATTTGGTCTTTATTAATACCATGATCATCATAGAATTCTTGATAAGTTTCATAACTTTCATCAACTATATTTTCGATTGAAGCATCACTGTTTATATTTAATTCACCTTCAACGAATTCTTCTTCAATTTCTTCTTTTTCTTCAGATTCTGTTGTATCGTTAGATTCAACAATATTCATTATTTTTTCATATTCATCTTGTGTTAAATAAACACCTTTTTCTTCTGTAGTTTCTGCAGTTTTAGTTTTACCACAACCTGTGAAAGCTGATAAACCTAATACTGATATTAAAGCTATTGCTTCTAATTTCTTATTAATTCTAAATTTTTTCATATTACAAATCCCCTTTCATTTTACGCTAATGTTAACACATAAGTGTTTCCGTTTGAAGAAGTATAAGTAATTTCATCTTCCTCATCACCATCTATATTATCTAATGATGGTGTATAATCACTTGGTTGTTCTTCTTCATATGTATCTTTATATTCAATCCAAGTAGTTTCTCCAGGAGTAACTACTATATCATCACTAATTGTTATAGAAGAATCATCTTGTTTAGATTCTGTTTCATCTTCTTCTACTTTGTCTAATGATGGTGTAGCATCAGTTGGTTGTTCTTCTTCTATTTTATCTTGTTTAGATTCAGTATTTGTATTGTTATTTGTTTCAGTTGCTGGTTTTGTGTTTGTTTCAGTAGAAGTTTGAGTTTCAGTACTTACTTCATTACAATTTGATGGTGTAAAATGTGTAATTTCATCTTTTTCATCTTCATCAATCTTTTCTATAGATGGTGTATAATCACTTGGTTGTTCTTCTTCTGTTTTATCCTCATATTTTCCTGGTGTTACAGGTACAACTGGAACAACTTCACCTTTATCATTGATTTCATAAGTAATTTCATCTTTTTCGTCTTCATCTATATTATCTAACGATGGGGTATAATCACTTGGTTGTTCTTCTTCAGTTGTATCTTGTTTAGGAGCAGGCTTCTTACCTTCATCCTCACCTGTATTATCACTTGGTATTTTATGAGTTGTTTCATCTTTTTCATCTTCATCTACTTTATCTATAGATGGAGTTTCAGTAGATGGTTCCTCTTCTGTAGTTTTTCCAGGTTCTATAGTTGGTTTATTTTTATCACTTTGATCTTCTGTAGATGGTTGTACTGGTAGATCACCTTCAGTTGGAACTTTAATCTTCTTTTCAGGTATTACTTTTGAAGTAGTAGTAGTTTTTTGATTTGGATCAGTAGTATTTGTATCATCATTACTTGATACTGTTGTAGAATCAGTTGGTTTTTTACCTTGTTGATCAGTATTTTTTTCATCTTTTTTATCTTCGTCATCTTTGTCTTCAGTATCTTTTTCATCTTTTTTATCTTTTTCATCTTTAGAATCTTTTTTATCTTTAGAATCTTTTTCAGAATCATTTTCTGCTTTTTCAGTGGATTTATCCTTATTATCTTTAGTATCATCATTATTATTATCTTTATCTTTATTATCATCTTTATCATCATCTGTTGATTTTTCTATAGTTTTTCCTAGTTTTGTAAAGATATTATCATTATGATTACAACTATATAAACCACCTGCAACCATAGCTAATACTAATCCAGTAGCTAATACTTTAGTAAATCTTCTGAATACTACTCTTCTTTTTTGATGAACATTTTCATAATTACCTGCAATAACTTCATCAATTAAAGCAGCCTTCTTTATATAAGTTTTCTTTTCTTTTAATAAATCTTTTAAATTACAATATTCATTATAAGATAAATCCTTATTTTTTAATTTATTTTGGATTTTCTTAATACTTACTCTATCTAATGCTTCCTTTTGAGCAGCTAACTTTAAAGATAATGCAGCTAATGCTTCACTATTTTCTTCTTTATTTTTAGCTAATTTTTCAATTTTTAACATTAATTTTTCGTATTTTGTTATTTTCATAGTATTTCCCCCTTTGAATAAACGAGTCATATATTAACACAAGTCTTTATATTTGTCAAATTTTCAAAACACTTTATAAAAAAATAAAAAAATGCTATTTTGGGTAGCCTACAATCATACTACCATAGCATTTTATTCCACCTATACCTTCAGGCCCACATTTTGTCTTATTTAATGTATCTATAAGATTTAATTCCTTTGTATTTTCAGTTAAAGCAATGACTGACGCAACTATCGCAGGATCTAATGCATGAATATTCACTCTTTTTGGACTAGAAGCGAAATTTGCACCTGATTTTATTAAATTTTCAAAATCTGATTGACATGCCCCTGCAATTATCTTTAATTTTTCATATGATTTCTCGTAACTTCTTGCTTTTTCAATCGCATTTTCAAAATTTTTACTATTTTGATACTTATTTTTATCCTTTATAAATACATCATGTCCAGTAATGACTACGATATCAGGTTTTATATCATTTAAATATTTATCTATATTATTTGATATATTATTTTCCATATCTAGTATTCCATATGCTTTTAAGCCTACTTTTTTATAATATTTTAAACATCTATTTAAATACTCTTTATCCGCATCAATATGCAAAATTTTCCCTGGCAAATAGAAATAATCATCTCTATAATCAATAGGTTTTATATCTAATTTACTAATAATTTCATCGTCATTTATTCTTTTTTCTTCTTCTTTTCTTAAATCTGACTCTATAGTAGTTGCATATAATCTTATGTTAATACCAGATAAAAAATAAATACCATCTACTATGTCGTCTATTCTAAATAATAAATCATTATTATACTTATTTCTAGTAACAATATCCCCTTTTCTAAACATATAATCACCAATATATTATATGCAAATAAAAAGAAGAAGTTAATCTTCTATATTATTGCTTATATACATAAAATCTTCTATTGTTAAAGATTCTGCTCTTACAGTTAAATCTTTATTAATAGTTTTTAATACTTCCTCTATTTTTTCTAAATTGTACCCTTTTAAGTTGTTTTTTAAATTTTTTCTTTTAAATTTAAAAGAATCTCTTACTAACTTAAAGAATAAATCTTCATTACTAACTTTATATTTATTATGTCTTTTAAACTCTATTATTGCACTATCTACATTTGGTTTTGGTACAAAACAGTTCCTAGATACATCCATAAGTTTCTTTATATCAAAGTAATAATTTAAGAAAATAGTAAGTGAATTATATTCTTTTGAGTTTGGTTTAGCATTAAATCTATCTCCAACTTCTTTTTGAACCATAACTACTATCTTTTCCACAGGAATTTTATCTTCAATTAATTTAGTAATTATTGGTGTTGTTATATAGTATGGTAAATTTGCAACTACATATATTTTTTTATAATCATATTTCTTTATATCTTCAATTGAATTACTCTTTAAAAAGTCTTGATAAACAATATCTACATTATCTTTTCCTTCTAATTGACTAGATATTATATCTTTTAAACTTTCATCTATTTCATAACCAAGTACATTTTTTGCTTTTTCTGACAAATAATATGTTAAATATGCTGCTCCTATTCCTATTTCTATAACTAATGTATCTTTATCAACTTCAGCTTTTTCCACAATATTTCTTAATATATTTTCATCTTTTAAAAAGTTTTGACCAAATTTTTTCTTAAAATTATATCCCTTTATTAAATCTTGATTCATATCTTATATAACTCCTTAGCATTATTAGTAGTCGTATTTATTACTTCATCTACTGATATATTTTTAATTTCTGCAATTTTTTTTGCAATATATATTAAGTTTAATGGACTATTTTGCTTTCCTCTATTTGGTTCTGGTGATAAGTATGGACTATCTGTTTCAATTAAAATATCTTTTAAGTCTATATTTTTGACTACTTCCACACCTTTCTTATTATTTTTAAATGTAATTGGTCCATCTACACCTATTTTAAATCCAAGTTTAATAAATTCCTTTGCCATTTCAAAACTACCTGAATAACAATGCATACTTCCTTTATTAACACCAGATTCTTTTAAAATATCATATACATCTTGAACTGAATCTCTTGCATGTATTATAACTGGTAAATTATATTTTTTTGCTAATTCCAATTGTGCTTTAAAAAACTCAATTTGTTTATCTTTATTATCTTTTGTCCAATAATAATCCAATCCTATTTCACCAATTGCAACTATGTTTTCTTTTTTTATAAGTTTTTCAAGTTCTATAAGATCATCTTGTGTAACTCTATCTATTGTGTCATAATTTAATCCTATCGCTGCATATACATTTTTATATTCTTTTGATAGTTTAATTATATCCTTACTTGAATTTATATCTACAGCATTAATTATCATAGAGATATTTTGATTATTACATTCTTCAATTATATCTTTGTAGTTAGACATTTCTTCTTCATAAACATGACAATGTGTATCTATCATTTTTCCTCACCTAAAAAGATTATATCATAAAAAAAGAATTAATGGTTTTTCATTAATTCTTTTATTTCTTCAATTTCTTTTTCTGAATCTAATCTTAAGAAAATAGGTTCTCCTTTTTCTATTACTTTTACATTATCAAATTTATTATAATTATTTATATCATCAAAAGTAACTTCTGTTTCTAAACCTAATTGAGTTAATATCTTTCCTGATGTTCCTTTTAAGAAAGGTCTAATTAAAATTGCAATTACTTTAAGAGAACCCGCTAAATGATTCATCGCAGACTCTAATTTAGTTTTATCTTCTTCTTTTGCTAAATTCCATGGTGCAGTTTCATCAACATATTTATTTGTTCTACCTATTAAATCCCATATAGCTTGAATAGCGTTTGCAAATTCAAATTCACTAATTAATCTAGCATTTTCTTTAACAGCTTTATCTATAGATTCTTCTAAATCTTTATCTACTTCATTAATTTGACCTTTATAATCAGGAATAATTCCATCAAAATATTTATTAATCATAGATACAGTTCTATTTAATAAATTTCCTAAATCATTGCATAAATCATAATTATATCTATTAACGAAATCTTCTGGAGTAAATACTTCATCCCCATTTGTTGGCATTTCTCTAAGTAAATAGTACTTAGTCGCATCTAATCCATATTTTTCTATTAATTGTTCTGGATATATTGTATTTCCTTTAGATTTACTCATTTTTCCATCTTTCATAACTATAAAATTATGAACATATACTGTTTCTGGTAGTGGTAGATCTAATGCCATTAAGAATATTGGCCAGTATATTAAATGAAATCTTGCGATATCTTTACCAACTACATGTATATTCGCAGGCCAATACTTATCAAATAATTCATGATTTTCTTGATTATAACCTAATGCAGTTATATAGTTTGTTAGTGCATCTAACCATACATAAATAACATGTTTAGGATTACTTTTAACTTTAATTCCCCAATCAAATGAAGTTCTTGTTACACACAAATCTTCTAATCCTGGTTTTATAAAATTATTAATCATTTCTGTTTTTCTATAATCTGGTTTTATAAAGTTAGGATGTTCATCATAATAATTTAATAATCTATCAGCATATTTTTTCATATTAAAGAAATATGCTTCTTCTTTCATCTTCTTAACTTCTCTACCACAGTCTGGACACATTCCATCCACTAATTGAGATTCTGTCCAATAACTTTCACAAGGTTTACAATACCAACCTTCATATTCTCCTAAGTATATATCTCCTTGTTCTAAGAATCTTTCAAATATATCTTGAACAACCTTTTCATGATAATCATCAGTTGTTCTAAT
>OCTW013373800.1_pt1 | contig 13538 bp, 13 predicted proteins | sample 1539671 | NCBI WGS metagenome assembly OCTW01 (sample SAMN02144230, study PRJEB22623) | gut metagenome | biome: sheep rumen | host: Ovis aries | place: New Zealand | reverse complement strand
ATCGACCCGAATCGTTATATTTGTAGTGGGACGGCAGAAATCGTCCCCGACGGCGGCTGATCCCTGCTGGATGGCGGGTGAAGTGTGGACAACAGTTCCTTTACGCTGAGTACTTTATCGCTCTCGACATCGAATTGGGGGTGACCTTTATTGTGGGATTACAATGATCATCGAAAGGGGATCGCCCCGCTTGAGGATGAATTACGATCTCCGCAACTCCTCTTCTGACGGCTCCCAGCGCATGCTGAATGCCATCGAGCCGGGTTCTCCTCTGCCCATCCATCGGCACCGCAAATCCTCCGAAACGGTGGTTTGTTTAAGGGGTAGGCTGGTGGAGGAGTTCTATGACGAGTTGGAGCGTCGCTGCACCGAGGCCATCGAACTCTCGCCCGGCGGCCCGGTAGTCGCCCTGAACATCCCCATCGGCCAATGGCACATCGTCCGCGCCCTGGAATCCGGCACCGTCATCATGGAAGTCAAAGACGGGCCTTATGAACCCACGGGGGAGGAAGATATACTGGCTTTGTGATCGGCCTTATTGGGTGTGATCTCGGCATAGGACTTCCACCAGTCGCTGGAAGACAAGTGCCATCGGATGCTGAATGCAGTGGAGCCGGGGACTGTGGTAGCTATTCATCGGCGCGTGGCGAAGGATGAGTGTTTTGTTGTGCTGCGAGGCAAGGTTAGGGTGACTACTCACAATGATGATGGGGCTGTTATAGGGGATGTGGTGTTGAGTCAAGAGAGTGGCAACTATGGGGTGGACATTTCTAAGGGTGTGTGGCATATGGTGGAGGCGTTGGAGTTGGGGAGTGTTATCTTTGAATGCAAGGAGGGGGAGGTTGGGGAGCATGAGGTGGATGGGATCTTAGAACTACCAAAGAAATGAAGAAGTATTTGAAGGCACTTTGGCTCTTCTGCTCTTTTGTATTTGTGCCTCAAAGACGGCGCACTGATGGTGAATGATTAATATGGGAGAACAATACTTCAAAGGCGTGCTGGCTGGTTATCTTGGGGCGAACTTTATGTGTGGCCCTATAACCGAATGGCAGATAGATATCATCAAAGAAAATATTTCGCATTATTGTGAAGCGATGATAGACCATTCCCTGCTCTCATATCAAGAGAAAGAAGACCAAAAGCGACAGATGAAACAAGGTCTGGAAGAGTATATCCAAGGTGTGAAGGATGAGATGAGAGGGATGGGGAGGATGAGATAATTTGGTTAAGGGTCGGTGTTGATTAAACTTTAGAGATTTACATATGGAGCTACAAGTAGTAAGAACTATACATCCAGTCGGGCAAGGTGCATTTTATACAGAAACTCTTCATAGGCCAGGCATGAGAGATGATAAGCATGTGGTTTATGACTGTGGTGTTTTGCCTTTTAGCAATAGACTTGTAGAGGAGGTGGGAAACTTCCTTCCCAAGAACTCTACCATAGACATCTTGTTCATTTCGCACTTTCATGCAGACCATGTAAATGGCCTAAAGCTGTTGTCAAAGAGTTATAAAATAAAGCACGTGGTACTGCCGCAAATTGACGACTATGAATGGTTCTATATTATTGAGAACTATTTGACGGCAGGTAATGTAGATGTGGGCATCATAACTGACGTGCGTTCTACATTTGGCGAAACCACAATAATCCAGGTGGCACCAAGAGTAGAGAATGGTGAAGAAGTCGTTTCGGAGGAGAGTATAGATTTAGGTGGCCGGGAAGGAATCATTATCAATGGACTTATCCCCTTGGTAATTAATCAGGATTTTGCACTGTGGCATTTTGTAGTAGTTAATTCGTTACTAAAGGGAGATCTGGAGGCATTAAAAACGGCTATTCAAGACATTGACTATAATGGAAGGAAAGTGTCTATTGATGATTTGCATAACCCGGGTGTACTTGATGATATTAGAGCAGACCTACAAGCTGTGTACAGCAAAGTATTCAAGGGCGGAAATGAATATTCTATGTGTATGCTGTCCGAATTGGCTAACAGAAAGGAATATAAGTCGTATTCACGGTTCAACATGAGAAATCGCGTTTGTATGGAGTGTTATCGTTCTGGTCGCGATTGTGATGGAGGGCTCTATTGCGGTGATGCGGATTTTTTGCATTGTGATACATTGGAGTGTCTGAAGAGAAGGCTTAGAGGGAGAGAAGAGAATGTGGGATTGCTGCAAATACCCCATCATGGGTCAAAAAAGAATTTCAATATTGACTTGCTGAATTGGCTTGGAAGAATAAGAGTATCGTTTGCATGCTTTGGTAGCCCGAACCGTTACAATCATCCATCGAGTGATGTGATGGGAATAGCCGGTACCTACAGCTACACAGCAGGCGTAAATCAATTCAAATCGAATGTGTTGACGGAAAGGATTGATGTGGAGAAGAGGGAAGGGTGAAAGGATTTCTAATGAGATGCGGAATACAAACTTATGGCAACAGATATTACAAAACTATCATTGAATAGTCTACCTACGGATTTAGATTTCGAGGATTTTATCTCCAGCCATTTACTATTGGGCGGTTATACGCTTGACCGCTCTATACACGAAAAGCTAGATGGTGCTGGTGAAATATTTGAGGTTGATATCATTACTCATCAGTATAATGGGAAGGACTCCAAACGATTGATTGAAATCAAATCAAAGGACTGGGAACTGAATGATATCTTCAAAGTTGGCGGTCGTTTAAGATATCTTGCTGTGGAATCTGGAGTCTTTATTGTGCAGCAAAAAAAAGAGGAAAAGAAATTTCCCTCATGGCAGACATCGATGAGAAAAATGGACGTATCATTAGTTTTCGTCGGAAAACAAACCCCAACAGATACCAAATTAGATTTGACTGAACTGTATAAAGAATTTGGCATCGTTGCTGGTTCCGGTGATGATGGCATGATTGAGGCTGTGAGATTCAGCTATATAGCAGAAAGATGCATGAGGGCAAGGGCCTCCCAGTTAAAGAAATCAAAACAGACAGATGGTCTTAAGGTATTATGGGATTTTTCGAATGCCATTCAAGATATCAGTTTTTATGATGACGACCCAGTTCAAAGACTGCATAGGACTTTTGACCTTTTTAAAGAATATAATCATTTGTCAGCAAGACTTGATTACGAATGTCTGCATGACAAGTTCCCTGTAGTTGATGAGGTTACTCAGTTTGAAAGTGGACGGGTTAAAGGATATCTGTTGAATGAGATTGATTATCTGCCAGTAAACTACTCCTTATATCTTGAGCACAGACTTAGAATGTATATTATACAAAGCTGCGTAGAATATTTAGTAATACCCAAGGTATATCAGAGTAAGATAGATGAATTCCTAAAGAAACTTTCTGTTAATTCACTTGCAAGCAATATCTCAAACGGAATTGACTATATGGGTGCCAAATGCCCCCATTTTAGGTCGTATCCAAGACTATGGCAGGTGTTTACATATATGATGGGCGGCTTTATTCTGACAGATCACTATGATGAAGAGATAGGGTTGCTTAGTAAAGTGACAGGGGTACCCAAGGACGAAGTGGAGACGGCCTTCAGTGTATATGATATACTTTTCCCACTTGTAGGGAGCGCATCGTGGATGCGTGTAATAGGAGGTACACATATCAGGCGTCTGAACTTTATGCCAGCACCAATCATGGGAATTGGCGCAAATTTTAGAAGAGACTTCTACAGGAAGGACAAAGCGGAGAAAGATCCACCATACGAAGATCTGAAGGGTGTTTTGTCATCAGACTATACTTACCGGAATCTTCTGCTTTGGAATCAGGCTGCTTTTGATACTCTGAAAAATTCTGAAGATCTAAAGAAGAGTTAGATTAGTAAATAGATTCTATCAGCATAATATGAAAATCCGAACAGATTTTGTGACAAACAGCAGCTCTGTGAGCTATATTATCCTAATGGATAAGGAGATTGTGGATTGTTTTTTGCGTTACTATGGCGATGATCAGCAAGACAGCGAAGAAGCCATTATCTCAAGAAAACTGAGAGAGTTCATGTTGGAGAAGGGGACAGCATCCTATATCGAAGGCCATGAGGTATACACTTACCTGATGGTATTCCGCGATGATGATGGAGATGCTATGTGGAAAGAAGCTCTTCAAGAGAATGACATGAACACAGATGTGAGTACAATGACTGAGACTGAACTGTTTAACTACTTACGGGGAGAATATCTGCTGCGGAGAAATATGAACCGCTTGACAAGAGGTTTTTCTGCAATACAAGTGGAGCAATACTAAGACGGAATGCTTTCAAGGACAATCGGTGACTATCACTTTCTGGCAGACAAGGAGACTGGTATGACATTCCGGTGGGGTAGATCATTGGATGACAACCCTAGGTTTGCTCCAGTGCCGGAGTTGGCAGACATATCAATCAGCAATCGTTGCACGAAAGGATGCGATTACTGTTACCGGTCAAGCACCCCTAATGGAGCATTGATGACACTGGAAGACTACTGCGATGTTCTTGACAGTATGAATTTTCCTGAACACGGCAATGTGTTTCAAGTAGCACTTGGAGGGGGAGAGCCTCTTGAACATCCTGATTTCTTTGCCATAATAGATGAGACGCTCAAAAGAGGTATAGTGCCCAATTTTACAACCAATGGAAGGCTGCTGACTGCTGACACATTTGAACGCCTAAAAGGGAAAGTTGGAGCCATGGCAATCTCCATTTCAAGAATAGAGGAGATGGCCCTATATGATGACTTACTGAAGAGTAGGAATGGAATTAGGATTAACCTGCACTATATATTGTCACGGAATTCTGTTGAGCAGGCTATTGATATTGTGAAGGGGAAGCACAATGAGGTGCTAAAAGACTTGAACGCCATTGTGTTTCTGACTTATAAACCGGCAGGAAGAGGCAATGATGCCAATATATTGCAAGGCGGTGATATGCTAAACGCATTCCTAAAGGAGATGAAAACGCCCAAAGCGGCCTGCAAGATAGGATTCGATGCGTGCTTTGTTCCTATGCTGTTACGTAAGACGCAAGGACTTGATGACTATGTGGATTTCTGCGAAGGTGGTTTTTTTTCTGTATATGTGAACGAAAGAAAAGAGGTGTCACCCTGTTCGTTTTCAAATGGGACGGATAGTTTTTCTCTGAATGACTATGATTTTTATGATATTTGGCTGAATAAATTGCAACCCTACAGGGAGAGACAAGCAAACCATTGCAGGACTAAGTGCAAAGCCAAGTCTATTTGTCGGGGAGCTTGTGCCTATTATCCTCAGATAACCACCTGTTATAGCGAATAATGACTATTGATTGGAACCAACTTGAATTGAACAGCAATAACGCAAAGGAGATTTCCTTTGAGCGGTTCTGTTTCCACTATGCCTCGATACTTTTCAAGGGGTATGGTGAGATGACCTATCCCTATAATGCAGCTGGGTCAGAATTCTATTTAGTGCTCCATAAACCGCTCGAATACGAAGGGAGAAAGTATAAGAAAGGGGATGTGATAGGTTGGCAGGCTAAATTCTGGGTGAACCATAATGACCTTGAAAACTCCTCTCTCGATAAGGGTAACAGGAATGAACTGGTAGAAGGTTTGCGAAATACACTCAAGCGCCACAAGAATCTGGCATTATGGATTGTATGTACACCTGGACAGTTTCTGGAGGACTACTATAACAAACTGAAGGCAGAACTAGCTGCGATTTCAGGAAGTGTTGTTATTACGCATTGGCATAAGGCTGTGTTTGAAGCTTCCTTCGTGGGTGAGGATAGGGTAAGATACCAAGGCCTATTGCCTTATTATTTCGGGAAAAAGGTTATAGCAAAAAACCTTTTGGATAGGCTGACATCAGTAACTCTCGATTCTCTGAAACAGAAGTTTGACGTGGACTTGCACACGGCTTCACCTTTCGAAGAGCAGTTGATGGGAATTATTGACAGGAATAAAGCCTATGCCACGCTGACGGGAAAGGTTCGCCGTTTGGAAAAACGGATAAAAAAATACAAGGAACGTTGGTTCCAAGATGACGGAACTCGAGACAAAGATAGACTGAATGATTTTGGAGACGCTTTTGAGAAGGCTTTCTTAGCATACGAGGCTTGCGTCCTTGACACTGCGAATGGGATTGTGAACATCGTTGATGAACAAGGTGTTGATAGTGTTTTTAACGAGGGAATGCAATATCTCGATTCCAAACGCGAAGTTTTCGACAAATGCGCACACAAAGTAGAGGAATCGATAAGAGGGCTTAAAGGTTCACATAGAGAGGACTCTTTGTATTTTTATATTGAGGATATTCTTGTAATCAAGGACCTGATTTTTGGGAGGAGCGAAGATAGAAGCGATGGTATTGAGCATACTTTGAGACTCAGAGAGTCACGCTATTTCCCTGTATTTGCCCAAGCTGGATATGGGAAAACACATTTCGCCTGCTCGCTGGCCGCAGAACAGATGAAAATAGGGCAGCCAGTGCTGCTGTTAACAGGCAACAAGTTTAGACATTGTACACGACCGCAAGAAGTATTCAATAGCCTGCTTGGAGTGGAAGGTACGGATACCGCCTTTGAAGACATCGTTTGTGCTTTAGACTTGCTTGCCTCTAATTATCCAACGTCCCGTATGCTCATTATTATTGATGGGTTGAATGAGAGTTTCCCTAATGAGCGGGTTTGGGGTGATGAACTGCCTATCATTGCCAAATACATAGAGAAGAGCGAAAACTTGATACTGGTTACCACGTGCAGGGAAAAATCTGAGTATATCCAAAAGATATATGGATTGCCAACCCATGAAAAGGTTCAAAATGCCTCTTTACTTCGTGGTATCGATGACGTGAACTTGTTGGAGACCACACACAGATACTTTAAGAAATACAACATAGAAGCAGCTCAACTTGCAGACAAGACGATATTCAGAAATCCGTTGCTGCTGAAGATATTCTGTGAAACGAACCAAGGCACAAAAGGAATCGTGGTGAACGAACATTCGTTGGTTGAAAGTATGAAACGTTATTCGGATAACCTTGTTTCAAAACTGTCAGTCAAGGATGGTGCTGTGAGCAAAATCATCAGTCATCAGGTTCGTAAGGGTCTCATAGAAATGGGGCGGTTGCTATGGGAGCGTAATACGCGTGATGTTGACTATTTTGATGATTTCTACCCCTTGTTTGGTGAGCATGCGGAAGCACTTCTGGAGGAAGGACTCTGCTTTCAGGTGGATTCATTAAATACGGATAGCGGGGAGGTGAAGTTTACCTATGATCTTCTGGCGGGATACCATATAGCCCAATATCTGTTGTCAAAAACAAAGAATGATAATGAACTTACTTCTTTGTTGAATGACGAGGATGTTCATAAGAAACTATTTGGGGCTGACGATGAACTGCACACTTTAGCGGAAGACGTCCTGAAGACTCTCATTTACTGTGTCAGAGAGCGGGAACATAAGTCGCTCTTTGAATATATTGAGAGTAACGAGGCCTTTGCGAAGATTTTGGAAAATCTGGAGTTGATGATGGCCACGGAAGAAGAGTGTAACACCCTATTAGCCCGACTGTCTCAGCCACTGAACGAAGGTGTGAAGAAGACGGTCAGTGCGCTTGTGAAGGAAAAACTTCTTACTCATCATACGGTGAGGGGTATTTCCTTGTTGATGCCTGCGTTTAAACAATTCTCGCCCGAAGAGTTCGACCTTTTCTTCCATGAACAGTTTCTTCCATACGGAACCATCTTTGATGCAGCGAACTGTGTGAAGAATGCCCTGCAAGAATCGTATGCAAGTGATGATGCTGTGTTTGCTGCCATTTTGTTGAGCGGCTGTTTCTGGACGGAGAATAGGCAGGAGATAATCAAGCTGATGACAGAATACGCCGTTGACCATTTTGATGAATTGGTGGATGCGCTGCGTGAATATCTGCATCTACGTGATCCTTATATCAGGGAGGCATTGTACATTCTGATGCACGGAGCGACTGTCGGGTTAGGGAATCGTGAAAATACAGCACTGGCCGTTAAAATTGTGATGGAAGTTTTAAGGGAAAGACCCACTTCAAACATTATCATTCTGGATTATGCAGAAAGCCTGTTTGATTATGCCAAAACTGTCTTCTCAATTGAGGTGGATGGCAGCGTTCTTCTATTGGCCAAGGATTCAAAATGGAATGCTGTAAGTGAGGAAGAGGTTTGGAAGAGTGGCGTTTATGACTATGATTTCGAGAAATTCCATATCAGGCCATATAGCATAATGGGCTATGGCTCGCATACAAGCTATACATCTGACCAGCTTTCGGACATGATATTATGGAGAATGAAGGAGAATGGATATAAAGATGATGTGTATGCAGACCTGCTGGCGACGCATAGAGACCGGATGAAATACTATCAATCCACTATTGACCGTATTCCATTCAAGCATGTGGGCACTGCTCAGAAAGAGATTGTGGGCTGGTTGATGTTGAATGGTGAAATTGAGCCGGAGTATAAACAGACTTTGCGGACAACGGAGATAGACATCGATCCCGCATACCCATCCCTGCATCCTAAGAGGCAGCTGGTTTCAACTTCTTTTCTTCCACGCACAGTTGAGGAAAAAGAGCAGTGGCTCTCGGATAATCCAATGGAGGAATTGAAGAAATATCTGAGGATGATATTCCGAGGGAATAATGCTGAATGGGTACTACTGCGCGGTCATTTGAGTCAGAAACATGATGAAAAAGCAGCCCAGCTATACTGGGCCGTTGAAGCAGGGCTCGCGTATAATAAGACACGAAATAAAAAGGTCGAATTACCTGCCAAGAGTCATTCACATCTGTTCGCTTCTGAGATTGGGTGGCGTGAGATGGAATATAACGGTGATGATTATTACGAACCGTCATTAGGTGTGTTCCTGTTGCAGCATTATGAGTTTGCTAGTTGGGACAGTGAGAGGGCTAAGAATCCTAACTTCTACTTTTTGTCAGATCAGATTAGGAAGGATTTCTCGCTAGCGTTTAATGTCCGTGAACTAAAATACTATAAGGATGGAGAACCTGTGACTGAATATTATCAGGAAGACCACTCGGAGTTCTATTATATACGGAAGGACTTATTGGAAGAGATAGAGAAGCGGTATAAAGTGACACTGGTAACTGAACTTTATGCTGAGAAAACTGATACTCGGCGCGAAGAAGGTAGGATGGGGTACAGGGCGTACAGGGAATACCGTGAGAGGATAGTGGGGTTATAAACGTCAATGAAATGATTGCCTACAAATTCCGTTCTGGAAGAGGCACGAAAGACAGTGAAGGGAAGAATGTGTTTGAACGTGACATGACATTGCTTTCGCGAGATACCATCTACGTGCCTACCGTGGAGCAGTTGAATGACCCCACTGAAGCACTGGTGGATGATAGTATCTTCGAGACTCAATTACGCTTTTTCAAAAAACTTGGTGCCGGAGAAAGCCTCAAGCTGGTGGAAAAGAGCTTCCGGGACTTCTACAAGAGCATCCGCTCGTCGGGAATATACTCTCTAAGCAAAAGGATTGACAATGAACTGATGTGGGCGTATTACGCCAGCGGACATACGGGATATGCCATCATCTTTGATACAGAAGTACTGGAACGCTCGTTCGACCACGGACAATGGGGCGGTATGTATGAACTGGAAATGAACTATTCTGCCAAGCTGCCGCGCTTTGACATTACCAAGATTGACAGGAATGATACGGTAAAAGCATTATCATGCTTTGTGGGGACAAAATCGAAGGCATGGGAGCATGAGGATGAACATCGTTTAGTGTTTGACAAAGGTGGTAAGGAGCTGAAGATAGACTACCGGGCTATCAAAGGGTTCGTCTTCGGTTGTAGAATGAGCGAGGAGGATATTGACTACGTCATGAAGACTTTCACCGGCAGAGACTTTGAGTATTATCAGATGGAGTTGAATGATGACTCTTATAAGTTGGCGTTAAAGAGATTGACGGACAAATGCCCTACATCGAAGAAATACAGCCCCAACCACGTTACTTATGACATTGAAGAGTTGCTGGAAGCTGACAAGTTCATAGAGGGAGTAGGTTACAAGTATCGTGAATTTGTGGAAGCTGCGCTTGAGAGAGTCAGTCGCGAACCGTTTGTAACGGGAATTAGCCATATTGTGGTATCGGATGACCAGAAATTCCCTCATATCTTGGTCTGGACGGAGTTTCACCAGAACGGATCGTTTAGGCCCATGCGCTCTTTTGAATATGATGTTGAGGAAGGGAAATTGGTGAGCAGTAAGGGTTAAAAAAGAATAAATGTTGCTAACAAATGCAATTCAATTGCTGATAAATCGTTAATTTTGCAAGATAAACTGATATATATATGATTGATAGTATTAAAATTAATAACTTCAGGGGCATTCATCGGAGCAAAATCGGTGGGTTGACGCAGGTAAATCTTTTCTTCGGAAAGAACAACTGCGGCAAGTCTTCGCTATTAGAAGCCTTGTTTCTATCCTGTGGGCAGTCGAACCCACTGCTTCCAGCCTCCATCAATGCAATGCGTACCTATACCCGTCTTACGGAGACGGACATTCGCTTCTTTTTCTATCAGATGGATGTTACAAGCCAAATACAGATTGCAACCAGTGGAAGCCTGGAACGTCATCTGGCAATAACCTCTTTTCAAGAGGCAGCACCCGTTGACGCGAGTAATACATCTACCGAAATGCCTAAGCATTATGGTCTTCGGATGAGATACAGTAACCGAGATGGAGAGTATTCTTCTGAAGTGATGTATGACCTAGGCAAGTCCAATCAGGTAGAGCAGAAGGTCCACGTGGATGAAAGGTATGCAGAGCAGTTGAAGTGCGTCTATCTCAGTCCTCGATATGATTCGAACGCCTCAATCGAAGGTCTTCAGAATATCATTCTCAATAAAGACGAAGAATTCCTTGCTGAAGCACTGCGCATATTGGAGCCAGAGGCAAAGAATCCTGTTTTCATGGATAGTGTGATGTACATAGATGCCGGTTTGCCTCAACGCATTCCAATCAACCTGATGGGTGACGGTATCCGCAAGATAGTGTCGTTCCTGACCAGTATTTATGCCTGTCGCGGAGGAGTGGTATTGATAGATGAATTGAGCAATGGCTTCCATTATTCGGTAATGAAGGATATGTGGAAGATAGTCATTCGGGCAGCTGTAAGGAATGATGTGCAGATTTTCGCCACCACTCACGACGAAGATTCCATAAAGGGATTCCATCAGGCTGCCATTGACCTGAAAGAGGAAGTTGGTAATGAAGTGGCCACCGGATTCAAGTTGCAGCGAATAGCTGAAGATGAGCTGAAGAGCTATCGTTTCAGTATCGACCAACTTGGGTATGCTATTGAGCAGGAAACGGAGATAAGATAGGAGGTTAGTCATGGTTAAGATATATATCGAAGGCAAGAACAAAAAGGTCCCGGAGAGCGAGTTCCTGCGTGCCATACTTGAACATGTTGGAGTTCCCGCTGAAAAGTATGAGTTTGTTCATACCAACGGCTATACCAGTTTGCTGGATGCGGCAAATGGAGTGAATGTGGAAATCATGCGGGCTAATAGCGACAGTGGTGAAAAGAATCTGGTTGTGTTTGATGCAGACACTACAGCCAATAATGGAGGCTTTGCAATGCGTCAGAAGGAGCTGTTAGAAAAAGGCAAGGCACTTGGATTGAGTTTTGAACTATTCTTGTGGCCCAACAACCAAAGTGATGGTGATGTGGAGGTGCTGATGGAGAGCATAGCCCGCAAGGATTTATACCCGGAGTTCTTCGACTGTTTTAGCAAATACGAACACTGTATTTCGCAACGTAAGAACGAAAAGGGCGAGCCTTTCTATACTACGCCTAATCGCAAAGGTAAACTCCATACTTATTTTAATTCGCTGCCCATTTCGAACACTAAGAAAAATAAGTTTGGCAGCGGTGCATGGCGCTGGACTGATACCAGTATCTGGAATTTGGATGCGGACTCGCTGCACCCGATTAAAGACTTCTTATTAAAACACCTGAGCTGATGGATAAGAACGTATGGACGGCAGAAGCAGTACAGAATGCAGTGCTGCAGGATAGCAAAAACCTTGAGATAGTATTTAGCAATTATCTCAAGGCTTTTATAGGGCAATTGGCAGAATATGATATCAGCCTTCAGGGAATCAACTCTATTGACCAACTGCATCAGAAGGTCGTGGATGGAATAGAACTACTGGAGCCCAAACGGAAAGAATTCCTTTCCGTGGTGGAAATGTTTGCCGGAAGCAAGCACCCGTTCCTGAAGCAGTATTTGCCAAGTTTCTTTGCGAAACTACTCAATTTCTATGAGGAGCAGGGTGTGACACTTTATGCTGGCACCGGGGCAGATGTGTTGCGAAACGACCACTATCGTTTCTTCAATCAATTTCTTTTCATATCGTTGACCGCAACACTAATAGAAAACCGCTGTTTTGAAGCCATGGCGAGTATTCTGCACACAAAATATTTGGTGTTCTACAAATCTTTTGGGATGGTGCGCGAGGTGAATTTTATGCGATTCCGTGAGTATAACTATACATTGAATGAGTTCCTGAATACAGGTTCGCCAAAACGCATCAGTGTAACTGCAGACAATATTTACAAATATGCAGGCGGTGCCTCTTTTGTGAAGCTGGTGAAAGCGGATATACTCCTTTACTATATGTCACTCTGGAATCCCTCCAGTGAGATGCTGGATCCCTATTGGTATCCCGAGCTGAGTGTGTATAACCGTGAGCGATATGTTCTTCCAAATCTTGTTTCAAAAAAATATTTTGAAGAGGCCAAGGTGCTGTTTGGCATAGAAAACATTGATCAGTTTAAGCTGTTGCTCGATAAGACCGCTGACCCGCTGGAGCGTGGCGGTATCTATCGTGTCCCCTTGTTGAAGGACGGGATGATGTATAGTAGTGTGGGGAGTGTAGAATAGACTTGGGACAGGTACCTGTGTTGTGAATTTTGCAATGACTGAAGCCAAAATTGTAGATAGAATAGGGACTATCGTGAAATAGTCAAAAATCTATAACAAATTGATTGTTAATGTGTTATAAATTTTGTATCTTTGACATGAGGAATAAAAATTCCTCCGACCACCGTAGGAAAGTGTAAATCGGAGGAATCGAACTAAAAGTTTATATGACGAAGGTACGAATTTTTGTTGAGATTACACCTAATCTCCCGTTCTCGGAGTTCAATTTTTATGAACTGTACCAGGAAACGTTTGAGCACAGTGAACTGGGCAGGATGAAGAAGTTCCTTCCTCTGCATGAGAAGGCAGAGAGCCTCGGTCTGGTGAGCAAGAGCATGATGCCCAAGCGTGGACGGAAGTCCTACTTCACCCCTGAAGGGAAAGTGGCGCTGCTGGCAGAGAAGATGATGGAGCAACAATTGGCGGAAGCCGCATAGTTGAAAAGCTAAACGGTCCCAAGCGGAGTCCTCGAAAGAGAACTCCAGGTTGGTGATAGAAATATAACGCGAAATTCAGGCGATGAAGCCCGGACCAAGCGCGAAAATGATATAAAACGACGAGTTGGATACGGCAGCAA
>OCTW013394818.1_pt1 | contig 13540 bp, 13 predicted proteins | sample 1539671 | NCBI WGS metagenome assembly OCTW01 (sample SAMN02144230, study PRJEB22623) | gut metagenome | biome: sheep rumen | host: Ovis aries | place: New Zealand | reverse complement strand
TATTGTAGCGATGTGGTGTATTTGTTTGTGCGCATTGAGTTTGCTGAGCGTCTGTCAAGACGGATGGAATAAATGTGCGGAAATATTTAATTCGAAAGTGTTCGTGCATAGATGAGGCGGATAGTGAAAAATATGACGGCATTGGGAGTGCTTCAGATAGCGAATTATCTGATTCCGCTTTTAGTGTTGCCGGTGGTGAGTCGCGTGTTAGGCGCAACGCTTTTCGGTAGCGTCGGATATGCGCAGAATATCGTTTCTTATCTGACGCTTTTGGTCAATTTCGGTTTTGAGTATTCGGCTACGCGTCAAGTGGCTTTGGCCGGCGATGACAAGGAGAAGAAGCGGCAGCTTTTCTGGGCGGTTATTACGGCAAAGGCGGGATTACTCATTCTCTCGTTTGTCATTTTGGCTCTTCTGCCGCTTTTTGTAGAGCGTGTGGCGTGTGATCCGAGATTGTATATCTATACGGCGCTGACGAATATCGGTATCGTGTTCTTCCCGACTTGGTACCTGCAAGGCGAGCAACAAATGGACAAGATGGCTTGGGCGAATTTCTTTACGAAGTTGTTAGGGGCATTGCTGGTGGTTGCGTTGGTTCGCGAGGCGTCGATGTACCGATGGTACCCGTTATTGCTTTCGATGGCGAGTATTGTGGTGGGGATCGGCGCGATGATTTATGTCGTACGTCATTTCGCGATTGGCAGGTATATCTGTACGCGCGAAACGATGAGAGAGGTGCTGCATGCCGGCATGCCGATCTTTATCAATAATGTGTTCGTCAGTCTGTACACGACGGTCAATATGACCTTGTTGGGTGGTTTCGCTACGGATGAGATGATCGGTTATTTCTCTGCGGCGCAGCGGCTGATCATTGCGTTGAATATGGTAGTTGTCTTACCGGTTAGTACTGCTGTTTATCCGGAGATGAGCCGTCGTTTCGAGGCCTCACGCGCAGAAGGGATGCAATTCTTCAAACGCGTGTTGGTTTATGCGGCTTTGGCGGCAGCAGTCGTGTCGTTGGGAACATTTGTGGTAGCGCCGTTCGCAATCCCTATTATTTACGGCGGCGGATACGAACCTGCCATCGAGGTGTTACGATGGCTTTCGCCGCTTCCATTCTTAGTAATGGTTGCTACATTGTTAACTGTACAGGGGCTCTATGGTCTAGGATTACACCGTTTTGCACCCGTAGTTGGACTGATTTTGGCTGCATTGTGTATCTCCGTCAATTTGTGGTTGTTGCCGAGTCTGGGAGTGAAAGCGGTTTGTATCGGATGGAATGTGGCGGAAGTGATGGAATGCCTTATTGTTGGGGGGATATTAATAGTTAAAGGACGAAGGATTAATAGTTAAAGGACGAAGGATTAAGGATTAAGGGTTACGGGTTAATGGTTACGGGTTAACGGTTAAAGGTTAGAGGAATGTTTTATTTGATTTGTTTTGGCATATTATGTGTTTTGGCGGTGCTGAACGTGCAGATGCACGACAAGCTCAGCACGCAGATCCTCAACGGTCTGGCGGCTATCATGCTGATTGGTATCGCAGGCTTGCGCTACGAGACCGGAGGAGACTGGGATGCCTATACTACCTTATTTGCTGATTTTCCGTCTTTTAGCCGATTGATAGGAAGGCCGGCGGAGTTTGCGGACATTCCGGTAGAAGAAGGATTTGTTTTGCTTTGCGCGTTGGTAAAATCTTTAGGCGGCACGGTGCAGCATCTGTTTTTCGTGGTAAGTCTGATCAATATTACCCTCATTGCTTGTGCGGCACGCAAATATACAAAGTATCCGGTGGTGGCGTTATTGTGCTACTACGGTATTCTATATTTTAATCTGGAGATGATCTATATCCGTCAGGCAACGGCGGTAGCGCTGTGTTTCTTTGCGTTGCAGTATATCCCGAAGAAGCGCATCCTCCCATATATGCTTATTATTCTACTGGCCTGCACGTTCCACCGCGTAGCGGCGCTGATGATTCCGCTTTATTTCCTGTTGAATATCAAAGTGCCGTCGTGGGCTTATCTGGCAGTCGTTGGCATCGGAGCGATCGTCATGCTGGCAGGTATTCCCTGGATACAGACGATCTTCCTTACCGTAGCCGGTTGGCTTGGCGAGAATTACGCGGAAAAGGCCGAGGTCTATACGGAGAATGCGATGTTCGCTGTGACTCGCGGTCTGAGTCTGGGATTTGTACTGAATCTGGCGATTTTTGTCGTCATCGTTTTCTTCAAACGAAAGATCGATGCGCTGCCTTACGGGACGATCATGCTGAATATGTTCTTCGGCAGTCTGGTGCTGTATTACTACTGCTTTGAGTTGGTGGAGGTGAGCAACCGCGTGCGGCTGTTCTTCCTGATCGGCATCATTGCTTTGCTGCCGATGGTGCTGGAGGTCTTACCGCTGTTTTTGGAACGGTTGGCGGGATTAGTAGTGGTGATACTGTATTGTTTCAGTTTCTCACGAGGGATCTTTTTAGAAGCCCCGCAGTCAGCAGCGTATAATCCGTATCAGAACTATATCGAGTATAAGATTAACCCTCGTCCGAGTACCGGAAAGCAGCGGTTGGAACAGAGTAAGAAGGCTTTCCAAGACGAACGAAAACACTAATGAGACACATCCTTTTCATATCTCACGCCCGTGGTATTCATGGTGCAGAGGCGGTGATGGTACGCGCAGCGAAGGCTTGTGCGGCTACCGGCGCGAGGGTGACGGTGGTGGTGCCGTCGTTGGTGGAGGATGCCGGCATGGAACAAGCGCTGAGCGGGATCTCTTGCCTGCAAGTTCTTGCTTTGCCTTACCGCGCCGCGGGAGGAAGTATGATACGCACCAGACTCGTCCAATGCTACAATTGGTTTGCTTTGAATCAGCTGAAACGGTTCGTGGAGCACGAGCAGGTGGATACGATTTATTCCAATACGTCGATCACTATTTTAGGGGCAGAGTTGGCGCGGAGAACCGGTGTAAGGCATGTGTGGCATTTTCACGAACCCGTGGACGAACGGTTCGGATGGCATTTCACGATGCGGAATTATTATCGCTCGTTGGTGAAAGCGACAGAGACCATCGTTTGCATCTCCAAGCAGCAATTAGCGGAATGGCAGCAGTGTCTGGAGATGCCTCTGCCGCAAGCGCAGATCGTGTATAATCCCATCAAAGCGATCTCCGTTGCGTCCGCTGCGCGAAGGACTTCCCTGGATGAGGTGCGTATCGGTTTTATCGGACATTTCGAAGAGCGCAAGAACCTGCCTTTGCTGATTCAGACGTTTGTGAAAGTGCACGATCAGATGCCGAATGCGCGTTTGTGTCTCTGCGGCGCTGTCAATAGAAACGACGAGGCGTATATAGCACAGATGACGGACTTGCGTGAGCCCGTTCTGACGGTACTACCGCAGACGCATGAGGTGGAGAAGTTCTACAACAATATCGATATCCTCGTTTTGCCTTCTTGGCGGGAGACGATGCCGCTGGTGGTTTTTGAGGCGATGCAGGCCGGAGTGTGCGTGCTGCAGACCAATCGTTCGGGCATGAGCGAGTTGTTAGAAGGCGGCAAAGAGACGCTGTTCTTCTCTCCGGACAGAGAGGAAGAGCTGGAGCAGCTGCTGATGAATTGTATGGACACCGGTTACAGGCAGTCCATCGCGCAAGCAGGACAGAAGAAAGTGCAAGAGCTCTTGAAGAACTCTTCGTTTGATAACCAAATAGCCAATCTTTTATGCGAGTTATAGCGTATTATCTACCTCAGTTTCATGCTATCCCCGAGAATGACGAATGGTGGGGAAAAGGCTTCACGGAATGGACATCCGTCCGTAACGGCAAGCCTTTGTTCAAGGGACATCAGCAGCCGGTTGTGCCCGGCGAATTGGGGTATTATAACCTCTTGGAGGCGGATGTGAAGGAGCGTCAGGCGCAGTTAGCGCGTGAGGCAGGTGTGGAAGGATTTTGCTACTGGCATTACTGGTTCGGCGGCAAACAACTCTTGGAGAAACCGCTGCAACAGGTGATGGAGAGCGGGAAACCGGATTTCCCGTTTTGTCTGGGGTGGGCGAATGAGAGTTGGAAAGCAAAGACTTGGTTGGACCAGCAGACAGCGCCGGATAAGATGCTCATTGAGCAGACTTATTCGCCCGAAGATGACGAGGCGCATTTTGAGGCGATCCTGCCGATGTTGCGGGATAAACGCTATATACAGGTGGACGGCAAACCGCTACTGATGGTCTATCGCCCCTTCGACCTGCCGGACGGTAAAGCGTGGACGGCAAGGTGGAGAAAAATGGCCAAGGATGCCGGTTTTGAGGGACTGTATCTGCTGGGGCATGTGGCGTATCAATGGCAGGTGGACGATGTGATGGCGATGGGTTTTGATGCGGTGAATTTAGTGCCGCTCGGAGATACGAAGCGCAACAAGTGCTTGGCGCTGCGCCATCTGCCGACCTTGATCAGGCATCTGCGGGGGAAATCTCCGTTGGTGTACGATTATGTGAAAGCGATTCAGGTCTTTGCAGAGCCGGCGATGCAACGCGAAGAAGTCGTGCCGACTATCTTGCCCGGTTGGGATCACTCGCCCCGCAGCCGCATGAGAGCGTTTGTGATGGATCACTCCACGCCGGAGGCATTCAAGGCACATGTGGAGGCTATCAAGCAAATCGTCGATAAGAAGCAAAACCAGTTAGTGATGCTCAAGTCCTGGAACGAGTGGGGGGAAGGCAATTATATGGAGCCGGATGCCCGATGGGGAAAACAATATATTGATGCGATGAGATCTGTTTTGAAGCAATGAAGATTCATGTAGTACATACGATCAATGCGTTTACCGCTACAACAGGCGGTACCGCTACTTGTACGTACGACTTATTGAAGGCGCTCAATCAACGTAGTGATGTACAGGCGGACATTTTGGTTACCAAGCCGAAAGAGCCACTGATGGGGAGCGGAGAAGAGTGGATTAAGGCCGTAGAGAACGACGAAAAGACGCCGTTCGGTATTTCGAGAAATTTATACAGTGCCTTGGCGCAAGCCGACGCAGATATCTTCCATACGAACGGTTTATGGAGGTACTGCAATCATGCGCCGGCAGTCGTTGCAAGACAAAAAAGGAAACCTTTTGTGCTGACACCGCACGGAATGCTCTATCCGGAGGCCTTGGCGCATTCCAAATGGCAGAAGCGACTGTTAGGGTGGTTATTGGTGAATCGAGATATTCGTGAGGCGGCATGTATCCATGCGACCTGTGAAGAGGAGATGCGGCATATACGCGCCTTGGGCTTGACGAATCCGGTAGCTATCATACCTAATCCGGTGCCGGAATCGTCGCTGAAAGAGTATGTCCCGAAGGCGAAAAAAGTGACGTTCGGTTATTTGGGACGTTTGCATCCCCGCAAGCATGTGGAGCGGATCTTAGAGGCTGTAGCGTTGTTGCCTGAAGAAGAACAAACGCAATGCGAACTGGTGATTATGGGCAGCGGAGAGCCGTCCTATGAAGCGTTCTTACGCGAGCGTGTAGAACGGTTGCATCTGTCTAATGTGCACTTCCTCGGTTTTGTGGAAGGGGTAGAGAAAGAACGACAGTTGGCGCAAATCCATGCCTTGTTTGTACCGAGCGATTTTGAGAACTTCGGAATGATTGTGGCGGAAGCGTTGCGTGAAGGAACGCCTGTCTTTGCGAGTACGGGAACACCTTGGAGAGTGCTCAATGTGAGAGGCTGCGGTTGGTGGCAGGAAGCGACACCGGAAAAGATGTCGGCGGTGATGCGGGAACTCTTATCCATGACGCCGGAGAAACTCGACGAAATGGGGAAGATAGGCCGAAAACTGGTAGCAGAACGGTTCTCGGATCAGGCTGTGGCAGAGCAAATGAAAGAACTATATCATTGGATACTAACCAAACAAAATAAACCATCTTTTGTATATGAGTAGAAAAGTGGATTTATCCAAATACAACAAAGCGGATTATCATCCCGGACGAAATGCCTTTGTGCGTGCGATATGGTACGTGACGAATATGCTTTTCTTCAAATCGTCGTGGTGTACCTCGTACGGATTGAAACGCAGTTTACTGCGTATGTACGGCGCGCATATCGGACCCAATGTGGTAATCAAGCCTTGCGTAAGTATTAAGTACCCGTGGCATCTGTCTATCGGAGAAAACAGTTGGATTGGCGAGCAGGTATGGATTGATAACCTGGCGGATGTGACTGTCGGCAAGAATTGTTGTATCAGCCAGGGGGCGATGTTACTTTGCGGCAATCACAACTATACGAAAGAGAGTTTTGATTTGATAACGGGTAAGATCGAACTCAAAGATGGAGCTTGGGTAGGAGCCAAGGCGATTGTTTGTCCCGGCGTGACGATGGGAGAAGGAAGCGTGCTGACGGCCGGTTCGGTAGCTACGAGAGATATCGAGAGAGACGCTGTCTGCCAGGGAAATCCGGCGGTAGTAAAGAAACAAATGTGACGAAATGAAAATATCCATTATAACCATTACCTATAATTCCGCGAAGACTTTGCCGCGTACGCTGGAGAGCGTGCAGAGCCAGACCTATCCGGACATTGAGCACGTCATCGTGGATGGCGCTTCGACGGATGGCACGCCTTCATTGATCGAGAACTACGCCAAGCTACACCAAAACGTGCGCTGGTTATCCGAGAAGGACAAAGGAATCTACAATGCCCTGAATAAAGGCATCTCCATGGCGACAGGCGATGTGATCGGATTCCTGCACTCGGACGATGTGCTCTTTTCGACCCGCTCCATTGAGCAGATTGCTGCGGCTTTTGAGAAGCCTGATATCGATGTCGTTTACGGCGATTTGCAGTATTGCCGGGAAGGGAAGATTGTGCGGAGATGGAAGAGCAATACTTTTCATCCGTATAGCCTGAAATACGGATGGATGCCGCCGCACCCAACGGTTTATGTGCGCAAAGAGGTGTACGCGCAAGTGGGCGAGTACGACGAGTGGTTCCGCATATCGGCGGACTACGATATGATGCTTCGTATTTTCGGAGCCGGATATAAAACGGCTTATCTTCCCGAGGTGCTTGTAAATATGGAGATGGGCGGTGCAAGTAACAAAAATACAAAAGCGCGGCTCTCCAAGACCCAGGAGGATTATATCGTATTAAAGAAAAATCATGTGGGAGCTGGGTATCTGACGGTGGCCTGCAAGCAGCTGCGCAAACTGCGTCAGTTCCTCCGCAAATCCTAAATCCTAAATCATAAATCATAAATCCTAAATGCTAAACATCTCCATCGTCTTATATCATCCCCGCTGGGAGCAGGAGGTTATTCCTCTTGTTCAGGAGCTGCTGCGTGTGCGGTGCTTGCGGAAGATATACCTTCTCGATAACACTGCCCCGGAGTACCGCAAGGCGGAGATTGCGCAGCAGAAAGAGACCCTTGCTGCACAGTTCGGGACGGACAAAATGCGGTACATGGCGATGAGCGAGAACCTCGGTTACGGTCGGGCGCATAACATCGCCCTGCGCGAGAGTGCGTACTACCGGACAGAGTTTCATCTGGTGATGAATAGTGACATCCGTGTCAAAGCGGAAGATATAGACGCGATGTGCGAACGGATGGAGGCGTACCCTTTGGTGGGACAACTCATGCCGAAAGTGGTAAACCCCGACGGCTCGCAGCAGTACCTCGCCAAACGACTTCCGTCGCCTCTCGATGTCTTCGGCCGTCGGTTCTTGCCGGAATGGATGATGGAGAAACGCAACAAACGCTACGAACTGCGCGATATGGACCTCAGCCATCCGATCAATGCGCCGTACCTCAGCGGCTGTTTCATGCTCCTGCGTACGAAAGCGGCGGTGGAAGCAGGACTCTTTGATGAACGCTATTTCATGTACCCGGAGGATATAGACCTCACGCGTGCTATCCATCGCAACTACCTCACGCTCTATTACCCCGAATGGACCATCGTTCACAACCACGCGCGCGGGTCGTACAAAGATAAGCACCTGCTGCGGATTCATATCCAAAACATGTGCCGGTATTTCAATAAATGGGGTTGGATATGGGACCGTGAGCGGCGGATGTTTAACCGACAGTTACAATGACAGTTATGAATCCTTATCTCTCTATATCGCCGGAGGTGCAAGAGGCGCTGAAGGCAGGCAAGCCCGTTGTGGCTTTGGAATCAACGATCATCAGTCACGGCATGCCGTATCCGCAGAACGTGGAGACGGCGCTCAAGGTGGAGCAGACGATTCGCGAGAACGGAGCTGTCCCGGCAACGATAGCCGTCATCGGCGGACAACTCAAAGCCGGTTGTACACCCGAGGAGATTGAGTATCTGGGCAAGAAAGGTCAGGCGGTTATCAAGGCTTCGAGACGTGACTTGCCGGTGCTCATCGCCCGCAAGGCCGATGGTGCCACGACAGTAACTACGACGATGATCATTGCAGCCATGGCGGGCATCCGGGTGTTCGCTACCGGTGGTATAGGCGGCGTACACCGAGGAGCGCAGCAGACGTTTGACATCTCTGCGGACCTTGAGGAACTTGCACAGACACCGGTCATGGTCGTTTGTGCAGGAGCTAAATCCATTCTGGATCTCGGTCTTACACTCGAGTATCTGGAGACCAAAGGAGTGCCGGTGATAGGTTTCGGAACCGAAGAGTTGCCGGCTTTCTATACCCGTCACAGCGGCTTTAAAGTGGATTACCGTATCGACACACCCGAAGAGTTGGCTGCGGCTTTCAAAGCAAAAATGGATTGCGGACTCAAAGGCGGAATGCTCGTTACCAACCCCATCCCCGAAGAGTTCTCCATGCCCAAAGAGGTGATTGACCAAGCCATCGATCAGGCTCTCCGGGAGATGAACGAAGCCGGTATCCATGGCAAACAATGTACGCCTTTCCTGCTGGCGAAAGTCAAAGATCTCACCGGCGGCGAGAGTCTGGCGTCGAACATCCAATTAGTATTGAATAACGCCCGCCTTGCGGCAAAAACTGCAAAAGCCTTATGCGAAAATTAAAATTCTGTATTCTGTACTCTGTACTCTGTGTTCTCTTGTTCTCATCCTGCCACCGTCAGACGCAAGTGGTCTCGGTAACGACGGAAGCTATCCCTGTGGATGCCTCTGCGGATGCTATCCGGGATAGTTCTTATACCGCTTATCTGGCACCGACCAAAGCAGCGCTTGAAGCGGAGATGAATGTGCAGATCGGTTATGCCCCCGAACGAATGTGGGTGGACGGACCGGAGTGCCCCATGCTTAATTGGGCAACGGATGCCCTTTGGGAGGCGGCAAAGAAAGTGTACCCCGCACAGGTGGATATAGCGATTGCCAACATGGGCGGAATGCGTTGCGCCTGGGAGGCGGGACCGATCACCAAAGGCTGCGTCTTCGAACTCATGCCCTTTGATAACGAACTGGTCGTCCTGACCCTCAAAGGTGAGGATATCCTCGCGCTCTGCGAGTCCTTCGTGCGTTACGGAGGACAGGGAGTGGCAGGTATGCGCGTGACGGCTGTGGATGGCAAACTGGCGGAAGTGACCATCGCCGGCAAAGCCGTGGATCCGCAGGCATCGTACACGGTCGCTACCAGCGATTACCTCTCCGGTGGTGCCGACCATATGGATGCACTCACGCATTTTACGGAGTGTTGGAAGAGCGATCTCCTGATCCGCGACCTCTATCTTGAGGCCGTACAAAAACAGGATACTATACGTGCCGTTGTGGATGGACGAATGAATCTCCTGTGATGGATGCGCCATCAGGGGTGACGTCCATTCGTATCGTCGAATGCAGACGAAGGGGCAAGTTATGCTCCACATGTCCCACCGGCGCATTGAAAAGAATGGGGTAGTCGTAGTCTGCGACTGCCTCTTTTATGGTCTCATAGATGCTACAACCCATTCCCGGATCGTCCTCGCAATCCGTGAATTGTCCTACAATCAGTCCACTCAGATGCGCCAACACACCGCTCAGCTTGAGATTGCGGATCATGCGGTCGATATGGTAATGACGCTCGCAGATATCTTCGATAAGCAAGATAGGTCTATTGTCCATTGTCCATTGTCCATTGTCCATTACGGACTTTAGTCCGTACTTCGTTCCTTGTAAACCGTATAAGACGGATAAGTTACCCCCTACAATCGGCGCGTAAGCTGTCCCGAGTTGGTTCAGCGGGTGAGCCGGCCAATGATAATCCATGCGCTCATCTGCCAGCAGGCGACGCAGCGCCATAATCGGTTCCGATTCCTCCGGCAGGGTGGCGATATGCTTGCACATGATGCCGTGAATGGAGAATTGGTCGTGATAGGCGGATAACTGGTGAAGGGCGGTGATGTCGCTAAAACCGATGATGGGTTTCCCGATGGGAGCGATACGGTCGATGATCCGCTGCAATCCGTATCCGCCGCGCGAACAAAGGATGAAATCTACATCGCTGTCCGCCAGCGCGGCATTGAGATCCGATGCCCGCTGCTCATCCGTTCCGGCAAAACGTCCCCATTTCGCGCGTGCGTACGCGCCCTCGCTCACTTTATATCCCCACGCGCGCAGGCGTGCGGACGCTTGGTCGATATACGCCGGGTCTATTGCCCCGGACGGAGAAATGATACGAATATGTTTCATTACGAGTAGAGCTTATGTTCTATCCAGTTCACCAGTCGTTTCGGCAGGATTCGGTCGAGGAAGCAAAGTACCCGATACAAGAATCCGCCCACATACTGCGGTCTTGGCGAATGACACGTAGCAATGTGGTAGAACAGCTTCGCCATCTGTTCGGGTTGCATGCCTGCGCGCTCGTCCCGCTCCATATTGGCAATCGCCTTATGTGCAGAGCGGTAGATATCTTCGCCTGCCGTGGACTTGTCGCGCGCGTCGGTAAATCCGGTGCTCACATCGCCCGGCATCATCACAGATACGGAAATCCCGAAATCCTTCACTTCGTTCGCCAGCGCAAGCGCCATCGCGTTGATAGCCGCTTTCGATGCCGAGTAGAATGCCTGATACGGAACAGGTAGTTGGGCTGCGACCGAAGAGGTGTAGATGATCCTTCCGTAGCCTTGTTGACGTAACTGCGGCAGGATGGCTTGCGTGAAACGCACCGCGCCCATAAAGTTCACATCCATCTGGTGCTCGGCATCGGCGATCGTTGTATATTCGATCGGTCCGGAGATGCCATAACCGGCGTTGGAGATGACGACATCAATATGGTCGGTCTGCTTCAGCACTTCGGCTATCGCCTTGCGGCAACTCGCCTCGTCGCATACGTCACAGGTGATATGCATGAGTTCGCCTATGGCTTTGAGCGTAGCGGTCTTTCGACTTTCTACTTTCGACTCTTCCGCTCTGTCGGGAGCACCCGACCGACTCAACTCAAAAACACGCCAGCCCCGCTCTGCAAAGAGCGAGGCTGTAGCTTTGCCGATACCCGAACTTCCGCCGGTAATGATTAAAGTACGCATAAATGAACAAATGGTAAATGTCCAAATGGTAAATGGCTTTACATTTCCGGCGCACCCTCATGCAGCACACGGGCGATGATCTCCACCGCTTCGTCGATGATAGGCTCCGTGTGGGTTGCCATCAGCGTCGTACGCAGCAGGCACTCGCCTTCTACGCACGCCGGCGCCATAACAGGATTGACATAAACGCCTTCGTCGAACATCTTCTTTCCGTAGTACAGCGTGTCCAGCGTCTTGTAGGTGAAGATCGGCACGATAGGCGTCGGAGCCTCGATGATCTTCACGCCGTTAGCCAGCAGCTGTTTCTGGAAATACTTGGCGATATTCATCAGTCGTGTCGGCCTCTCCGGGTCAAGAATCAGCTGGTGCAGCGCCTCCAGCGCCGTGGCTGCCGAGCACGGAGTGATCGACGCGGAGAAGATGAACGGACGGCTCACGTGGCGCAACCAGTCCGCTACGCGGTGACTCGTCAGCATACATCCGCCGATAGAAGCCAACGATTTGGAGAACGTCAGCATCGTGATATCTACCTTGTCCGTCAGACCGAAATGGGCCGCAGTACCGCGACCTCCGGGACCTAACACTCCGAATCCGTGAGCATCATCGACCATCACACGAGCACCGTATTTCTCGGCTAACGCGCATATCTCCGGCAGCTTGCATATGTCGCCGCGCATGGAGAACACGCCGTCGGTCACAATCAGCTTGCCGGCATTCTCCGGAATGGATTTCAGTTGGCGCTCCAGGTCCTGCATGTCCGAGTGACGGTAACGAAGTACCTTCGCAAAACTCAGTCGGCAGGCGTCATAGATAGAAGCGTGGTTCTCACGGTCGTTCAGGATATAATCATCCTTGCCGCAGATGGCGGAGATAATGGCTAAGTTGGTCTGGAAACCCGTTGAGACAGTCATGCACTCCTCGTAACCCGTGAAGGCGGCTATCTCGCGCTCCAGCTGCAGGTGTAAGTCCAGCGTTCCGTTCAGAAAACGGCTGCCGCTCACGCCTGTTCCGTATTTATCCAGTGCCTCATGACCGGCTTTGATAACCGCCTCGTTCTCTGTGAAACCCAGGTAGTTATTCGAACCAAGCATGATCACGCGGTGGTTCTCCATCTTCACCACTGGGGCTTGACGGCTCTCCAACTCGTGGAAATACGGATAGATACCTAATTTGCGAACCTGTTTGAGCGTCTCAAAATGGTCGCATTTTTCAAATAGATCCATATTAGAGGACGTTTAGGTCTTTCAGGATAGCGGTGGTCTTACGTACGGCTGCCTCACTCTCGTGCAGTTTGGCGCGCTCCTCTTCGCTGATGTTCAGCTCCAGGATCTTCTCGATACCGTTCTTGCCGATGATACAAGGTACACCGATGGTGATGTCCTTCATGCCGTACTCACCTTCGAGGGCTGCGGAGCAAGGGATCATCTTCTTCTGGTCCTTGATGATCGCCTCTGCTACCGATGCAGCTGCTGCACCCGGAGCCATCCATGCACTCGTTCCCAGCAGACCCGTCAGCGTAGCGCCGCCGACCATCGTGCTCTTAACCACGTTCTCCAGCTCCTCTTTGCTCAAAAACTCGCTTACGTTGATACCTTTGTAGGTCGTGTAGCTCGTCAACGGGATCATCGTCGTGTCGCCGTGACCGCCGATTACGAAACCGTCCACGTCGTTCGCGTTGCACTTCAGCGCCTGGCTCAGGAAGTATTTCAGACGTGCGCTGTCGAGCGCGCCACCCATACCGATCACGCGGTTGCGCGGCAGCTTCAGAGCGTGCAGCGTCAGATAAGCCATCGTGTCCATCGGGTTGGAGACAACAACGAGGATAGCGTTCGGGCTGTATTTGAGCACCTGGTCGCAAACGCTCTTTACGATACCTGCGTTCACGCCGATCAGTTCCTCACGCGTCATTCCCGGTTTACGGGGCAGACCCGAAGTGATGATCACTACGTCACTACCGCTGGTCTTCGAATAATCGTTCGTTACACCCGTAACGACGGTGTCGAAGCCCATCAGCTGAGCCGTTTGCATAATATCCATGGCTTTGCCCTCTGCAAAACCCTCTTTGATGTCGATCAGACATACCTCGTTAGCCACCTCATTTACGGCCAACACGTTCGCG
>OCTW011618517.1_pt1 | contig 13542 bp, 12 predicted proteins | sample 1539671 | NCBI WGS metagenome assembly OCTW01 (sample SAMN02144230, study PRJEB22623) | gut metagenome | biome: sheep rumen | host: Ovis aries | place: New Zealand | reverse complement strand
GTGAACCGCAAGCTCGCCGAGATAGATTTCTCGACCAACACTCCCAAGCGCACTATTCTGGGCAACGCATCTATTCCAATGGCGGCCATCGCATGCAACGACCAGGGTGTGCTCTATGGCGTGGGCATGGACGGATGGTTTTACGCCATCAGCACAGCTAATGTGGGCAACGGTAGCGAGATTGAAGTGATGCCACTGGGCGACTTGGGCATCGAGAACATCTCAACTAACCCCAGCACTATGACCTATGACGCTCGCACCGGCAAGTTCTACTGGGCTGTGGTGCTGAGCGACCAAAATGGCTACCTCTATGAGATTAATCCTGCAATTGGCTCGGTGTCGGCTACCCAACTGATGCAAAATCCCGACAATGCCTGGCTTGTTAACCTTTGTGTTATCGAACCTAAGGCTGCCGATGAGGCTCCGGCCGCTGTAACCGACCTTGCTGCCACCTTTGAGGGTGCATCGACCACAGGCACAGTGTCGTTCACTGCTCCCACAACGACCTATGAAGGCAACGCTCTCAGCGGCACTCTCAACTATGTCATCACTGCCAATGGCGAGCAAGTTGCCACAGGCACTGTTGATGCCGGCGCCAATGCTGCTGTGGAGATTACCGCACCCATGGGCGATGTGGAGATTGTTGTAGTTGTTTCTAATGAGGTGGGCAATAGTCCCGAGGCTAAAATTAATGTCTACGTTGGTGCCGAGACACCTCTTGCTCCCACCGATGTTGCATTCGACTACAACTATGACACCAAACAAAGCATTGTCACTTGGACTGCTCCCACAATGGGCATCCACGACATTAATCTTGACGCTGAGGCTCTCACCTATAACGTGTATCGCATGCCGGGCGACGTGCTGGTAGCCGAGGGCATTGACGCTACCGAGTTTGTCGAGGACTTCGACCCCGCCACATTGGCTCCCTATTACTACAAGGTTGAGTGCCTGCACTACACTGTGAAGGGTGAGGCTGCTGTTTCGAGCAAGGCCGTGATAGGCCCTGCACTTGATGTGCCTTATACCAACAACTTCAACACAGCCGCCAGCTTCGACCTGCTCACCGTGCTCGACAACAACCATGACGGCAACGTGTGGAAATGGTCGAGTTCCTACTCGGGCGGAGGTCGTGCCGAGTTCTATAACTCAAAGACTGTTACTGCCGATGATTGGCTGCTTTCACCACCCATCAACCTGAAGCGTGGCGCTACCTACAGCATCTCGTTCGAAGCCAACACTGCAGTGTCGAACGATGTTGACTACATGGACGTGGCCTATGGTAAAGGACTCAATGTTGACGGCTATGACAAGATTTTTGACCACATCGTGCTCAACACACCTGTGAGTGCGACCTACACCAACGACACCATTGTGCCGGCCGCAAGCGGCGTTTATTACTTTGGCTTCCATTGCACCAGCTATGCGGGCTATGGATGGCTGCTAGTGCACAATTTCACTATCAAGATGGTGAAGGACGCTCCACAAGTGGTGGGTGACGTGAACCTGGATGGTGTGGTCAACTCCAGCGACGTGACCGCGCTCTACAGCTATATCCTCAACAATAATCAAACATTCATTGACAGCAGTGATGTGAACGGCGACGGCTCAATCAACTCCAGCGATATTACAGCCGTGTATAAGATAATTTTGGGTAGCTAATAACCAGGTCACTAATCCAATTTTACACCCCTGAAGAAAAACACCCCATGATGAAAAACAGGCATCATGGGGTGTTCTTGCTATTGTCAACATTATTGATTACCTTTGCACCGATTTTTTAGAAACTAGATTAGCACTGATGATAACATTTCCTAATGCAAAAATCAACTTGGGCTTGAACATAGTGGAGCGTCGATGCGACGGTTATCACAACTTGGAAACGGTGTTTTATCCTATAGCGTTGACCGATGTGCTGGAGATTGTGCCGGCACGGGGAAAAGAGTCAACACTCACCACCTATGGCAACCCGGTTGACTGTCCTGTTGAGAAAAACTTGGTGATGAAGGCGTTGCGACTCATGCAGCAGCGCTACCAGGTGCCCGAGGTCGACATCTACCTCTACAAGCACATTCCCGATGGTGCCGGTCTGGGCGGTGGCTCAAGCGATGCGTCATTCACTATGCGCATGCTCAATGAGATGTTTAATCTAGCGGTTGAGAAAGATGAGCTCGCACACCTTGCAGCATCGCTGGGTGCCGACTGCCCATTCTTCATCTATGATACACCCATTATGGCGACCGGCATTGGCGATGTCCTATCACCCATCGACGTTGACCTCAATGGCCTGTGGCTCTACTTGATTAAGCCCAACGTGAGCGTGCCCACCCGCGTGGCCTACTCATGCGTGACGCCAGCCCCAAGCACCAGCGACTTGCGCGCCGATGTGGCAACTGCTGTCGACCTGTGGAATGGGGTGGTGAAGAACGATTTTGAACCAAGTGTTTTCACCTCTTATCCCGAGCTGGCCAATATCAAGAAAACCATTGAGGATGCGGGTGCTATTTATGCGTCAATGTCGGGGTCGGGTTCATCAATATTTGGCATATTCAGCAGTGCCAATATGGCAGAAAAGTTGAGGGGCGCATTCGCGTCTGGCACCGATTATGTCATAGCGCTGTAGCGGCGTGTTTTATTAATGTTGTGTGGCAAGGTTTTTGCATGAGAATGTCTTGGTAAAAATAACCGATAAAAATAAACAAAACGATATGTCTAAAAAAGAAGAAAAGAACAAGAAAAACGAGGAGCCGGTTGAGGAGACTGAGCTCAATGAAAATATAGAGCAAGAGGTTGACGCCCAAGAGCAAGAGGCACAGCAGCAGGAAGAACCTGCCGAGCCCACTCCCGAGGAACGCATCGCACAACTCGAGGAGCAGCTGGAAAAGGAGAAGAAAGAATATCTTTTCCTCATGGCCGACTTTGAGAACTACCGCCGCCGCACCCTGCAGGAAAAGCAGGACCTCATCAAAAACGGTGGGCAAAAAGTGCTTGATGGCATTTTGCCGGTGGTTGACGATATAGAGCGCGCTATTGACGCTATCAATCAAGGTGGCGACCTCGACAGCCTGAAAGAGGGGGTTGACCTCATTCACAACAAGCTCATGAGCTATCTCAAGAGCAATGGTGTGGAACCGATTGTGTCGACCGGCGAACTGTTTGACACCGATGTACATGAGGCTGTAACTACCTTCCCCGCGCCAAGCGAGGACCAAAAGGGGCGCGTGATTGACACTGTGCTCAAGGGCTACATGCTGAATGACAAGGTGCTTCGCCACGCCAAGGTGGTTGTGGGACAATAAGGAGCCACACATGTGAGTCAACTTAGTTTTGAGGTCATTAGAATTATGCATTAAATAATTGAATTATGGCAAAGAGAGATTTTTACGAAGTTCTGGGTGTTGACCGCAATGCCGATGCCGATGCGCTCAAGAAGGCTTATCGCAAGCTCGCCATCAAGTATCATCCCGATCGCCAACAAGGGAAAACCGATGCCGAGAAGAAAGAAGCCGAAGAAAAATTTAAGGAGGCTGCCGAGGCCTATGATGTGCTCAGCAACCCCGACAAGCGTGCGCGCTACGACCAGCTTGGACCTGATGGTTACGACCAGATGGGTGGCGGAGGCTTCTCGGGTGGAGGCATGTCGATGGAGGACATCTTCCGTCAGTTTGGCGACCTGTTTGGCGGCTTTGGCTTCGGTGGCGGTTTTGGCGGCTTTGGTGATGCCGGTCATGGAGCTACTGTAAGTCACGGCACCAACTTGCGAGTGCGAGTGAAGGTCACTTTGCAAGAGGTGGCTAAGGGCACCGAGAAGAAGATAAAAATACCACGTCAGGTTTCATGCCAGGCATGTAAAGGCACCGGTGCTAAGAACGGCACAGCACTGGAGACGTGTCCCACTTGTCATGGAAGTGGAGTAGAGGTGCGCATTCGCCGCACTATATTGGGTCAAATGCAGACGCAGAGCGCATGCAGTTCATGCGGCGGCAGCGGCAAGCACATCAAGGAGCGTTGCCCCGAGTGTGGCGGTCGGGGTCTTGTGCGCCGTGAGGAGGTTGTTACAATCAGCATTCCCGCTGGCGTTAAGGAAGGCATGATTTTGAACATGCGTGGCAAGGGCAACGATGCCCCTGGAGGTGGTGTTCCGGGCGATTTGCAAATTGTTATTGAGGAGCAACGTGATGAGCATCTCATTCGCGACGACCAAGATTTAATCTACAACCTGATGATCGACTTCCCCACAGCAGCTCTTGGAGGCAAGGTGGAGATTCCCACCGTTGACGGTCGTGCTCGCGTGACTATCGAGCCCGGCACTCAGCCAGGCAAGGTGCTAAGGCTGCGAGGCAAGGGTTTGCCCTCGGTCAATGGATATGGTAATGGCGACTTGCTTGTGAACGTGATGGTTTATGTCCCCGAGAACTTGAATGCTAGCGAGAAGCGTGCTGTTGAGGCTTTGCGCGAGTCGTCGTCGTTCAAGCCCAGCACGTCGACCAAGGAGCGCATCTTCAGCCGGTTGAGACACATGTTTGATTAAGACTTATTGTCACATTATATCACAGCGCCCCCCATCTTCATGAGATGTGAGGCGTTTTTAGGCACAATAGAGATAATGGTGCCACCTTATAAAATCTTACACAATCTTATAAAAATTTGAGCTAAATGAAAAATAGGCGTTTTATGTTTAATGGCCCGCGAGTGCCTCGCAGCCAAATGAAGGTGACCACATTTCTTGCCGACGCTGAAATGGAGTTGCTCGACTTTGTGCTCAAGAAGCTTGATGGCATTAGCCGCAACAAGGCCAAAGGATTGCTGAGCCACGAACTTGTGAAAGTGGATGGCAACGTTGAGAAGCAATATAATTTCTTGGTAAAGCCCGACATGGTGGTGGAGATTACCAAGAATCCGCGCTACATGCCTATGAGAAATTTTGACCAGTTCTTTGCCATCCTCTATGAGGACGAGCACTTGATTGTAATTGACAAGGCCGATGGCGTGCTCTCAATGGGGGTGGGACGCGGAAGCTTGAACATAAAGATATTGCTCGACCAGTACTTCGCCTCAACCAAGCAGCGCTGCACGGCTCATGTGGTGCATCGCCTCGACACGCGCACATCGGGCGTGATGGTCTATGCCAAGAGCGTGGAAGTGCAGCAGTTGCTCGTAAATAACTGGCACGCTCACGTGCGCGACCGCCGCTATGTTGCTGTGGTCGAGGGCCCCATGGAAGAAGATCACGGGCACATTGAGAGTTGGTTACGCGATACTGTCACTCGCAAGGTGGTGACCAGTCCGTTCAATAACGGTGGCAAGTGGGCTAGCACCGACTGGTGGTTGCTCGACAGCAATGATGACTACTCGCTCATTGAGTTACATCTCAACACTGGCCGCAAGAACCAGATTCGTGTTCACATGGAGTCGCTTGGGCATCCCATTGTGGGCGACCACAAGTATGGCAGCACCGACAACTCGCTGGGCCGCTTGGGGCTGCATGCCTTCCGCTTGGCCTTTATGCATCCCATCACCGGTGAGGAGCTGGAGTTTGAGACTCCGTTCCCCACGGTTTTCCTCAATCTTTTCCCAAGGTCAATGGTGTGAGAAACTGGATTAAAAATTTTTAACAAAAAATTGACTGAGTAATGTGCTAATAGCAATTCTCTTGACGTTTAAGTTAATGATATTAATTATAAATGGCAATTATTATGAAAACAATCAAGTCATTTGTTTTGTTAGCCATCATGCTGACAGTTGGTTTTGTGGCAAAGGCCGACAACGACCGTGTTATTACATTCCAGGAGCTGCCACAGCAGTCTAAAGAACTTGTTAAAGCTCACTTTGGCAACAAGGTTCCCATGATTGTAACTGCCGATTGGGATGACTATGAGATTTATTTCGAGAGCGGCGAGAAGATTGAATTCCGCAAGGATGGAACATGGAAGTCTATTGAATCTTATACTAATGGCGTGCCTGCAGTGCTTGTTCCTGAGAAAATCAAGGATGCCGTCAAGAAGTCTTATCCGGCAACAACAATCATCAAAATTGAACAAGATCGCCGTGGCTATGAAGTGAAATTGAACAATGGCATGGAGATTGAGTTCAACAGCCTTTTCCAAGTAATAGGCTTTGACGATTAATTTGTTGCTCTAAATACTCTAAATATGAGAAAAGTAGGCTTTTTAGTAGTTGTTCTGGCATGCTGTTGGATGGCCTCGTCGTGTAATAATCATGGAGGCCAGACTATCCCTGCCGCTCAACAAAATCAGGCGGTTGAGCAGGCTCAGCCTGCAACAGGCGATGCCGTGATGGGCGACGACGACAGGCAAGTGGCTCTTGATAATCTACCTCAAGAGGCAAAGAACTTGCTTAGCAGCAACTTTGCCGGCAAGAAAGTGTCAGTTTCCACCGCCGATAACGATGATTTTACCGTTCGACTTGAGAGTGGCGAGAAAATCGAGTTTGAACGCAATGGAAAGTGGAAGGAAATAGAGTGCTATGGCACAAGTGTGCCTGCTGCTCTAGTTCCGCAAGCCATTGCCGCCGATGTTAAGGCTGCCTATAAAGGTGCCGTCATCACCAAGCTCGAACGTAATGACAATGGCGGCTACGAGGTTAGTCTCAACAATGGGATGGAAATTAAATATTCCAGCTCGGGCCGGCGAATAGCTGCCGAGGTCGACGATTAATCATCCCTATGATAAAAAAGCAGGCGGTTGCTCTTTAACGCAAGGAGCAACCGCCTGTTTATTTTAATACCGGAGTTGATTAGAATCCAAACGTGAGACCTGCCATCACAGTGTTTTTGATTTCGGGACCGAAATCCTTTTTAAAGGTGCTCATGGGACTATAGCGCAGGTAGATTCCCATGTGGCGGAAGGCTAAGCCACACATGATGTCAACACTTATCTTGCGTTGCTTCAGGCCCTTGACACTGACGTTGGTCGTGGCATCGCCAAGGCGGTGACGGTTGGTAAAGTAGGCGTAGTGGTTCCAGTTGAGCACTGGACCGAGCCAAATCCACAGGTGCTTGTTAAACCCTTTGGCATAAAGCAGAGGAAATTGGATGGAGTGCACTGTGATTTGCGACTTGGTGTTACTGAATTCGGTGGGCCATGGCGCTGAGGCTACTACGCCATCGTCAAGCTTGTTAAGCATGTTGCCTTTCTTGATGTCGATGTAGCGAGCCTGATATCCCACACCCAGCGAGAGGCGGTTGCGAGTGCCGAAGTTGTGGCCCAGTGCCACGATGTTAAGAAAGCCCACCTCCTTGTTAAGACTTGTGAGGCCGTGTGAACTGTTGCCTCCAAACCCAAAATAGAATCCACTGGAGAAAACTACCCAACTGCGGTTTCCGTCGGAGTAAATACACACATGGCCTGGCTTGCGCTCAGTAGAGTCGTTATTGATTTCGTTGTTGTCTTGTGCGGTTGCGCACACTCCCGGCAGTGCTATGAGCACTGTCATTAAGAGTTTTTTCAAAGCATTAATCTTCATAATCGCTATATTGATAAAAACTAAAGTGTGTAAAAAAACGTGCAAAGATATGTTTTTTTCTAAATAATCCTTGTTTTTTATTCATTTTGATATTCTAAAATGTCTCCTGGTTGGCAATCAAGCGCCCGGCATATTGCATCGAGCGTTGACAGTCTCACGGCTTTAGCCTTGCCGTTTTTCAAAATCGACAAGTTGGCAATTGTTATTCCCACGTGCTCACTCAACTCGTTGAGCGACATCTTGCGGCGGGCCATCATCACGTCTAAGTTTACTACAATCATAGTGTCGTTGTTTATTTAGATAGTGAGTTTCTGTTCTTCGGCCGCGTCATAGGCTACTTTGTAGAGCAATGCCACAATCAGTGCCACAAGTGTGTAGATAAATGGGTTGTCGGTGAGCACGAGGTCGAAGTGTTCGGCAGTCGAGCAAGCTATTCTCATGTTGTCGGTAATAAAGGAATAGATGGGTAACACAGCCACCATTATCCACAGCAGCGTCACATTGGCGCGATTGAAGATAGTGCCACCCTTGAGGTGCTTGAGGATGTTCCAGGCGAATGCCGCAAAGAGACTCGCCATCACCAGCAGGCATGTGCGGCTGGCAATGAAGATTGCCAACTTCACCTCAATGCGTGGTGAATCCCAGTTGATTACCCCCTCGCCACTGCCTTGGGTGAGGACAAAATAGGACTGGATGCCATAGAAGAGTACCCACAATGTGATGCCCGCAAGTGCGATGTAGCATGCAACTTTCAATGTTTTCAATGATGTTTGCTTCATGATGAAAAAGACATTAGTTGATGAATTGATTTGTTTTTCATGATGCAAAGATATAGTTTTTTATCGTAAAACAATAAAAAATCATTGAATTTTAATAATTTTTAATCATTTATCATGTGGTTAGGTGCCATGGTGTGTACTGTGTGATAACGCTATGCCCATCAGGCCTTACGTTGGCTGATGTGCAGTGGCGGTTCTCTATCCTCCACGACATCATTGCCGCTGCTTGCAGTTGTGAAAAAATGGTGGGTGGTTAAAAAATACTATCAATGGATGTATATTGGAAATAATTGTGTAACTTTGCATCTATATGAATGAAAAGCTGCACATAGCACTTGAGGCTGCCAGGCAGGAGAACCGGCGATTGCGGCGAGAGCATCCGTTGGAACAATTGTTTTGGGAATGCACGTTGCGTTGCAACCTGTCGTGCAGGCATTGCGGCAGCGACTGTGCCAAGGACTTGGCTGCCACCGAGATGCCACTCGACCATTTCCTGCCTGTGCTTGATGAGATTGCCCGTCATCAAGACCCTGCACAGGTTATGGTGTCGACGGTGGGCGGTGAGCCGCTGGTGCGCCGTGATATTGTGGAGTGTGGCCGCGAGATTAAGCGTCGTGGCTTCAGGTGGGGCTTGGTGACCAATGGTTATCTGCTCGATGAATCCATGATGCGTGCGCTTGATGAGGCTGGTGTTGATAGCATAGCCATCGATCTTGATGGCACTCGTGAGCAACACAACTGGTTGCGCAACAACGCCCACAGCTACGACCGTGCACTGGAGGCCATTGGACACATGCGCAAAGTGAAAGGTCTCACATGGGACGTGATAACCTGTGTACACTCACGCAATATCGACAGCCTTGACGCAATCAAGCAGCAACTCATCGATGCCGGAGTAAAATACTGGCGATGCTTCACTATCGTGCCTATGGGGCGGGCAGCAGGGCAAGACGACTTGCAGCTGAGCGATGTGCAGTTTCGCGATTTGCTCAATTTTATTGTCAAGACTCGCATGGAAGGCAAGATCGACCTGAACTACTCTTGCGAGGGTTTCTTGGGAGCCTATGAGGGGCTCGCGCGTGACTACATCTACTCCTGCGAGGCCGGGCTCACGGTGGCAAGCGTGCGCAGCGATGGTGCTATATCGGGTTGCTTGAGCATTCGCAGCGACTACAACCAGGGCAACATCTACCACGACAGCTTTTGGCAAGTGTGGCAAGAGCGCTTTGAGCGGTATCGCGATCGCGAGTGGATGCGCCGAGGGGTGTGCGAGCAGTGTGAGATGTGGCGCTACTGCCAGGGCAATGGCTTTCACTTGCGCGACGAAAACGGCGACCTGATGCTGTGTCACTACCGCCGCTTGAAAAATGTGAAATTAAATAAAAACTAGCGCTCTGAAGGCACTGAACAAGCTTTCTCTCTCGCTTAATCGCTTTTTTTGTGACAACACTTAATACTATAATATTATGAAGAAAAACAATAACAATCGTGGCAAGGCTGCCATTGGAGCTGTGCTGGCGGCCGGGATGACTGCCGGAGCAATCACAGCCGGTTGCGGTAAAGCCGCTCAGCCCACAACAGCCACTCCGGTTCAGCCTCAAGAGGCCAACGTGGAGCTCACCGCTGCCGACAAGGTGGTGATTGATGGCAGGGAGGTGCAACTGGGCGACGAAGAGACCCGCGAGCCGCGTCGAGATGTGGCCAAGCCAATGTATGGCGTGCGTCCCAATCCCATCCGTCTGCTCTACGGCCCTCGTCCCAATCCACGTGTCAATCCATTGCCTGCCGACGATAATCAGCCGGCATCAATTGAGCCTCGCGTTATTGAGGTGGTTGCCGCAACTCTCAATGTGCAGCCACGCAGCGTGAAGGTGATGTCGAGCCTGAGCAAGGACCTCAAGCTTGATGCCGAGAAAAAGAAGCAACTGAAAGAAGCCCTTGAACGCCGCTTTGAGGTGGTGATTCCCGACGACCAGTTCAATGCCGCTCGCACCGTGGGCGACCTTGTGAACTGCATTGGGGTGCTCAAGTTTTGATTAGGTGTCTCATGCATCGAGCTTCACGGTAGAGGCCTGAAACAATTTTCTTGGGCCGGGTTCGTTATATAATTATATTATAAGTATATTATAACGTTGATATAGCTTTGCAAGTTATGAAGATATCAAAATGCTTACTTCTCGCGGCTATTGCCATGACCGCGGCAGTGGCAAGTGCTCAGGTGTCGTTCTTGGGCAACAGTCGCGAGGTGTGGGAAGAGACGCCTGCAGCAACAACAGGCCTCAACCGCCTCTATGTGCTCTATGATGTGCAAGGGGTGTCGATGATGTACACCGCAACCACCTATCCCGATGAGGTCACATGGCTGCAGTTTGGCGAGCAGGGTGGGGCTTATGCCACCGAGGTCACAGGAATCGTGCGCTCGGGAAATGTGACAACTATGCCGCAAGTGCAAGCCAACTGTGGCTATATTATCGAGGAAGGCACCAACCGCACCTATGTGTGGGTGGTAGATTATAGCACCTATAGGCTTAAATTGAACGGTGTCAGTATAGACCCCGAGAGCGATTGCGGCACCACAACAATCCACGTCGACGGCAGTGGCGGAGATATTGAGTATTTCACCATCAATGGTGGCCGTCGTGTGCTTGACCGCCAAGTCAAGATAAAATACAATAACCTCACGTGGGATGCCGACAACCTTCGTTGGACTGAGACACCTGTTGAGGAATCACAGGAAACACTTAAGAGTACGATGGCTGTACCGGCTCCCTATTGCAACACCACCTTCACAGTCGAGGGCGACAGGTTTCTTGAGTATTGGAACGAAGAAATTCAACGCAAAACAACCGACACTTACCAGACCGTTGCCATCAACGTTGAGGTAAACGCTGTTCAGGAAGAGCGCGACAACGATAATGAGCAGAAGACCGACGGTTCCTACTTGGGCGGCTCGGCACCTGCCCACATCACTTTCACAGCCTATTGCACCGATGCTGTCACATTCAAAGAATGGCAAGTGAGCGACACCCAGGAATTTACCAATCTGCTCATGACCTTCTCGCAGGACGAGGTCGACTACACCTTTGAGGAAGCCGGCACAACCTATTGGCGCTTCTATGGTGCCAACAGCGACGGCTCTTGCGAATACTTTGGCGATCCCATAACCGTGAACATCGGCGAGAGTGTGCTGTTGTGCCCCAATATCTTCTCTCCAGGCACCACCGAGGGGGTGAACGATGTGTGGAAAGTGTCCTACAAGTCGATTACCGAGTTCCATTGCTGGATATTCAACCGCTGGGGTAACCAGATTATCGAGTTTACCGACCCCTCTCAGGGCTGGGATGGCACTTACAAGGGCAAGCAAGTCCCTGCCGGTGTGTATTTCTATGTGATTCGTGCCAAAGGCAGTGATGGCAAGGAATACAAGCTCAGTGGCGACATCAACATCTTGCGTTACAAGCGCCATGAAGTGCCTAGCGCAACCGATGACCCCGAGTTGTAACAAGTGAACAAGGCGATACTCTCGGCAGAAAACAGATAATAGAATTCAGATAACAGAATACAGTTAATAAACTCAAGTCGTAGACTTTGAGATTGCGAAACACATTGTGGTGTGAAACGACACTGTGTGATAACAGATAACAAGTATGAAATATATCAAGTCTTTATTAGTGATTGCAACAATGTGTGCTGTGGCGCTAGGTAGTAGCGCGCAGCGCATGAGTGACCGATTCATGACAGTGGCATCGCCCGACGTGCCGGCTGCGATGACCTTTTGCGGCGACCATGTGAATCTCGACCGCATCGACATGGCCGAGCGACTCGACCGCGAGCTCATCACAACCATCTATGGCCAAACCACCACATCGCTAATTATCAAGCGGGCCAACCGCTTGTTTCCCAGCTTGATTGAGATATTAAAGGAGAATAACATGCCCGAGGACCTCATCTACCTTGCTGTTGCCGAGAGTTCTCTTGATATTAACGCCGTTTCACCGGCTAAGGCTGCAGGCATTTGGCAATTCATGCCAGCCACCGGTAAGCAATATGGGCTTGAGGTGAATGACGACGTTGACGAGCGCTTCGACCCCGAGAAGGAGACTGTGGCCGCTTGCAAATATCTGCGCGGAGCCTATTCCCGCTATGGCAACTGGGCAACGGTGTGCGCCAGCTACAATGCCGGCATGGGCAAGATTTCGTCGGAACTCTCCAGCCAGCAGGTGAACACGTCGTTCGACCTGCGCTTGGTTAACGAGACATCACGTTATGTGTTCCGCATCCTGGCCTACAAGCTGTTCCTTCAGGACCCCAAGCAATATGGCTATCGCTTGCGCTCAAGCCAGCTATATCAGCCCATCGACTGCGACATCGAGGAGGTGAGCACACCGGTGGCAAGCTGGGTGACATGGGCCAAGGAGCATGGCCTCACTTATGCGCAATTGCGCGATGCCAACCCTTGGATTCGCAGCACCAAGCTCCCCAACGCCTCAGGCAAGGTTTACATGGTGAAAGTGCCTAAGCAAGAATCGCTTTACCGCAGCAAAGCGGGAAACACTGTTTATAACAAGAATTGGGTGGTGGATTAGTTCATGAAATTTAACGGAAAAGAAACCGACTGCGTGAGCGTGCTGGGTGCGCGCGTGCACAATCTGAAGAATATTGACGTGGACTTGCCTCACTACAAGCTGAGTGTTATCACCGGCTTGAGTGGCAGTGGCAAGTCGTCGTTGGCTTTCGACACCATCTTTGCCGAGGGGCAGCGACGCTATCTCGAGACGTTCTCGAGTTATGCCCGCAACATGCTGGGGGTGCTTGAGCGTCCCGATGTTGATAAAATCTCGGGACTGAATCCCGTGATTTCAATAGGGCAGAAGACCACCAACAAGAATCCCCGCTCAACGGTGGGAACCACCACCGAGGTCTATGACTACCTGCGACTGCTTTTTGCACGCGCCAGCGATGCCTATAGCTACCTCTCGGGCGAGAAGATGGTGAAATACTCTCTCGACAAGATTCTTGCGCTCATTCTCGAGCGCTTCGACGGCAAGAAGATTTACCTGCTTGCGCCGCTGGTAAAGGGGCGCAAGGGACACTATAAGGACCTCTTTGAGCAACTGCGCAAGAAAGGCTACCTCAATGTGCGTGTCGATGGCGAGATGCGTGAGATAACATTCGGCATGAAACTCGACCGCTATCGCAACCACGACGTGGAGCTGGTGGTCGACCGCCTCAAGGTGGCGCATAAGGACGAGGCGCGCCTGCGCGACACTATCAACAC
>OCTW011594261.1_pt1 | contig 13554 bp, 14 predicted proteins | sample 1539671 | NCBI WGS metagenome assembly OCTW01 (sample SAMN02144230, study PRJEB22623) | gut metagenome | biome: sheep rumen | host: Ovis aries | place: New Zealand | reverse complement strand
TTGGCGTCGACCTCGGGTTTCTTGACTTCGTAGATGTTGATCTGGACGTCCTTGCCGGTGACCTTCTTAAGCTCTTCCTTAAGCTTGTCTACCTCTGCGCCGTTCTTGCCGATGATGAAACCGGGGCGTGCGGCATAGATAGTGACAGTGACGAGCTTGAGAGTCCTCTCGATGATGATCCTCGAAAGGCTGGCCTTTGCAAGGCGACCTCCCAGATACTTGCGGATTTCGTAGTCCTCCGCGATCTTCTCTGCATAGTTTCCACCACACCAGTTAGAGTCCCAACCACGTGTGATACCGATACGGTTGCTGATAGGATTAGTTTTCTGTCCCATATTACTTATTCTCTACTGGTTTTTTGACATCCAGGACGATGGTGACGTGGTTCGAACGCTTGCGGATGCGGCCGGCCCTACCCTGGGGGCAAGGACGGATGCGCTTGAGCGTGCGGCCGGGACCGACCATGATCGACTTGACGATCACATTGCCATTGTCCAGTTCCTTGGAAAGATCCGGGTTCTTCGCTTCCCAATTTGCGATAGCGCTCTTGAGAAGTTTCTCGAGACGGCCGGATGCCTCCCTCTTCGAGAATTTGAGAAGATCGAGTGCACGGTTGACCTCAACCCCTCTGATGGTGTCTGCAACAAGACGCATCTTGCGAGGAGATGTAGGCACGTCGTTAAGCTTTGCGATAGCGGTGGCTTTCTTCTGCTCCTTGAGCTTTTCAGCCATAAGTCTTTTACGAGCTCCCATTGTTTACTCCTTATTTCTTGTTGTTACCTGCGTGACCGCGGAATGTACGTGTCGGAGCGAATTCTCCGAGCTTGTGACCTACCATCTGCTCAGTTACATAGACCGGAATAAACTTGTTTCCGTTGTGAACAGCGATAGTATGGCCGATGAAGTCAGGGGAGATCATGCTGGCACGGGACCAGGTCTTGACCACCTCTTTTTTCTTGCTACCATCATTCATAGCAAGAATTCTCTTCTCCAGGGCTTCCTGGATGTATGGACCTTTTCTTAATGAACGACTCATAATCTCAAAAGTTTATCCGGTTATTTCTTTCTTCTTTCAATGATGAACCTGTTGGATGCGGCCTTCGGGTTACGAGTCTTGTATCCCTTAGCAGGCAGACCCTTGCGTGAACGAGGGTGTCCACCGGTTGCGCGTCCTTCACCACCACCCATCGGGTGATCGTGCGGGTTCATGACAACACCACGGTTGTGCGGGCGGCGGCCAAGCCAGCGGCTGCGACCTGCCTTACCGAACGACTCGAGGTTGTGATCGGCGTTGGAAACTACACCGACGGTTGCACGGCAGCTGACCAGCACCATACGGGTCTCGCCCGAAGGGAGACGGAGGATGGCGTGGTTGCCCTCACGGGCTGCAAGCTGAGCGAAGGTGCCGGCGGAGCGGGCCATTGCGGCGCCCTGTCCGGGACGAAGCTCGATTGCGTGAACCATGGTACCGACCGGAATCTCATTGAGAGGGAGGCAGTTGCCGACCTCGGGAGCGACACCGCTACCGGACTCGACCTTCTGGCCTACCTTAAGGCCCTGAGGAGCGATGATATACCTCTTCTCTCCATCGGGATACTGAACAAGAGCGATACGAGCGCTGCGGTTAGGATCGTACTCGATGGTAAGAACCTCTGCAGGCTGGTTGTCTTTGTTACGAAGGAAATCGATGATACGGTACATCTTCTTGTGTCCGCCACCGATATAACGCATGGTCATCTGACCAGTGTTGTTGCGTCCGCCAGTCCTCTTAAGAGGCTCAAGCAATGACTTCTGAGGCTTGTTGGTAGTGATCTCGTCGAATGCGCTGATCGCTTTGTTCCTCTGACCCGGGGTTACCGGTTTGAATTTTCTGATTGCCATTGTCTTACCTCCTAGATATTAGCGTAAAAATCAATCTTGTCCTCACCTGCAAGCGTGACGATAGCCTTCTTGAAGTGATTCATGCGGCCACGGAGAAGACCGGCCTTTGTGTAGCGCTGCTTTCTCTTGCCGTAGTAGTTGATTGTATTGACATCAAGAACGGAAACACCGTAGAGTTTCTCTACTTCGTTCTTGATCTGAAGCTTGTTCGCCTTGCGGTCTACCACAAAGCCGTAACGGTTCAACTTTTCGCCCTGAGCCGTCAGCTTCTCTGTAACGATTGGCTTAATAATAATTCCCATCTCTTGTCAGTTTATTTGACCCTCGATGCGAGAACGTCCTGGACACCGTCCACGAGAACGACATGGTTGGCGTTCATGATGGCGTAGGTGTTGATCTCATCGACCGTGATAACGTTCACATACTGAAGGTTGCGGGATGAAAGGAAAATGTTGTCCGAATTTGCGGGGAGGACGAAGAGGACCTTGCGGTCTCCGGCCTTGAGGTTTGCGAGAATCTGTGCAAACTCCTTGGTCTTGGGAGCCTCCATGGCAAACGGCTCTACGAATGTGATAGCGTTCTCAGCTGCCTTGTAAGAGAGAGCGGAGCAACGAGCGAGGGATTTGACCTTCTTGTTGAGCTTGAAGCGGTAGTCGCGGGGCTTGGGACCGTGGATGGTGCCGCCACCTACGAAGATACCTGCCTTGAGAGAACCGTGACGTGCACCGCCGCCGCCTTTCTGGCGACCGAGCTTCTTGGTGCTGTGTGCGTTCTCGCTGCGGTCCTTAGACTTCGATGTGCCCTGACGCTGGTTGGCGAGGTACTGAACTACATCGAGCCAAATTGCGTGGTCGTTCGGAGTGATACCGAATACTTTCTCGTCAAGAGTGACCTTCTTGCCGGACTCCTGTCCGTTGATTTTGTAAACTGAAAGTTCCATACTCTTAAGCCTCCACAATTACATAAGAACCCTTGGCTCCGGGAACAGAGCCCTTGACAACGATAAGATTGGACTCGGGGATAACCTTGAGGACCTCGAGATTCTCAACCTTCACACGGTCCATACCCATGTGACCTGCCATACGCATTCCGGGGAATACGCGTGAAGGCCAAGAGGATGCACCCATTGAACCGGGATGGCGAAGACGGTTGTGCTGACCGTGGGTCTGACCGCCTACACCGGCGAATCCGTGGCGCTTTACGACGCCCTGGAAGCCTTTACCCTTAGAAGTACCGACTACGTCCACGAAAGGAACGTCTTCTGTGAAGACGTCCGCAACTGTGAGCGTGTCACCGAGTTTGAGCTCTCCTGCGAAGTCCGCCTTGAACTCGACGAGCTTGCGCTTAGGAGTGGTTCCTGCCTTTTTGAAGTGCCCCATAAGAGGCGCGCTGGTGTGCTTTTCTGTGGTTTCGTCATAGGCAAGCTGTACAGCGGCATAACCATCTTTTTCAACTGTACGGAGCTGCGTAACAACGCACGGACCAGCCTCGATAACGGTGCATGGAATATTCTTTCCCTCGGCACCGAAAACGGAAGTCATTCCGATTTTCTTTCCAATTAATCCAGGCATTGGTTTGATTAATTAATTGTTTATAAACTATATTCCCCGATTTTTTGGGGGCTGCAAAGATACAATTAATTTTCCAATTGACAAGAGCTGAGGCAAAAATTTGTATTTTTGTGACGAAATGTGCCGAAAATTATTTTTTACAGCGGCCGCCGCGCTCCTTGCGCTGAGCGCACACGCCCAATACCTGACATACGACGGATCGCGCTCAGCCGGACTTGAGCGCTGCGACTCCGCCATCTACGCCGCAATAGGGGAAGGACAGATCCCGGGAGCCGTGCTCTGCATCGTCCAAGGCGACAGGATCGTCTACGAAAAAGCCTACGGCAACAAGCGCCTCGTTCCCGAAAAGGAGCCGATGACCACCGGCACGGTCTTCGACCTTGCCTCGCTGAGCAAGTGCGTAGGCACGGCTATCTCCGTCATGCAGCTCGTCGAGCAGGGCCTTGTCGATCTCGACGCCACCGTCGATACCTATCTGCCGGAGTTCGCCCCCTGGACCGACGGGGCCGACACCGTGAGAATCACCGTCAGGCAGTTGATGACACATACTTCCGGTCTCCAGGCGGGAGCCGACGTGCTTGAACTGGGGCGCCGCAAAGCAGACGGCAAACCGCAGGTTCTGCGCGACTATATTATAAAGGAGCTCCCGCGCCAGGCGCGCCCGGGCACGCAGCGCATCTACAGCTGCCCCAACTTCATCACCCTTCAGTACATACTCGAAACGGTCACCGGAGAGCGCCTCTGCGACTACGCCCAGGAGCACGTTTTCGACGTTCTTGGCCTGCAACATACTTGTTACTTCCCCACAAATCAGCGCATTGACAAGCGTGTCCTGCGCACGATAGCCCCCACCGAGGTGCTTTACCGAAAGGGAACCGACCCGCAACAGTTAGGCCGGCGGACAAAGTACGGCCGCGCGCTTCTCGGGCAGGTCCATGACCCTACCGCCCGAAGGTTTGGCTGCGGCAACTCGGGCAATGCGGGCGTATTCTCGACCGCCGAAGACCTCGCAGTCCTGTGCGCAGCGCTCATGAACGGCGGGCAGTGGCAGGGCAGACGCATCCTCAGGCCCGAGACGGTAGAGCTCATGAGCATCCCCCAGCCCGGCGCATTCGGACGCACGCTGGGGTGGGACGCCCAGAGTCCGGCCGCAGGCTTCGCGGGCGACGCGCTTCGGAAAGACCGCACGATCTGCCACACCGGCTACACCGGCACCTCGATAGTGATAGACTTCGACAGGCAGACCGCAATCATCCTTCTGACCAACCGGGTACACCCTCGCGATGAGGGCGGAGTGGGCAAGACACGCAGGGCAGTGTCCGATATCGTTGCTGAAGTGCTCAATATTTATTAGATTTGTAGGGCTATGCACTCATTGCTTCTGGACATAGGTTTTCTGCACGTGACCCTGGTCGACCTGCTCGACATTCTGATGGTCGCGGCGCTCATATATTTCCTCTTCAGGTGGATCAAGGGGTCGGCCGCGATGAACATCGCCCTGGCGATCATCGCGCTGCTTTTCCTGCGGATTCTGGTGGAGGCCCTCAACATGAGGATGATGTCGGGGCTGCTCGGGACCCTCATCGACGTGGGCGCCATAGCCCTCATCGTCATCTTCCAGCCCGAAATCAGGCACTTCCTCTACAGCCTCGGCCGGCGTACCTTCTTCGGGAAGAACGACTCCTGGCTCGGAAGGCTCTTCCACAGGCAGGACGCCAAGCTTGGCGGAGACGCCGCCGACGACGTGGTGAGAGCCTGCTTCGAGATGGGCGAGCAGAAGGTCGGAGCGCTGATCGTGCTGACCGGCGACGATCCCCTCGAAGACATAGTGGGGACCGGAACCACCCTCGACGCCACCATCAGCAAGCCCCTTATCGAAAATATCTTTTTCAAGAACTCACCGCTCCACGACGGAGCTGTAATCATACGCGGCGGCCGTGTGGTTGCCGCACGCTGCACATTGCCTATCACAGACAGGACCGATATCCCGGCACGCTATGGGATGCGCCACAAGGCCGCCATAGGAATAACCGAAAAGACCGATGCGAGAGTGATTGTGGTCAGCGAGCAGACAGGTGAGGTGTCGTTTGCAGCAGACGGCATCATCACCAAGATGGAAGGTAAATCAATGTTGAAACTCAGGCTGGGAGATGACGGACAGAAGACTGGAAACGAAACTGGGGTTTGACAAGGTAAGGGAGACGATCTCCAACCGATGCCAGACCGAATACGCCGCCGACAGGGTCGCCGGCGAGGAGTTCTGCACGGACCCCGACGAGATCCTCCGCAGGCTTCAGCTCACCGACGAGATGAGGCTGATCCTGATGTTTGAGGACAGCTTCCCCACTACCGGCTACATAGACGCCCTCCCCTTCCTGGAGCCTCTGCTCAAGGAAGGTTTCAGCATTGACAAGCTCTCGCTCGCCAAGCTGGGCTCGATGCTCGAGCTCTCGCGCAAGACCTACGCATTCTTCCTTTCCATCAAAGACGGAGTCTACCCCAGGCTCAAGAGGATGACCTCCAGGATGGTCTCCTTCCCCGAAGTACGCCGCCGGATCGAGGGTATCCTCGACAAATACGGCGAGATCAAAGACTCCGCCTCCGACGAGCTTCTCCACATCCGTCAGGAGCTCCGCACCAAGGAAGCGGCCATCTCCAAGAAGGCAACCGCCATCCTGAACAGCGCCAAGGCCGAAGGCATAGTCGACGACGACGCATCGGTCTCCGTCAGGGACGGCAAGTTCCTCATCCCGGTGAGCACCTCCGCCAAGCGAAAGATCCGCGGCTTTGTCTACGACCTCTCCGCCTCGGGCAAGACCACATTCGTGGAGCCCGCCGAGATCATCGAACTCGAGAACGAAATCAGCGAACTCCGCTTCGAAGAGGCCCGTGAGATATCCCATATCCTATACGCATTCAGCGAATTCGTCCGCCCGTACGTGCCCGACCTTCTCGAGACGGCCCGCACCATCGGCGAGATCGACTTCATAATCGCCAAGGCCCAGACCGCGCTCGACTATGTAGCCGGCGTCCCCGTGATCAGCACCGACGGCTCGCTGAGCCTGCGCAAGGCCCGCCACCCGCTGCTCGAGAAGTCGCTCAAGAAAGAAGGCCGGCAGATCTGCCCGCTCACTGTCAACCTCACCGAGCAGAAGCGCCTGCTGATCATCTCCGGCCCCAACGCCGGGGGCAAGTCGGTCTGCCTCAAGACCACCGGTCTGCTGCAGTACATGTTCCAATGGGGCATGCTCGTTCCCACCTCCGAGAGCTCCGAGCTGCCCGTATTCGGGCGCATCCTGGTGAGCATCGGCGACGACCAGTCGCTCGAGAACGACCTCAGTACATACAGCTCGTTCCTCGCCGACATGCGCGAGATGCTGCGCACGGCCGACTCTTCCACGCTCGTGCTCATCGACGAATTCGGCTCGGGCACCGAACCTGCCGCCGGCGGAGCCATCGCGGAAGCAATCCTCGCTGAACTCGACCGCAGGGGCGCCTACGGAGTCATCACCACCCACTACACCAACATCAAGCTCTACGCATCGGGCGCCGACACACACGCCATCAACGGCGCGATGCTCTACGACACCTCGAAGATAGCCCCGCTGTTCGAGCTCAAGATCGGCCTGCCGGGCAACTCATTCGCCTTCGAGCTTGCCCGCAAGATGCAGCTCCCCGAAGCCATCGTCAAAGACGCCGAAAACCGCGCCGGCGAAGAGTTCGTCGGGATCGAGAAGAACCTCAGGAGGATCGCGCGCAACCGCCGTGTGCTCGACGAGAAGATACGCAAGGTCAAGACCACCGAGGGCAACCTCGAGGATCTGGCCGAAGAATACGAGCGCGAACTCGAAGACATCCGCAGCAGGCGCAAGGAGATACTCGACAAAGCCCGCGAAGAAGCCGCCGAAATCGTACGCGGCGCGGGAAGACAGGTCGAAAAGACCATCAAGGACATCAAGGAAAGCCAGGCCGACAAGGGGAAGACCAAAGTGGCCCGAGCCGAGCTTCAGGGCTTTATGCAGGCCCTCGAAGAGCGCAAGACGAAGGAGCAGAAAGACCACGAAGACTATGTCAGCCGCAAGATGGCCAAGGCTTCCAAACGCCGCAAACCGGCGGAAGACAGCGAGAAGAGCCGCGAAGAAGCCTTCCGCAACGCCCCGCTCAAAATAGGTGAAAAGGTCCGCGTAAAGTCCAACGGAATGGTGGGCGAAGTGACGGGCGTGTCGTCGAAAACCATCACCGTCGTAATCGGCAACATTACATCGAAGATGCCCGCCGAGCGCCTCGAGCGCATCTCTTCCAACGAGTTCAAGGAAGCCGCCAAGAAGAGTTACACTCCCGTCTACGAGAAACGCGACCCTGCCATCACGGCCCGCAGGCTGTCCTTCTCGCCCGAGCTCGACATCAGGGGCGAGAGGCTTCAGGCCGCCCTCGACATAGTGGTCAAGTACGTCGACGACGCCCAGATGCTCGGAATCGGCTCGGTGCGCATCATCCACGGCAAGGGCACGGGAGCCCTCCACGACGAGATTCAGAAATACCTCCGGACGGTGCCCGGAGTCATCTCCGCCACCGACGAAGACATCCGGCACGGCGGCTCGGGAGTAACCGTCGTCACCTTCGAATAACGGCTATGAAAGACGAAAGGAAAGAAACAGGACGACGGGGAGAGCAGCAAGCCTGCGACTACCTCGAAAGCATAGGCCACAAGATAGTGGCCCGCAACTGGAGGGCCTCTCACAAAGAGGTCGACATAATCACGCTGAGCGAGGGCAAGGTGCTGCACATAGTCGAGGTCAAGACCAGGACCGAGCCGATGGCCGCTCCCCCGGAGTTCAACGTAGACAACAGAAAGATGAATAACCTCACTGCGGCGGCCGGCGCCTTCCTGCGCTCCGCCAATGTGTCCAACGTGGAAGAAGTAGTCTTCGACGTGGTCAGCGTGGTGTACTCCGACACCGGCCGGCTCCGGGTTGAATACTTCCCCCAAGCATACATTCCGACATATGCCTGACAAACACTACTACTGCGCAATCCTCGCCGGCGGTCTGGGCACAAGATTCTGGCCCATCAGCCGCAAGGCGCTTCCGAAGCAGTTCCTCTGCTTCACCCCCGACGGCAAGACCTTCCTCCGGCAGGCCTACGAAAGAATAGTCAAGGTGGTCCCCGCCGAGAATATCATCGTGGTCACCCTCAAGGAATACCTCAGCATTGTTGAGGAACAGCTTCCCGAGGTCCCCCGCGAGAACATCCTCCTGGAGCTCTACAACCGCAACACCGCGCCGAGTATCACCTACGCCGCCAAGGAAATCCTGCGCAGAGACCCCGATGCCGTGATGGTCTCGACCCCTGCCGACCACATCATCGAAGGATCCGACGAGTTCTCCTCGACGCTCCTGCGGGCTCTCGAGTACGCCTCAACCCACGACGAGCTCATCACTCTCGGCATAGTCCCTACCCGCCCCGACGCCAACTTCGGTTATATCCAGGTAAGCGGAGGCAGCAGCGCAATCAGGGCCGGCAAGCCCGTCCCGGTCAAGACCTTCACGGAGAAGCCCACCAAGGAGATCGCCGAGCTCTTCCTTCGCACCGGCGAATTCCTCTGGAACTCCGGTATCTTCATCTGGCAGGCCCGCGTGATCCTCGAAGAGCTCAACCACTACGCCCGCGGTATCACCGCCCTCTGGGAAGAGAGTTCGGATATCGACCGCATCTACACCGACTGTATCAGGATCTCTATCGACTACGCTGTGATGGAGAAGACCGACCGCGCGACCGTCTTCCCCGCCCGGTTCAAATGGGCCGATATGGGCACCTGGGAGTCGCTCTACGACAACCTCGGCAAGCCCGACCGCACCGGCAACGTGACCAACATTTCGGGAAAGCACCTCTTCAAGGAAGACGAGGACAATATCATCTACTGCCAGAAAGACGGAAAACTGATTGCCATTCGCGGACTTGAGAACATGATAGTGGTCGACACGGACGACGTGCTGATGATCTGCCCGCGCGACGACCGCAAGGTAAAAGAGTTCCTCTCGGAGCTCGCAATGCCCGAATACGAAGACTACAGATAGAGATATGGAAGTACTCAAATTCGGAGGAACATCGGTATCCAACGCCACGGCTATTTCGAGGGTGCTCGACATCGTGGACGGAGCGCGCAGCCGCGGCAAGGTGGTGCTCGTGAGTTCCGCCGTGAGCGGATGCACCGACGCGCTCATCGCAATGAGCAAGGCGGACGCCCGTGAGCGTGAAAAGGCCGCGAAAGCCATCCTTGAGCGGCACTACGCGATCGCATCGCGGCTTTTCACGGGAAAGGAGCGGCGCGACGTCTTCCAGGTGCTGCTCGATACATGTAAAGATCTGCTTGACGCCAATCCTGACGACTACCAGACCTTCGGCGAGCTGTTTTCGACCCGCATCATCGCGGCCAAACTGCACTGCGACGGCGTAGGCGCCCTCTGGGTCGACTCGCGCGACCTCATCCGCGTGCGTAAAGGCAAAGTCGACAAAGAAGTTTCCTACAAAAAGATACGTGAAGCCATCAAGGTGCACCCCGAGGTCGAAGTGTTCGTGGTGCCCGGATTCATCGCTTCCGACGAGCGCGGCCATGTCTGCACGCTCGGACGCGGCGGTTCCGACTACAGCGCCGCGCTCTTTGCAGCCGCGCTGGGAGCGGACGACCTCCAGATATGGACCGACGTGCCGGGTATCATGACGACCAACCCAAAGGATGTCCGCACGGCGCGCACTATCCCCCAGATCAGCTACGACGCGGCATTCCTGCTCGCGGCCCACGGCGCCAAGGTGCTCTACGCTCCTTCGGTGCAGCCTGCGATGGAGTCGGAGCTGGAGATGCACATCCTCGACACGTTCCACCCCGACCTCCCCGGGACGGTAGTGAAGGCCCTGCCCCGCTCGGCTCACGGCGCCTGGGTCGGAATAGCATGTGAGAAGCTCGAAGACGAGTCGAGACTCTGCCTGGTGGCAGACGGTCCGGTCGAGCCCCAAGCTGTCTCCGACCTCCGCTCCAGGCTTGGACGCGCCAACATCGTACCCCGCGATATCTTCCCCGAGGGCGACGACCATATTATCGTGGTCCTGGCCCCCGGCGACGAAGTCGAAGCCCTGCGCACCTGCCACTATATCTGCTTCGAGACTGAAGACTCCGTCGACGTCTACCTCGCAGGCGAAGGCAAGGTGGGCAGCGCCCTGCTCGATATCATCTCGAAGACCGACAACCGCATCAACGTGCGGCTCGTCTCGCGCCACGAATCCGAGGACGGAGAGTTCTTCGAAAAGATGATGGCGGAGGCTTCAGGCAAGTCTGTGTTCGTGGACTGTACCGACAGTGAGACCATCTACAAGTGGTATGTGCCGGTACTCGAGGCGGGAATCAACGTGGTGTCGAGCAACCGCCGCGCACTCAGCGTCCCCTACGCTGAGTTTGCGCTTATGAAGCGCACCGCCCGCCGTATGCGCAGGTTCCTGCGCTACGAAACGACGGTCGGCGCGGCCCTCCCTATACTCGACTCGATCAACATGAGCGCCAACAGCTCCGACGAGATCCTTTCGATCGAGGCGGTAGTCAGCTGCACCCTTAACTACATCCTCACCAGCGGACTGCCTTTCGCCGAAGCGCTCAGCCGCGCCCAGGAAATAGGCCTCACCGAGAAAGACCCCAGCATGGACCTTGGGGGCAAGGATGCCGTGCGCAAGCTCCTCATCCTCGCCCGCGAAGCCGGGGTTCCGCTCGAAGAGTCCGACGTGGAAGTCGAGCCGGTAGACGGTTCGAAGGCCGACGGAAGCCAAAGGTTCGTGGCCTCGATCGAGAAAGACCTTTCGCAGCCGAAGGGTTACAGGGCTTCCATCCGGCTCAAGACGGTCTCGCCCGACGATCCGGCATGGAACGTCCGCGGCACCGACAACATGATCAGCATACGCAGCGCGTTCCACCCTTCGCCGCTTCTGATCCAGGGTGCCGGCGAAGGCGCAAGGATGGCGGCATCGAGCGTGCTTAACGACATACTGAGATGATGATAGACAAGTCACTGCTGGAGGAAGTACTCCGGATCGATTCAACTTCCGGGCGCGAACGCGCGCTGGGAGAGTTCCTCATGGAGCGGCTCGAGGCCCCCTCGAAGCAGGCGTTCGAAGTAGGCGACGGCACCCTCAACGTGCTCCTCAAGTGGGGCGACAGGCCCAAGGTGGTGTTCTGCTCACACATGGACACCGTGCCCCCGTACATCGAGCCTTCGTTCGAGGGCGATACCGTCCGCGGGCGCGGGAGCTGCGACGCGAAGGGACAGTGGGTCGCGATGTACGCTGCCTGCAAGCAGCTCGAAGCCCGCGGACTGGACGGATTCGCGCTGCTGATCGTCAGTGGCGAAGAGACCGGCTCGTGGGGCGCGAAAGCGTTCTCGGGCTCGCTTGAAGCTCCGCTGCTCGTGATCGGAGAGCCGACGGACAACATCCCCGTGTCGGCCGCCAAGGGCACGAAGTCCTACGACCTGCGCTTCTCTGGCGAGCCATTCCACAGCGGCTACCCCGAGCGCGGACGCAGCGCCGTGGAGATGTTCATGGACTTCATGATCGAGCTCGAGGTCGAAAGCGAGTTCCCCCGCGACAAGGTGCTCGGAGAGACTACCTGGAACGTAGGGCTGCTCAGAAGCGACAACCCCCAGAACATCCTCAGCCCGGAGCTTACATGCCGGCTGTATTTCCGTACGACCTTCGCGAGCGACGCCCTCGTCCGGAAGTGGATGTCGCGCGTGCGCCCCGGCGTGGAGATCACTGAACGCGGAGGCGATGCTCCCTGCGAATACTACGTGCCTGAGGGCTTCAAGGGCAAGCCGGTGGCATTCGGCAGCGACGCCCCGCATCTCGCAGGATTCGGACGCAAGACCATCTGCGGCCCGGGCTCAATATTTGTGGCCCACCGCGACGACGAAGCTGTGACTTACGCCGAGCTTGAAAAAGCCGTCGAAAACTATATTCGAATTTTTGAATCTGAACAATAACCACATGAAAGTAGTAATCAGCGGATACGGCCGTATGGGCCACATGGTCGAGGGAGTGCTCCTCGGCAAAGGAATAGAAGTAGCGGAGTGCAGCGAAGACGTCTGCAGCATCGACCCTGCTCTCGCAAGGGAGTGCGTGTGTATCGACTTCACCACTCCCGACGCATTCAAGGCCAATTATAAGTTTATCGCCTCGGCTTTCAAGGCCGCAGTAATAGGCACAACCGGATGGAACGACATCTTCGGCGATGTTGTCGCAGAATTCGAAAAACACGGCACGCCGATGATATATGCCTCCAACTTCTCGATCGGAGTCAATGCGGTGTTCGCCGCCGTCGAAAAGGTCAGCGAAATCCTTCGCGGCCACGGCTACGTACCCCATATCGAGGAGATTCACCATGTCCACAAACTCGATGCGCCCAGCGGCACGGCAAAGGCGCTCGCGCAGATCGTGGATGAGGGCCTGGGGATCAGGCCCGACATCACGTCGGTGCGCGAGGGCGAGGTGCCGGGCACGCACATCGTCAAGTTCAAGTCGGAGGTCGACAAGATCAAGGTGACGCACGAAGCTTTCTCGAGGCAGGGTTTCGCCGAGGGCGCAGTCGCTGCTGCTCTGATGACAGAAGGCCTTACCGGTGTTCACGAGTTTAAAGAAATTCTTTTAGGATGAAAAAAATATTTTTAAGAGGCGCCGGTCCGGCGCTGCTCACCCCCTTCAAGACTGACGGAAGCGTAGATTACGACGCTTACGAGGCGCTCGTGCGGCGCCAGGTGGCCGGGGGCGCGGACTTCCTGGTGGCTCTCGCCACCTCCGCCGAGGCCCCGACCCTCAGCGCCGACGAGAAGCTGCGGCTTCTCGCGCTCACTCGCGCCAACGCCGGCGGACTTCCCGTCATCGTCGGTGCCGGCTCCAACTCCGTCCAGGGCACTGTCGACAACATGCGGCTCCTCAAGGACGCCGACGCCTGGCTTATCGTGGTTCCCTTCTACAATAAGCCCACACAGGAAGGGATGTACCTATATTATAAAGCGGTGTGCGAAGCGACCGACAAGCCCGTCGTGATCTACAACGTACCCGG
>OCTW011527191.1_pt1 | contig 13556 bp, 11 predicted proteins | sample 1539671 | NCBI WGS metagenome assembly OCTW01 (sample SAMN02144230, study PRJEB22623) | gut metagenome | biome: sheep rumen | host: Ovis aries | place: New Zealand | reverse complement strand
AAACATGCCACAATTGCGGATACCACTACAAAGAATTACAACTAAAAGAACGGAAGTGGACATGTCCTCAGTGCAAAACAATATATAACCGTGATATAAATGCGGCAATAAATATACAAAAAGAAGGATTAAGAATAAATAAACAATAAAAAAAAGGATATTTAGTCATATGATGAACCGAGGGTTTTCCGGGGATCGCCTGTACCACTTACTATGCTTAGCGTTGGCGGCAATTAGGCAGGAATCAAATGAAAACAAGACCCCTAATTATATATATTTATAATCAGGGTACCTTGTTGGATGAAAAAAGAAACATTTTTTTGTTTCCTCTGTATTAACTTAGGTGAGTAATACTTGCACTTCATGAAAAATGAGGTTTTCTACAGAGCCATATTGTATAGTGGATTACATCATGATATAAAAAATGGTTCAATATTAAATAATAAACGGAAGAAAATTGGTAAAAACTGTGGATAAATTACTATTGATAGTGATTATTCTCCTTATTATAATCATAAAAATTCTTTAAAATGTATAGTTATTCATTAATTCCTGTTAAATGTAAAATAAAAATTTAAATTAATATTCATTTATTTATTGGACTATTTCTTAAATATAAAGATATAAATTAAAAGTTTTTAATCAAAGAATAAATTAGAATCATAATTTTTAATTTTCAATTTCTAAAAAATAAAATAAGTTTGGAGGTTAAGTCGAATTTGTTATTTAACTTATCCGAATACTGCTGCTGTGAGTTCTTCAAGTTTTGCAAGGTATTCTTCTGGTGTTATTCCTTTGAGGTATGCGTATAGTACACTTCCTCCTGCACCTACTCCTTCTTTTACAGATCCTTTTGCAAATGCTGCAAGTCCTGGGTTGGATGAGTTTTCCATTTTAGGGTCTGCTGCATATACAGCAACGTCTGCTATCTGGTTTACTATGTCTAAAATGTTTGATGTTTCATCGTTTGCAACATATACTGTTGTTGCTATTGCAATGTTTGAGAAATCAAAGTCCGGTTTTATTGCTTTTATCGTAGCAAGTACTGCTGTCATTTGTGTTCCACCTGCGAGTGTTACAGGTACTGAACTACCAATAGCTAAACCTGCTGCAGCTATTATTGTAGGATCTCCTGCAATTTCCACAGCTTTAAATGCGTCGTCTTTTAGGTCTCCTGGTTTTACATTATTTTTTTCGAGTGCTGCATTTACCACACTTGTTTTTAGTTCGTGTGGGTTGTGCATCATACATCCACTTACTTTTCCTTCAACATCATAACCTAATGCTGTTAGTACTCCCTGTGCTGTTGTTGTTCCTGCTGGTGTTGATTCACCTATCATTAAGTGGTCTGATAATTGTGATAATAATTTTCCTGTTTCTACAGCGTTACAATATATTTCTTTAGGATTTGGTACTCCTTTTCCTTCTCTTAAGTCTCCACCTGGTTGACCGTTAAGGCTTATGTATGAAGTTTTTGGATCTACTTCTAATCCTGCACTTATTGCAACAAAAGGCATGTTTAATAATTCATAAGTTGTTTTTGTTAATAATCCTGGTGTTGGTGCTGGTACTTCGTCAGATTCTGTTATTGCTATTTCTGGAAGGCTTAATGCTTCATTTCTTAACATTAACTCAACGTCTAATGCTGGTGTGTATGGTGTCATTTCAGGACTTCCACCTGCCCCACTTATTCCTTCTATTTTGGAAACTGCAGTGTTACCAAGTACACATGCAAATACCATATTTTCTGATTTTTCTAGTTCTTTAAGTACTTTGTCTGATCCGAATATTTTCACGTTGTCTACCATTTTTTATTCCTCTTGTTAATTATTGAGTGTCATATTATTAATTATGAAATATAATATTAATTATTTAATTCAAATATATAAATAGTTATGAAACGAAAATAAAGAATGCTTGATTTAAAGGCCTTAAATTAAAGCATTATTGATGAATGAGGTTTTAAACGTGTTATGTCTTGGTATTGAAGGTACAGCAGAAAAAACAGGTATAGGTATTGTTGATTCTGATGGAAATATTCTTGCTACTTGTGGTGACCAGTTATATCCTGAAGTAGGTGGTATACATCCTAGAGAAGCTGCTAATTTCCATGCAGAACATATTGTGCCATTAATTAAAGATGCATTGGATGAATCAAATTTAACATTAAAAGATATTGATTTGGTATCCTTTTCAAAGGGTCCTGGTCTGGGTCCTGCATTAAGAACAGTTGCAACAGCTGCAAGAAGTTTGGCACAAAACATAAATGTTCCCTTGATAGGTGTTAATCATTGTATAGGTCATGTGGAAATTGGAAAACTAACAACCGGTGCAAAAGATCCTGTGACATTATATACAAGTGGAGGTAATACACAGATTATCAGTTATGAAACAGGCCGATACAGGATAATCGGTGAAACATTGGACATAGCAATAGGAAACTGTTTGGATCAGTTTTCACGTGATGTAGGTTTGGGTCATCCTGGTGGACCAATAGTTGAAAAACATGCACAAAACACTGATGAAACAGTAGAACTTCCTTACATAGTAAAAGGTATGGATTTATCATTCTCTGGTATACTTACAAGTGCAATTAATAAATATAATCAGGGAATTGATTTGGATGTTATTTGTAACAGTTTCCAGGAAACATGCTTTGCAATGTTGTGTGAAGTAACAGAAAGAGCTTTAAGTTACACAGGAAAGGATGAAGTGTTGTTGTGTGGAGGAGTAGCAGCTAATAAGAAATTAAGGGAAATGTTGAAGCAAATGTGTGATGACCATTATGTTGACTTTTACATGCCACCTATGAAGTACTGTGGAGATAATGGGTCAATGATTGCTAGACTTGGATTGTTATCATACAATGAAGGATTAACAGGAATTGAAAACAGTTATATTAATCCTAAGTACCGTACAGATCAAGTGGAAGTAACATGGATTAAAGAAAAAATAGAACATAACATAAATTTACCTGAAAATATTAATCATAAAGGAGCAGAAGCGGATATAATAGAAACATCATGGGATAATAACGAAGCAATTATTAAAAATAGAGTATCTAAAAGTTACAGAACCAAAGAATTGGATGATAAATTACGTTTGGAAAGAACAAAAGAAGAAGCTAAGCTTTTACATGATGCTAAAAAGGTTGGTGTGAATACTCCTTACATTTATTCTATTGATTTGGAAAACTACAATATAATCATGGAAAAAATCAATGCAATTGAGTTACAGGAAGAAATATTAACCAATAATCTATCCAACCTAAAAGAATTATTTGGTAATATTGGAGTAACAGTTAAAAAAATGCATGATGGTGGTATAATTCATGGTGATTTAACAACTGCTAATATTTTAATAAAGGATAAATCTCCAATATTAATAGACTTTGGACTAGGAAAATATAGTAATCTGTTGGAAGATTACGGTACTGATTTGTTAGTATTTAAAAAATCGCTGACAACAATAATACCGGAAGAATCAGAAAAATTGTTCACATGGTTTTTAAATGCTTATAATGATGAAAATGTTGTTAAAAAAATAGATGAAATAGAAAAAAGAGGAAGATACCTCTAAATTACTATTTTTATAAAATTATAGATAGTATTAACGTTAATGCTCCTACAATCCAACAGTAATAAGCAAACACGTCTAAACTCCAACCTTTAATCATTTTCATAAGTAGTTTAATGGCCAAATAACCGAACACTACTGATGAAACAAATCCTGCTAGGATTACTGTGAATGATACATCAATGGTTGCAATATCTTTTGCCTGAATTAATCCTGCACCTACGACAGCAGGTATTGATAGTAAGAAACTGTAACGTGCAGCATATTCTCTTTCAAGACCTAAACATAGTCCTGATGCAATTGTAGAACCTGATCTTGAAATACCTGGAAGTACTGCAAGACCCTGACATATACCTATAATAAGGGATTGTGTAAAGGTCATGTTTCTGGCAGTAATGTTTCCAGATGAATGTCTTTCTGAATAGTATAGTATAAGACCAGTTATTATGAGGAAAAATCCTATGAAAACTGTTCCTCTGAAGACGGTTTCTACAGCATCTTTAATCAGTAATCCAATAATTGCTGTTGGTATACTACCTACTATTATCATCCATGCAAAACGTTTTTCAGGAACTGATTTTAATTCTCTTTTAAATACATCAATTCCTTCTGTTAAATCTATTAAACTAAGTAAAAATCCTTTTATTAAGTTAAGGATATCCTTCCAGAAAAATGAAAATATTGCTATTAATGTTCCTATATGTAGTACTGTGTCAAAGGCTAATCCTGTTTCCACTCCAAGTAAGTGTGGTATTAAAGCAAGATGTCCTGAACTACTAATAGGTAAAAATTCACTTAATCCTTGAACAGCACCTAAAATAATAGCACTAATAATATCTAACAAATAATCACCTCTGATTATGATGTTAATTAAAAATTGTATAAAAAAAGTAAAAAAAGAAGAGTTATATGAAGTCTAACCATTCATATTTGTCTTCGACTTTATTGTTAATTATGTCAAACAAATTATCCTGTAGTTCTTTTGTAATAGGACCACGTTTACCTTCACCGATAGTTATCTGGTCTACAGATCTAATTGGGGATAATTCTGCAGCTGTACCTGTAAAGAATAATTCGTCTGCTGTGTATACTCTTTCTCTAGGTATACGTTCTTCTCTTACTTCGTATCCTAAATCTTTAGCAATTTGAATAACAGTGTTTCTTGTTATTCCGTTTAATACTGATGATCCAATATCTGGAGTGTATATTACACCATCTTCAATCATGAATAAGTTTTCTCCAGAACCTTCACCTATATCTCCGTTGTAATTTAATACTATACTTTCACTGTAACCGTTAGCTACTGATTCCATTTTTGCCAATTGTGAGTTCATATAGTTTGAACCAGCTTTTGCCATATTAGGCATAGTATCCGGAGCCATTTTTCTCCAGGTTGAAGTACATATGTCAATTCCTTGTTCCAATGCATCTTCACCCAAGTATTGTCCCCATTCCCAAACAGCAATCACAGTTTCTATAGGACAGTTTAATGGATATACTCCAAGTTCTTTGTAACCTCTGAATGCAATTGGTCTAATATAACAAGATTTAAGGTTGTTTTCTTTGATTGTTTCTTTTACTGCATCACATAATTCATCAAGAGTATATGGAAGATCCATTCTATATACTTTTGCTGAGTTAAGTAATCTTTTCATATGATCTTTAAGTCTGAATACTGCTGGTCCTTTTACGGTATCGTAGCATCTTAAACCTTCAAATACACTAGAACCGTAATGTACTACGTGTGATAATACGTGAATTTGTGCATCTTTCCAGTCAACTAGTTCTCCGTTAAACCATATTTTTCCTGATTCATCGAATGCCATTTTATTAATTCCTTTTAATTTATATAATATTATTCTCTTTTTTATTCTATATTAAGATTTATAATAATAGTGATGTTTATCATATTTTTTTTCAGCATAGTTTATAATGTAATTCTCTTGTAATGATAGTGTTAAGTAATATTTATTTTAAAATAAATTATGTGAAATTGTTTTTCTTTTCAATATTTTTATAAATTAATATTATCAATAGAAACCTTTATATACTATGATAAATATACTATAGTATAGTCTGACATTAAGACAAAATCTAATTTTAATTAGGGCTGGTGGTCTAGGGGTATGATACCTCCCTTACAAGGAGGGGATCAGGAGTTCAAATCTCCTCCGGCCCATTTTCAATATATTAATTTATTTTATACTATTTCTATCGTCAATTACTTTTTTGGCTTCTTTTTTTATAGATGAATTACTTATAAGATATAACTTATTACTTATAACTTATAATAAAATAATTGTCTTATATAAGAAAAATACTCGGAAAATATAAAAAAATAGAATTTAGGGAGAAAAGTTATTTAAATAGTTAATGTAACAATAGATATGATTATTGAAATGAAGAAGATTATACTTCCTTTAAACAATAGCTCAGATAAATTTCTTTCAACTAATAATAATCCACCATAACAAACAATTGCACTGGTAACTATTTTACCAAGACCGGTATATCTTCCTACAGTAATCCTATTAAATATCAGTGAAATAATAGTAGCAATAATAATTAACAAAATCAAATAAGCTACCAGATTGTTCTTAAAGAATTCCAACGATTTATCAACATCAATTGAAGGTAATCTATCCCTAACATTTATTGATCTTGTTCTAGTATTACTTAAATAACTTCTTGGCTGTTCATATGATGGACTTTGATACTGGTTTAAACTACCAGAACTTCTACTGTTAGTTCTGCTGAATCTGCCTGAAAATATCGCATGGGAATTATTTCCTCTTTTAGGATTTAAACTTGCAGGCCTTGATGAACTTTCATAATAATAGTCATCATAGTCAAAGTCATCTTCATCAACAGCAGGTTCAGAAACAACTCTCTGTTTTTTTGAATAATTTTGAGCAATTTTCATTAAACCCTTCTTATCAACTAACTTAATGTTTCTTTTCTGAGCATAAACTGCTGCACCATGAGTAAATCTGCTTGTAGTAAAAATTAATATTTTAGAAGCATTCACAGCTTTAGCTGCATTTTCCATATCTTTTAATACATCTAATCCTACAGTCCATGGTTCTTCATAGTTTTTACATGCAGCAACTACACCTACTTCTCCTACAGAAGTTTCAAGAGTTCCATATATGTCAATAACTTGGTTATCAATGGGATAATTTGTAGTAGTTTTAAAACCACTTTCTTCCATGATAGTGGCAATAAACTTAATTAATCGTTCTTTTTCCAATATTCTCCCTCTGTACAATGTTTAAAATGAAATATTTATAGGATAATTTATCGACTTATTATAAATATTATTGATTTATTATATATTTTTTAAAGTATTATAAATTATCTATTTGAATTAAAAATAAGTAAAAGTTTTTACATAAATACTATTATGAGAATATTGATAACAAATGATGACGGTGTAACTTCAAAAGGAATCAAAGAACTAAATGATGCAGTAAAAGATTTAGGTCAAACAATGATTGTAGCACCAGCACACCAACAAAGTGGTGTAGGGCATGCAATAACACTAATGAAACCATTAAGAGCAATACCTACAAAAGTAGATGACCAAACAGAAGCTTATGCTGTTACAGGCACACCAACTGACTGTGTTATATTGGGTGCAAAAAATTTAATGGATGAAGAGCCAGATCTTGTTATATCCGGTATAAATATTGGTGAAAACTTAGCAAGATCAATTACAACATCAGGAACATTAGGTGCTACATTTGAAGCAGCTTACTTTGGAATACCAGCTATAGCAATTTCAATACAGGTCAAACATGAGGACATTAAATTTAAAGACGGAGTACAGACTGTAGATTATTCTTTTGCTAAAAAAATAGTAAGAAAATTAGTTAAAAAAGTTATTGAACATGGAATGCCTGAGGGAGTTAATATATTAAATCTTAATATTCCTGCAGAACCTGTTTCAGATGAAATTGTTCAAGTAAAACTTGCAAACAAAATGTATGATACAGATGTGGAAAAAAGAGTAGATCCATATGGTCATCCATACTACTGGATACTTGGTGGACTGATAATGCAGGAAGATGAAGATACTGATGTATATACATTAAGAGTTAAAAACAAATCAACACTAACTGCTTTATCAACTGATATGACAGCAGATGTTGATTTAAGTAAATGGTTGGAATAATTATCTGGATACATCAATACCTAATATTTTATTTTTTTTATTTTTATAAATATCATATGCAATGTAACTGCTACCTATTGCACCACTTCTATCTGTTAATACTTTAACTGGAGCTATTTTTTCAACTTTTTCCTTAATCATACCACTAATATCAATAGGATTTTTCATGCATCCGCCACTGCCTGTTAACACTATTCCTTCAATCTTGTTTTCAGCTATTCCGTATAAACCGTAAATTTCCATTACAACACTCATAACTAAAGAATCAATAGCTAAAATACCGTCCTTGTCATTGTTTAAAGCTTTTTGTATAATTTCATCCTTCACATTATTTATTTTTGTATCTACTTTTGCTATCTTTGATACTCCTGCATGAGAAAAACATTCATTGGCTGTTTTTTTATGTTCATCAATTTCACGAATCATACTTAAGTCTAACGGACCATGTATAAATCCCATAGCACCAACACATGCGTCAAGAGCTCCCGTTATAACGCCATCTTCCACGAGTATGCAAACAGTATTTGAGCTAATATCTGCTATAATCATATTTTTCCAACCGGTTAATGTATATGCATAGTATGATAAACTTACTTTTTCACTGCTGGCACAATGGGAATAACTTGCCCTGAATCTTTCGTCTAAAAATTCACAGTTTCTATGCAGACCCGGTATTAAAACGGATGGTATAGTTAGTGACAGTATTTCCTCATATATTTTACTTCCTCCACCTGTGACTTTTCCTGCTCCGTTAATTGATAATATTCCCTTATCAGTAACCTGTTCTAATGGTGTAATCTTATTTATTGAATCGCCCATAGCATAAGTCATTGCTAAGAGATTAATTTTATCAGTATTCACATACTCTTCAACACTGTCTTTAAAGTTTACTAAGTTATTTGATACTTCATCACGATTAAGCTTGAAATAAGCAACATCTTCTTTGTTTTCATCAATTATCTGGAAACTTATAGCAGTTGTTCCATGATCCATACCCATATAATATCGCATATACACGCCCTCTAGTTTGATTTAATATATCCATATAATCCAAGTTATTTCCTGTAGAAACTTTGATATAATTTTGTAAACAAATCCGGATTAAAAATATTGTTTTCATTATCATAATCGTTAATTACACATACCTCAGTAGATTTCATAGTATTTATTTCACATATCCAGTGACTTTTAACTTCCTTTCTGAAAGCATTCTGTAATAACTTCTTATTGTTGTATGTTACAGTCCACTTACTTGAATCCTTTTCAAATTTAATAAGATTTTTGAATTGATGTGTATGATATACATATTCATCTGAATATTGAATACTATAAACTTTATAATCTTCACCAGTTTCTTTTCTTAATATTTCTGTATACTGTTTATTTTTTCTGAAATCAGCTCTAACAAGACTTGACTTATTTAATATAATGTGATTAACACCATCTTCAGTAATATTAAATGGAAGCTGTCCATCATTCCATTCCAAAGCAAGTTTCAACAGTTCTTTTAACAGTTTTTTATCCTCATTTTCCTGTTTTAAAAGTTTATAACTTAATCTTCCATACTGTGATAATTTATAATATTTTAATTTTAACTTCCCGTGTTCAGTCTTTAGAAGTTCTAACTCAATATCAGAATATTCTCTTGTGTTGTCATTGAATAACTGTTTTATGATACTGCTGGTAAATCTTTTTTCTTCCAAATCATCAAAAGAAGCATATCTAATAGAGTTCACAGTTTTTTCAATTTCATCCCATTCAATGTAATAATCCTTATTTTTATAAGTTGTAAGTTTTATATTGTTTTCTCCAATACCTGATATTAAACCTGTTTTATAATATTGTTTATGCTCTATTATTTCCTTTTTTATGTTGTTGAAATTCTCATTCAAATTGAATTTTCTTGGAGTGTAAGAGTTATCATCGTTTTCAATGTCAGTATATAACCATGAAAGTATGGATAGCATGATTTCATTTATAATTTTTCCTTCTTTATAATCATTCAAAGCAGTTCTAACATCATCCCATGAATAAAAATTGTTTTCAATTTTTAAGTATTTATCTCCAATACCTTTAATCATTAAAGAACCGGAAATACTTTTTGATTTAAACTCTTGTTTATTTGCTATGACATATGCCTTAATTTCATCAAAGTTATCATTACTATTGAATTGTAAATTTTCTACTTGCATTCTTATCATACCTTCATAATAATTATATACCTTTCATGATAATTTTATTTAAGCTTAATATTCTTTTTGAAGTTCTTTTTTAATAAGCTTATTATTAAATACGAGTATACACATATTGATAAATAATAAAGAGGTATGAATATGCAGTATGATGCTTTAACACCATTACTAACAAGATTTAATAATTTGGTAGATTCACTTATAAAAGACTTTAAAGATTATAAACTGGATGAAGAAACAGTGATTTTTTTAGCTAAAAAAACCAGAAATTTCATATCATTCACTGAAGCTGCTTTATTGGATGTAATTTTCAAAGTTTTAGAAAATATGGGTGATGTAAAATACGTATTTGATGATGAAATTAAAATTGTTCAAAGTATTATTGAAAAAATATTTGCAAAAATTAATGAATCATTAGACACTATTTTAGAACATGATCATGATGAAACAGAAGAACATGTACATGAGCATGACCATGAGCATGAACACCATATAGATATTGAAAATGTCCAAAAGGATATAGATAAAATTATTGATTATTTGACATTTTTGAAAAAAGTGTTGGATGATGTTGGAAAAATAGTTATTTCATTATTGAAATATAAAAATAAAGACATTTCTGAAGATGATTTTGATAAAGAATATAACATTTTCAAAGAAAAAATTGATAATTATAAAAACGAGTTTTCAAGTTTATAATAATTAAAATAAGTAAAATTTTTGATATTAAATTAAATATAAAAAAGAATAAGAATAGGTAAATTTATAACCTTATTCTTCTTTTTCTAATCCACAAGCGGTTCTTAAGTTTTTACCTACTTCTTCGATTAAAAGTTCTCCTTCTAATCTTCTTTGTGCAAAGAGTTTAGGATATGCACTTGCACCTTCAACAGCAAATTCTGTTGCAAAAGTACCGTCTTGGATTTCTCTTAAAATTTCTTTCATGTTTGCTTTTGCTTCATCAGTAATAATTCTGTCTCTTCTGGTTAATCCACCAAATTCAGCAGTGTTACTTACGTCTTGCCACATGTTTTTGAATCCTTTTTCATAGATTAAATCGATGATAAGTTTCATTTCGTGACATGTTTCAAAGTAAGCCATTTCTGGTTGGTAACCGCCTTCTACTAATGTTTCAAATCCTGCTTTGATAAGTGCTGTTAATCCACCACAAAGAACTGCTTGTTCACCGAATAAGTCAGTTTCTGTTTCTTCTCTGTATGTGGTTTCTATAACACCAGCTCTTGTAAGACCTACAGCTTTTGCCATTTCAATAGCAATATCAAATGCTTCACCAGTTGCATCTTGTTCAACTGCAATTAAACCAGGGATACCGAATCCTTCTTCGTATGTTTGTCTTACTTTTGATCCTGGACCTTTAGGTGCAATCATTGTTACATTTACATCTTCAGGTACTCTTATACGTTTAAAGTGTATGTTGTATCCGTGTGAAAATGATAATGTGTTTCCAGCTTCGAGGTTGTCTTTAATTTGGTTTTCGAAAACATCTTTTTGTAATTCATCAGGAATTAATATGTGGATGATGTCTGCTTCTTTAGCTGCTTCTTCAATAGTTTTTACTGTAAGGCCGTCTTCTTGTGCTTTTTTCCATGAGCTTCCACCTTCACGTAAACCCATAACAACATTTAATCCACTATCATGCATGTTTAGTGATTGTCCTCTACCTTGACTACCGTATCCAATAACTGCGATAGTTTTTCCTTCTAAAACATTTGTAGTTACATCGTCGTCGTAATATACTTTCATTTTATCGAGTACTCCTATATTTTATAAAATTTTTATATCTAGATATTATGTTTATATCTATGTAAGAAGTTATATAAAATAATTTAGGGGTCTAGAAAATTAGTTATTTTTTACAACCTATAAAGACTTATTTTTTATTATTACAGGTTTAATTAATATCATTTATAAATAATACGTTTGATTTTTATTTGGATTTTGATTTAAGGTTTTAATTATCGAAATATTTAAATAAAACCTTTAATGAACATATTATTGGTGAAAATAATGTTATTAGGTTTAAATTTCGATAATTCCAACCCATATACTAGTTTGTTAGAAGAAATATTTAATATTATTGATTCTAGAAGAATTCAACAAATTATAGCTTCAAATGGTATCAAACCATTAGATAAGTTTAATTTTTCATTAAAAGTTATTTTTATTAGTCAATTTTTTGATTTAAAGGTTTCATACATCATTGATGAGATAAATAGGAAACCGGAAGTTAGATTCTTTTTTAATGTTAAAACCATATTGTCAGTTTCTCAAGTTACTGAGCTTATTGGACGTTTTCCTGCAGAAACTATGGAAAAAACCATGAACACTATCATCAGATATCTTAATAGAAATAATAGGGTCAAATCACATACTTATTTAGTTGATGCAACTCCCTTGGATGTTGATTATAATTTTGATAGTAGGAAGATTTCCAAGAAAAATCTTGAAAATAAAGATCCAAAATGGGGTCATGGAACAAGTATTGGCTTCTACATAGGCTTTAAAGGAACTTTTGTATTAGATTACAATACTATGATGCCTGTTTTATTCGTAATACATCCCGGTTCACCACATGACAGCCAAATATTCCCAGAAATACTCGAACAAATGAAAAAACACCATTTACTACACCATAATGATAAAATACTTGCTGATAGAGGGTATTATAGTTATGAAAATTATGAACTAGGTTTAAAAAAGTACCATATCCAACCATTAATCCTCACCAAATCTAATTTCAATATAGAAAAACTAAACAACGCATTAACCTGTCCACTAGAATATTTTAGACAAAATAAAAAAGATATGGAAAATAAAAGTAAATTTATAAAATTAGCAAACTCTTTTTGTAAAAATATAATCAAAAGAAAAAGAATCAAATATGTACGAAGTCATATCGAAGATTTTTTCAAATTCCTAAAAGAAGGACTGAATTTAAAACATTTTCATAAATATACTACAGAATCAGTTAAAAAAACAACAATATTAACTGTATTATTAGCATCTCTCATCATTATTCAAGGATACACTACTAAAACAGACTTACAAATGCTTTCTGAAGGACGAATAATCTAGACCCCTAAAAATAATTATTTGTATAATCACTTAAATGAAAAATCGTTAAAAAAATATTGTTTAAATAATTTCTTTTTTATTATAAAATGCGTATATTATATGTATTATTAGAAATATTGCTTATTTGTTTTATAATTTCTGCTTTGTAGAAATCATTTTTAGAGAAATAGTTATTTATGTAAATAAGTTTAATATATGTTAAAAAGAATTTCTTTTGTTTTAATTTATTATGATTTTCTTCAAAAAACCACTTAAAAAAAGATAGTTTAAATTAATATCTTGATAGTTAATAATAATTCTTTAATGAAAAGGGGTTTAAGGTATAAGTAAAATATTTTTACTTATTTTATAGTGTTTTTTGTCCTCGGGTTATTGCTGTTATTCCTGTTTTTGCTGTTTCTTTTATTCCGTATGGTTTTAGTAGGTTCATTAGTGCGTTTATTTTGTCTGGGTTTCCTGTTATTTCGATTGTTATTGTTTTTGGTGTTACGTCTATTATGTGTGCTCGGAATATGTTT
>OCTW011598750.1_pt1 | contig 13558 bp, 10 predicted proteins | sample 1539671 | NCBI WGS metagenome assembly OCTW01 (sample SAMN02144230, study PRJEB22623) | gut metagenome | biome: sheep rumen | host: Ovis aries | place: New Zealand | reverse complement strand
ATAACAATACTATATCTAAATACACTTTCATTTTAATCACCAATATAATTATAATTTTTTTATATTAAAAAAAATGTCAAAAAAAAGTTATATTTTTTTAAATATAACTATTTTTTTATAACCAAATTTCTTTTCTTTTTTTATCTTTAATTCTTCATAATCTGTTTTAATATTGCTTTCAAATTCTGACACTATAATTGCTTTATCATTTAATAATTTGTTATTTAATAAAAACTCTATTGTATAATCTATATAATCATCTTTATATGGTGGATCTAAGAATACTATATCAAATTTTATGTTATTATCTTTAAAGTAATTTAATGCTTCTTTAAAATCTTTATTTAATACATTAGAACTTATTCCTATCTTATTAAGATTACTATTTATTGTATTAATTGCTATTTTATTATTATCTACAAAATAACATTCTTTAGCATTATTACTTAAAGCTTCAATGCCAAGATTACCTGACCCTGCGAATAAATCAAGTACTATAGAATCTTCTAAATAATCTTGTATAGATCCAAATAAAGATTCTTTTACTCTATCTTGAGTAGGTCTTGTCCCCTCAATATCAAAACCATCTAAAATTCTTCCTTTATATAAACCACTTATTACTCTCATAGTACCTACTTTCTATTTCTTGGATGACATTTATAATATACTTCTCTTAAATGTTCATTTGATACATGCGTATATATTTCTGTACTAGATAATGATTCATGTCCAAGTAATTCTTGTACTGCAATTAAATCACATCCATTATCAAGCAAATGTGTTGCAAACGTATGTCTAAACATATGAGGAGTTATATTCATCTTAATGCTAGTTCTTTTAATTAACGAATCAATTATTTGTTCTATTCTTCTTGTAGTTAATTTTTCTTCTTTTTTACCAACAATTAAATATTCAGATGTTTTACCATCAAGATATTTATCTCTAGCATCATCCATATATATATTAATTGCCTCTAAAGCATAATCTCCAAAAGGGACTATTCTCTCTTTATTACCTTTACCAAATATTAATATAGTCTTTGAAGAAAAATCTATATCTTTTATTTTTATATTAACTAGTTCAGATACTCTAACTCCTGATCCATATAATATTTCTATTATTACTTTCTCTCTTTGACCATTAATAGTATTTAAATCTGGTATATTAAATATTTCGTCAATGCCTTGATAATTAATAAACTTAGGCATCCTTTTCTCTTTTTTTGGTGAACTAATTAATAAAAACGGATTATTATCAGAATAATTATTCAATACTAAAAACTTATAAAAAGTTCTAAGTGAACTTAATTTTCTAGATATAGAATTCTTTTTATATTTCTTATCATCCAGATATATTAAATAGTTCATACACTTCTTATAATCCATATTATTATAATCATAATTTTTATTTTTTAAAAATTCAGAATACTCTAACAAATCTTTTTCATAGTTGATTCTTGTAAATTCAGAATAATTCTTTTGAACTTTTAAATACTCAATAAACTTATCTATATATTTTTCCATATTTATCACCAAAAAAAGGGATTAAATCCCTTATAAATGTAAATTCTTTTTTACTTTGAATTCTTCAAGGAATTCTTTTTCATCATTCTTAATACCATCTTCATCATAAATAGTATCTATTTCTTCTTCATTTACTAATTCATCCATTCTAACTTGTTTATTCTCAAAAGCAAAGTTATGAATTTTTGCCATAAAATCCTTTAACACTTTTGATTGCTTTTCTTCATCTATTTCATATATTTTAACAGATGGTTCAATCAATTTAAAATCATAGTTTTGTACTAATACACTTGCAAATCTTCTCATTCTAGCATAATTATATTTATTATCTTCTTTTAGATAATCCTCTATATCTTTAGTAACCTTATTAATATGCGTCCTAAGAACATAATCACTAGAATCCTTAAAGCAAATTAAATTATCTTTAATTTTGCCTACTAAATTATATGTTCTTCTACCCTCAGAATAAGAAATATCGCTTGCATTAAATTCATTTAATCTATCTTCAAAGAATGCTAATAACTTATATCTTCTTTTATTAGAAGGAATTTCAAAACCAGAACGATATATCCAGCTTACAAATTCATCGCCTTTTTTATCTTCATAAAACGATAAAGCTGCTCTTTCTGCATTAAAATCATAAATAACTTTATTATTGTTATTATCTTCAATAATTATTTCATCTGTTTCAAGTCTTAAACCAAGTTTCCTAATTAATTCTTCTTCAGAACTAAACTGTAATAAATCATGATCCATTTCTTGATAACTCTTATAATTTTTTAATAAAATTTTATCATCTTCATGTTTCAAGAATACTTTCATCTTGCACCTATCTAACTATATATGGATCGTTATAAGTCCCAGTTCCATCAGAATAAATAGTCTTACTATTTATATAAATAACAGGATATAACCTACTACCTGATGAAGCTTTTGCGTTTGTTACTTCCTCATTTCTTACTCTATATATTTCATAAGTATTATCTAAAATTCCAGTTAGAGTAAAGAATGTATATGTTCTATCTTCTCCAAGGTTGTTAAAGTAATTGTAATTAGCACAAGATCTATCAAAAACACCAACACAATTTGGATCAATACTTGCTCTTGCATATTCATTTACACTAATTATCCCAACTTTTAACGGAATAGTTTCCTTACATTCTACCCCAGAATAAATATTATTATCATAAACACTTCTTTTTCCAACACAGAATTCATGTTCTATAATATAATCTTTTTCAACAGATGAAAAATAATCTTCATGATCTTCATCCTTAGCTTCATAAAGTGAAATTAAAGAATCATGTAGTCTACTTTTTTCAAAGTTATTAATTCCAAGATTTCTATTTTTTTCTATATTATATCTATCATCCCAAACATAACTATATTGAGTTCTATCAACAGATACTAATTGTAATGATTTATTGCTATCAAGTTTAATAATTCTATATAAATGATTATCTAACTTAATATAGTTATTAATATTTTCTCCTCTAAAGATATATTCATCTCCATATTTATATAAACCAGCATCAGTAGTTCTTTCAAATGTACCATTATTAGTCTCTTTATCGATTATATAATCACCGATTGTCTTAGTTACATAATAATCTCCACATTTAATATATGGTGTATATCTATAATCATTTTTATCTTCACTTATTTTTGATATTTCAACATAACCATCACATTTAGTACTAGAATTATCTATTGCTACTAATTTTCCAATATAATTATTACTAATTAATGTACTTAATTTAATCTTAGTAATATCATCTTTAGTAGTAGGTAACAATTTTTTATGTTTATCCACATACTTAATCGCAGCATTTTGAAGTTTTGTTTCAAGTTCACCATATTTAGTTCCTTTAATAACAACCTCTCCCTTTGGTTTTGTTAATAAAGCAAATACTACTATAACAACAACTGCTATACCTAAAATAATTAAAATTTTTAAAATATTATCTCTTATCCAATTCATAAAATCCCTCACTTATAATAATTATACCATATTTTAATAATTATACACATTATTTTCATTTTATTTACACAAAAAAAATAGAGCTTGCTCTATTTATTTAACATATTTAATAAATTGATTTTAAACATATCTTTTTCAGCATTTTCTTTACTAATCATAACACCTTTATATGCACCAAGTTCAGTATTGTGTCCTTCAATTAATAAATCTTCAGGAGTTATAGTCTTAAGTAAGATAATGTTTTTATTTGTATATACATCATAATGAAGTACTATTTCACCATGAACTTTTACAAATAATTCATCAGTAGGAAGTGTTAATTCATAAGATACAGTGTTCTTTTCTTTATCTTCAGATACTTGTTTACCTATGAAATTACCATTTTTCATTTCAGGATAAAAATCGAATATAAGTTTTTTATACGCGAACATATTATACTTTTTTACAGAGCGTTCCCTTTTTTTAAATTCTGATTCATTTAAGTATTCAAAAATATAAACATCTCTCATATTCTCATCTCCCCTCTGACTTTGACTTTGGTTTACCAATTATATAATAAAATCAAGTTAAAGTCAAATATTATTAATAAATTATATGCTCCCTATGATTAAATTATACCATTAAAAATAATAAAAAATGCATGTAACAAATCATATTTACATGCATTTTTACATTACTTAGCGTCGTACCAATTCTTTCCTTCTTCTATATCTACTTCTAGAGGAACGCTTAATTTATAAGCATTTTCCATCTTATCTTTAATTATTTTTTTAACTACTTTTTCTTCATCTTTATATACATTAAAGATAAGTTCATCGTGTATTTGAAGAATCATTTTACTCTTTAATTTTTTCTTATTAAATTCTTCAAATATATTTATCATAGCAATCTTAATAATATCTGCTGCAGTACCTTGTACTGGTGTATTAAGTGCTATTCTTTCTCCTTGAGATCTAATAATATAATTAGTATTATTTAATTCATCTATCTTTCTTTTTCTATTAAATAACGTTGTAACATATCCATTTTTATAAGCATCTTCTACTAATTTATCTTGATATTCTTTTATTTTAGGGAATACTTCAAGGTATCTATCCATAAATACTTTCGCATCTTTAACACTAATACCAATATCTTCTGATAGTCCAAAATTACTTATTCCATATAAAATACCAAAATTAACTGCTTTAGCTTGTCTTCTCATATTTTTAGTAACTTCATCTTTTGATTTATTAAATATTTCCATAGCAGTCTTAGTATGTATATCAAGTCCCTTTTTAAATGCTTCAATCATACTTTCTTCATTAGCCATTGATGCAAATACTCTAAGTTCTATTTGAGAGTAATCTGATGATATAAAAGTACAATTATCTTCTGGTATAAAAGCTTTTCTAATTAATTTACCTTCTTCAAATCTAATAGGAATATTTTGTAGATTTGGTTCAATTGAACTAAGTCTTCCTGTTCTAGTTAGAGTTTGAGTATATATAGTATGTAATTTATTATCTTCCTTAATAGCATTCTTAATACCTATAATATAAGTATTATATAATTTAGTTAATGTTCTATATTCAATTAATTTATCTATAATTGGATTAATACCTATTAATTTATCCAATATTTCTCTAGATGTAGAATAACTTTTAGCATTCTTTTTAGGATAAGGAATACCCATCTTAACAAATAATATATCACTTAATTGTTTAGGAGATTGAATATTAAATTCTTCTTTAGATAAAGAATATATATCTTTTGTTAATTCCTCTATTCTTTTATTTAATACTTCTCCTCTTTTATCAAGTTCATTTAGATCTACTCTAACACCTTCGATTTCCATTGAGGCAAGTACATAAGATAATTTCATTTCTATATTATTAAATAAATCTAATGAAGATTCTTCTTTCATTTCTTCAAATAATCTATTTTTTGTTTCATATATAAATTTAGCTTTTAAGGCCCCAATATTTGCTATCTTTTCTTCATTTAATTCTTTATCTTTAAGCATTAAATGATAATCAGGTATATCATAACCAAATTCATTAGCTATATAAGATATATCATCTTTTAAATTATAATTTAATATATAACAAGCAAGTGCTGTATCAAATAAACATTTATTTACTTTAATATTAATCTTATTTAAAGAAACAATTAACTTTTTTAAATCATAAGTATATATATCAAAGAAATCTAAGAATTTAGGATTCTTTTCTAAAATATCTTTAGGTATATAATAACTATTATCTCCATCATATACACTTAGTCCAAATATATTTCCATCATGATAATTTTCATTATCTATTTCTAAGTATACTGCAATTGGACTTTTTACTTTAACTTCATTTATATCACTTACTATTTTTACTGATACATTAGAATCAACTGGTTTATTAACTTTTACTTCTTTTAAGAAACTATAAAATTCTAGTTCATTATACATATCTTTTAATTCAGGAGTTGGCCCAGTATATTCTAAATCTTCTAATTTATAAGGTACTGGTACTTCTTTATATATAGTTGCTATCTTTTTAGACATAAATGCGGAATTCTTACCTTCTATTAATTTATCTTTAGTAGAACCAGATAACTCCTCTATATTTTCATATAATCCTTCAATAGAATTATACTTTTGTAATAATTTTAATGCAGTCTTTTCCCCTATTCCTTTAACCCCAGGAATATTATCTGATGGATCTCCCATAAGTCCTTTTAAATCTATCATCTTATCTGGAGTTAATCCATAAGTATTCATAAATTCATTTTCATCCATCATTATATAATCATGACTTTTTAATAGTTTTACAGTATTATTTTTATTTATTAATTGTAATAAATCTTTATCACTAGAAACAATTAAACCTTTATTATTAGTATCACTAATCATTTTTGAATATGTACCAATAATATCATCTGCTTCATAGTTATCTACTTCTAAACATTTAATACCCATTAATGGTAATAACTTTTTAGCTACTACAAATTGTTTACCAAGATCTTCAGGCATTTTAATTCTACCTTCTTTATATTCTTTAAATTCATCATGTCTAAAAGTTTTACCTTTATCAAATGCTACTAACATATATTTAGGATTTTCATCTTTAATAATCTTATTAAGCATATTAACAAGACCATATAATCCATTAGTAGGAAATCCTTTAGAATTATTCATAAAATTACCTGAATATGCAGTTGCATAATAACTTCTAAATAATAAATTATTACCATCTACTAAAACTATTTTTTCCATAATTATCACCTATATAAATTATAACATAAAAAAAGAACTTAAAGTTCTTTTTTATTATCTATTACATGATGAATTATAATAATCTTGTAATGTTTGTGTAACATTTTTAGAAGAATAATTCACATCAAATAATCCTTTGCTATTTTGTTTAAATATTAAATCTGCTTTAAAGTCATAATTCTCTGGTAGATTATATTTAGTTACTAAATCTTTGTATGAGCCTGAACACATTTCTTTTTGATCTATACAAGTACTTTTATCTAAAACTGTTCCACATTGATTAGAATGTCTTATTCCTGATATAACTAAATTTCCATCAGAATCAACTTTATACCCATGTTCAGTCATACCATCATAATCTAATTGATTAGCACCATTTACAACATTATAAACTTCACCTTTAGTATTAACAAGATACACTGCTGCTCCAAGATCTGTTGCCCATTCATGTGTAACTAATGTTTTACCTGAAATATAATATGTCCATCCAGCATCAAATTCAGGATATAATCCACCATCTATTTTTTTACCATTTACATATTTATCAAATGAAACATGAGAATTTTCATTAAACAAGTCATATCTAACAGTAAAATCATCATTTACCTTATATGTTACAGTTTTACATTCTTTATCAGTATTTTCTTCTAATATAGCTTCATGTCCTGAAATTTTAGATTTTCCAATACAATCTTTTGTTCTTTCTGTCTCTTCCTTTTTACCATATTTTTCATTATATAAGTCTTTTATTGTTTGAACATTTTGTTCTTCTTTTATATATTTATTAGTTCCTTTTTTGAAAACAATATCTTTCTTTAATGTAAAATTTTCATAATCAATATTTTTTAAATACTTTTCTAAATCTTCTAATGAATTATATTCACCACTATTTACTTTGTTATATATTGATTTTTTAGTACTCTCACCATATGTTCCAAAATCAAGTTCAACTTTAAAAGTGATACTATCTTTATCGATAATAATATCTTTTACTGTTAAATCTTTATTACCTGATTCACTTTCTAAAAAAGCAGTATATAAATTGTTTTTATCTAAATCATAAAAATAATATCCACTATTATCATTTTTTACATTAAATATAACAAGATTATCTTTATAATAAAAATGATATTTTTCATATGGATCTATACCAGAATAATATTCATCAAATGGTACTTCTTCTCCATTATTTAAAACCATTGTATAATCTACATCTAATCCTTCTGGAACTTCAGTATCAGTTCTTAAAATTGTAAAGATTTTTTTACCACTTTCATTAATGGCATTATAATAATTTTTTTCTGCAAATAAATAAGTCTCGTGAAAATTAAATTCATATTCGTAATCAGATATAGAAAAGTTCTCACTCTTTTCTGTTACTTTTTTAATTTTAATATTTGCAGTATCTTTATCCCTATCAATACCAAATAATCCATTAAACCATACACAGAATAGAATGATAGATATTATTCCTATTATTCCACCAATCAATGCTCCTATTCCTGCTGCTTTAGCAGCTTTTTTATTTTTCTTTAACCAAATAATAAATAATATTAGCCCTACTATTGGTAAAAAGAATCCTAATATTCCCCATCCAAAATTATTTTCTTTTGGTTGAATTGATTCATTCGGTTTTTCTACTTTTGTTTCTTCTGTACTATTTCCACATGAATCACAAAATTTTGAACCTTCTTCAAGTTCTCTTCCACATTTTTTACATTTCATAATATATCTCCTATCTTATAATTTAATAATATATATATTTGTTATAATAGTCAATTAAAAATAAATTTTATATAAAAAGAGTGTAAACCACTCTTTTTATTTTATAACTATACTAACTAATTTCTTAGGTATATAGATTTCTTTAACAATAGTTGCACCTTCAAGATATTTCTTAACATTTTCTATTTCTCTAACTTTAGATTTAATATCATCTTCAGAAATATCACTTGGTACTGTAACCTTACCTCTTACTTTACCATTAATTTGAACAACTACTTCTATTTCATCATCTTCTTTTACATTAGTATTAATTTCTGGATATTTTTGGTTATGAATACTAAATTCATTACCAATTTTATTCCATAATTCTTCTGATATATGTGGAGCAAAAGGTGCTAGTACTAATAGTAATTGTTCTATATAATATCTTGGTACTTTTTCTAATTTAGATAATGCATTAACATATTCCATAATACGTGCAATGCATGTATTAAATTGGAATCTTTCTATATCTTCATTAATAGATTTAATAGTATTATTTAATACTTTATCTATTTCTGGATATCTAGTATCTTCTTCAGTAATTAAATCTACAGTTCTACCTATTCTTTGATAGAATTTATCAATAGATTTAATTCCATCATCAGACCAAGGTCCTCCTTCTACATAGTTAAATCCAAACATTAAGTAACCACGAAGTACATCTGCTCCATATTCTTCAACATACTCATCTGGAGAAACAGTATTACCTTTAGATTTACTCATTTTTTCTCCATCTGGTCCTAAGATTAATCCTTGGTGTACTAAACTCTTAAATGGTTCATCAAAATTAAGATAGCCCATATCTCTTAATGCTTTAGTAAAGAATCTTGCATATAACAAATGCATACATGCATGTTCTATACCACCGATATATTTATCTACTGGAAGCATTTTATTTATTAATTCTTTATTAAATGGTTCATTACTATTAGCATTATCTGGATATCTTAAATAATACCAACTTGAACATACGAAAGTATCAAGTGTATCTACTTCTCTTTTAGCAGGTTTACCACATTTTGGGCAAGTACAATTAACAAAACTTTCGCATTTTTTAAGAGGACTTTCTCCATCTGGAGTAAATTCTACATCATCTGGTAGTACTACTGGTAAATCTTTTTCAGGTACTGGAACTATTCCACAGTCATCACAGTATACTACTGGAATTGGAGCACCCCAATATCTTTGTCTAGATACTAACCAGTCTCTTAATTTATATGTAATTGTAGGTTCACCTAAATTATTTTCTTTTAGATATTCACCCATCTTTTTAATAGCATCTTCTTTATTAAGCCCGTCAAGGAATCCAGAATTAATATGAACTCCATCTTCTGTATAAGCTTCTTTAGATATATCTCCACCTTCTAATACTGGAATAATTTCTATATTAAATTTCTTAGCAAATTCATAATCTCTAGTATCATGAGCAGGTACTGCCATAATAGCTCCTGTTCCATAACTAGAAAGTACATAATCACTTATATAAATAGGAATCTTTTTGTTATTAACAGGATTAATTGCATAACTTCCAGTAAAGACACCAGTCTTTTCTTTAGTAGTACTAGTTCTTTCTATTTCACTTTGTTTAGCAGCTTCTAATTTATATTTTTCTACTTCTTCTTTTTTATCAGGAGTAGTAATTTTATCTACTAGTTCATGTTCTGGAGAAAGTACACAATATGTTGCTCCAAATAAAGTATCACATCTAGTTGTAAATACAGTAAATTTTTCATCTGTTCCATCTACTTTAAAATCAACATAAGCTCCAACAGACTTTCCTATCCAGTTTGTTTGAAGAATCTTAGTTTTTTCAGGCCAATCTAGCTTATCTAGATCTTGTAATAATTCTTCAGCATATTTAGTTATTCTAAAGAACCATTGACTCATATTCTTTCTAATAACAGTTGTACCACATCTTTCACACTCACCAGAAATAACTTGTTCATTAGCAAGAACTGTTTTACATTTATCACACCAGTTAACTGGAGCTTCTTTTTTATATGCTAAATCATTTTTATATAATTGTAAGAACATCCATTGTGTCCATTTATAATAATCTTCTCTACAAGTAACTATTTCATGACTCCAGTCAAACATAGCACCCATTTTTCTTAATTGGTGTTCCATAGTATCAATATTCTTTTCAGTTGATATTCTTGGATGAATACCAGTTTTAATTGCATAGTTTTCTGCAGGTAATCCAAATGCGTCAAATCCCATTGGTTCAAATACATTATATCCTTGCATTTTTTTATATCTAGCCCAAGTATCTGCTACTCCAAAATTATACCAATGTCCTAAGTGTAATTTAGCTCCAGAAGGATAACTAAACATCTCTAAGCAATATAATTTTTCTTTGCTTGGATCATCCTTAAATTTATATATTTCTTCTTTTTCCCATTTATCTTGCCATTTTTGTTCTATATCTTTAAAATTATACATTGTCTATCTTCCTTTCTAAATGTTTTAAATATTTTGCTAATAAATAATATGTTCCCCATAACGCAGGTACTAATACCACAAATATAATTAATAATTTAAGCCATATTTGACTTATACCTATAACTGCTATTACAAGGAAAGCAAATAATAAGGCATTTATAAAATTAACTATTCTAAGTATCTTAATCATACCTATTTTTTCTATATCTATATGATAATATCCTTTTAAAAATATCAGTTCTGCAGATAATTCTTTCTTCTTTTTAGATTTACCTCTTAAACTTTTTATTTGACCATTAGTTACTAAAAAATAATATATTACATAACCTGCAACAAAAAATATAATATACATAACTACATATTTTAATATTTCCATATATCCTCCTTTTAACAAAAAAAATCCTAAAATGTAAGGACGATTTCTCGCGGTACCACCTTACTTCATAGGATTATGCTCTCTTATTTATATCGTAATAACACGTTTCTAGCTCCAAAACAAGTTCATAAACATTATTAGTTAATTTTCACCATCCATTAACTCTCTAAATAATAATTATTTACTACTACTTTTCTTCATCACTAAACAATATTAGTATAATATAATTATATTTTTATTTCAAGTCTTATTTGACTATTAAAATTAAAATATTATAATATATATCATATGAAAGTGAGTAATTATGTTTAAATATAGTCTAGATAATAAAAGATATTATACTTTAAATTATTATAATAAAATGAAATATAATTCTAAGGTGTTTAAAATAAGTTTAAATGCTGGTTTTACATGCCCTAATATAGATGGTTCTAAAGGTACTGGTGGATGTATATATTGTTTAAATGGATCTAAATCTATAGATAATTTAGACTTATTAAAGCAATTTATTACTCAGAAAAATATTGAAGAAAAGAAATGGCCTAATAGTAAATATATTGGTTATTTCCAAGCTAATACTAATACTTATGCACCTCTAGATGTATTAAAAGAAAAATATGAATTAATATTAAAACAAGATAATGTTATAGGTCTAAATATTGCTACTAGACCAGATTCAATTAATAAAGCAACATATGATTATCTTGAAGAATTATCTAAAAGAACTAACCTAGTTGTTGAACTCGGTCTACAAACTATACATAGTAAAACTATGAAATTACTTAATCTATGTTATACACTAGATGATTTTGAAATTGCATTAAATGAATTAAATAAAAGAAATATTAATGTAGTTGTTCATATAATTAATGGTCTACCTTATGAAACAAAAGGAGATATGATTAATACAGCAAAATATTTATCTAATAAAAAGATATTAGGTATTAAAATACATATGCTTCATATTCTTAAGAATACTAAATTAAATGAACTATATCAAAAAGAAAAATTCCATGTATTAACTAAAGAAGAATATGTAGATATAGTATGTGATCAGCTAGAATATTTAAGAGAAGATATAGTTATTAATAGAATAACTGGAGATCCAATAAAAGAAGATTTAGTAGAACCAACTTGGTTAATTAAAAAATTTGGTGTACTAAATGAAATAGATAAAGAAATGTCAAAAAGAGATTCTTATCAAGGTATAAAATATAAAAAAGAAGATTAATCTTCTTTTTTATTTTAAGAAATTCATTATTAAGTCTATTAATATATCTTTTTCTTTAGGATTAGACTCTGCTACTAAAAGGGTTATTGCAACTAAGGTATTATTATCTATTACTCTAGTATTATCTTTATATAAGATATTATAAAACTCTAGAAAGTAAATAAATAATGTTGCTGCTATCCTTTTATTACCATCTATAAATGTATGATTCTTAATAATTAAATATAAGAAATTGGCAGCTTTTTCTTCAATAGTAGGATAAACATCTTTATTATCAAATGATTGATATATATTATTAATAATTGAACTTAAGCCTTTATTTCTTTCTAAAGCAAATATATCACTTTCTTCATTAAATTTTAATAAACCAATTAAGTCCATACAATTATCATAAGTAATTATTTCATTAGACTTAGTTCCATTTGGTTTAACTAATTTTCTATGGTCATAATCATCAAGCAAATTAAGTGCATTAGAGTAATTATTAATTGTCTTAAGTATTTCACTAGCATCAGTATCCTTTAATTCATCCTTAGTAATTCTAGTAGCAATATCTACTAATTTTACTGTTTTCTCTAAATATTCTAATCTCTTTTGATTAACAGTATAACCCCTTAATAAGTGTTCTTTAAGTACATTAGTAGCCCACTTTCTAAAAATAACACCATTTTGGCTTTTAACTCTATACCCAACACTAATTATCATATCTAAGTTATAATACTCAATATTACGAGTTATTTCCCTCTTGCCTTCTTTTTGAACTGTTGCAAAATTTGCAACAGTTGAACTATCAAGTTCTTCAGTTAATGCATTTTTAATATGCCTAGATATTACAGATTTGTCTCTATCAAATAGCTTAGACATCTGATCTAGTGATAGCCATACAGTATCCCCTTCCAAGTTAACTTCTAGTTTAACTTTTTGATTTTCAAAAATAATTATTTCATTCTTCATATTTATTCCTCCCTTCAAAATAATTATTATTTGTATT